>Ga0102814_10000779_pt1 | contig 22966 bp, 20 predicted proteins | sample ColrivemetaGS741_FD_79112 | JGI IMG/M metagenome (GOLD analysis project Ga0102814, IMG submission 79112) | Estuarine microbial communities from the Columbia River estuary - Flood tide ETM metaG S.741 | ecosystem: Environmental > Aquatic > Marine > Intertidal zone > Estuary | place: USA...
CTCCTATCGCTGAAGCTCCTATTGAGGAGTAATATTTTTTTTCTAACTCTCTAATTTAAATTCAAATGGCGCAAGTCAAAGAAGAATTGCTAAACGCAGTTAAAGATTGCCAGAAGGCAATGCAAGCTATCCAAGTTGAATTGGGTGCTATCGCTCTCGCTGAACTCCGTAAAGAAGCCTTGTTGGCTGCTTACAAAGAACAGCAAACCAAAGTACAAGAGGCTACCGATGCTATTCGTTCTGAATACGGTGACGGTTCTGTAGATTTGGAAAGCGGTGAGTTCACTCCTGAAAGCGGCGCAGAAGTCGTAGAGGAGTAATAACTGCTGAATGTTAGACAGAAAGGGGGCGCAGAAATGTGTCCCCTTTTCTTTTTTATCTTTGTATCAAGAGAACTCAATTCCAATTCAATATGGTGCTTTTTACAACTATAAAGAATAAGGTTATGGCATTTGCCGACATTTTCAAAGACAGCAATGATTACAACGAGAAGACCATCATTGGCTTCCTTTCATTTGCTGTTATGGTATTGGTTATGATTGCTGACGTAACAAGCGGTTTCTTCGGAAGGGACTTGGTCATCAATGAGTTCACCTACAACTCATTTGTAATCGTTACCCTTGGTGCTTTCGGTATTGCTGGACTGGAAAAATTCGCAAAGAAATGACTCCTAAAGAAGTTAAAGAGGTAGGTGAGGACACCGTATTGGGCGTAAGCGTTAAAACACTTATTGCGCTAGGTATTGGACTATCTGTTGCCGTAGGTATGTACTATGATGTACAGGCTGAGATTGAAGTAGCCAAGCAGTTGCCAGAGCCTGCCGTATCTCGTGTAGAGTTTGAACTCAAGGACAACTTGGTGCGTGAGACTATCATGAATAATGCCAAGAACATTGAGGACATCAAGACTCAACTTAACAAGATTGAAACTCGGTTATACGAAATCCGATGAGAGCGCTATTGATTGCCTCATTTCTGTTGCTGTCCTTCAATGCGGATAAACAACCTGAAGGGAAGTCAGTCATAGAGTTCAACGCAGGATTCAACACCAAGAACGGATATAAAGACCTCGGTAGGATATCGGGTGCTAAAGTATACCGTATGGATATCGAGGCAAAGCCCGGTTTAATGCAGAAGTATAATATCAAGTCTTTGCCTACCATCATCTATTTTGACAATGGACAAGAGCGCTATCGCTGGGAGGCAGGCATTGATATGAAACTACACGTTCACTATACGGAGATTAACGAAGTAGTACAGAGATACTAATGGAGGACCGCATCAAAAACCTTTTAAAGAAGCACGGACTCTCTGGCGTAAACAAGCCAAAGGGAACCCCCTCACATCCAAAGAAGTCGCATATCGTCTTGGCTAAGGTCGGTGGGCAAACGAAACTCATTCGCTTTGGAGAGCAGGGCGCTGATACAGTAACTGAATCTACTCCCACAGGAGCCAGAGCAAAGAAGCGTGCATCTTTTAAGGCTCGCCACGCTAAGAATATCGCCAAGGGCAAGATGAGTGCAGCGTATTGGGCTGACAAAGTAAAATGGTGATGCAGCACACGATTGACTATCAGAGACTCATGGAGTACCTAGATAAGGAACTTGACTCTCCGGAGGGGGAAGAAAAAACCGTAACAGATTGATTATTAACTTTGTAACAAAGTCAAAGACATGAAAGCAAGAAAATATGCTACCGGAGGCCCTATCGGTAAGGCCCTTAAAAAGAAAACATCTTCTGCTTACGAAGCAAGGCGTGAGGAGTCAAGAGCGCAATATGCCGAATCAGCAGATGCTTACAGAAGGCAGATGACTCTAAACCGTGCCGCTGCTGCATCGCAGCAAGGAGATGCTGAGCGTTCACAAAAGATTGCATCCAACTTCAAAGGAATGCACCAGCAGGGAATCTCATCTCAAGAGGTAGCAACTGGCGCTCGTACGCCAGAGGCAGCAGCAAAAGCAAGACGTAGACGTTAATCGTTTCGATATAAACAAAAGAGGGGGCATGAGCCCCCTTTTTTATTCTTGATATACATATGCCTTTCGTAGTCCGAAGCCACTAACGGTTGTGACAACATAGTCTCCAACTCTTCGGTCAACAAATAGTAATCCATTTCTGTCAACACTGACAGACTTCTTCTTGTATTTGAGAACTCTCTTCTTTAGTTCTTTATAGTCACGTGTTACCTCGTAGTACTGATAAGGGACACCTTTATCTGTTAAATCAGATTTAAGGACGTAGTTTAAACCAACCAAGAACTTAGGTGGGTCTGTAGCATGAGCCGTCAATCCTGAGGCTAGAAGCAGCAATAAGAGTGTCTTTTTCATTCGATTAGGTTTTAATTAGAATCCAAACATATACAATAGTTGTCAAATATGCAAACTATTTACGATTTAGTAGTGGGTATTTTTGCAAAGTATTGAAATTCAATTAACTATGAGCGAACTAGAAAACAACCTAGAGAGTATTGTGAAATCTATGGGAGTTAACATCGTTGACAACTTAGACCAGCCTGCTCAAGAAGAAACGGTAACCGACAACACCGAAGAGAGTGTCGAAAGTTCTACTAGTGAAGATAGTGAGCAGCCAGAGGCTGAAGCGGTTACAGAGGAGCCACAAACTGAAGAAGTTCAGGAGGAGGTACCAACCGCTGATTCAGAGCCTGAGGTGTATCGCTACGAGCAAGAGTCATTAGAAGAAACACAATCAGAAGAATCTGAAGATTATAGCGAGGAAGATGTACAATCTTTTGTGAATGACTACCTGTCCCAGACACTTGGTCTCACCTTAGAGGACATCAGTTCTCGTGTTAATACACCAGCCGATATTGACGAAAGGATTGCTCCAATCCTTCAGTTCGTTAAGGATACGGGTCGTTCTCCAGAAGACTGGTTTAGGTACCAAAGTTTGAATCCATCCGAAATGGATGACCTCACGGTCATTAAGATGCAAATGATGGTTGACTATCCAGAACTTACGGCTGACGATGTGTCTATGCTTGTATCTAATAAGTACAAGACGGATGCGGACCTGTATGATGAAAACGAGGTGAAGATGGCGCAACTCCAGATGAAGATTGACGCTGGTAAAGCCCGGAAGGATATTCAAGGCGTTCGTGATTCATACTTGATGCCAGTCGAAACGACACCGCAACAAGTGCAATCAGAACCTGAGAGTATCATTGACGAGCAATGGGTTCAATCGATGTCTATGGACGTTGACTCTCTGGATGCTATTGACTTTGACCTCCCCGGAGGTAAGGTCTTTTCATACGGAATCAACGACAGATATCGTGAGAATCTAAAGAACAAAAACGCAAGGCTAGACGAATACTTTGACCAGTACGTTGACAACCAAGGGCGTTGGGACTTTGAAAAACTGAGTATGCACAGAACCGTTGTGGATAACATTGACGAAATTGTCAAGGCTGTATATCAACAAGGACTGGGCGATGGTCAGCGTAAAGTAGTGGAGAGCGCTGCTAACATTCAAACCAAGACACCCGAGTTAGGAAACGTAGTGGACGGAAGAGATAAGGTAGCCGAGCAACTTCGCAACATCATGGGAAGAAATGACGATATGATGCGATTTAACTTATAATAACGCCTAATAATTAGAAAAAATGGCAAACATGACTAGTGTTACGGCTGGAACTTTCTCTTCCAACCCTAACGGAATTAAGCGCCTTGACCCTGCGAAGTACGTAGACTTGGCTTCATTTGTAGACCCCTCCAAGCCCGACAACCGTGACCAACTGGTTAAGGCTTTCGGTGCTCAGGGCATCACCGGCTTCCTACAACTCGTGGGTGCTGTTAAATCTGCTGGTACTGCTGATGCAGTTCAGTGGTGGGAAGAGGTTCGCCTTCACGTTAACCAGAAAGTTGTTCTTGCTTCCGACACGACCGCAGGAAAGACCATGGTTATTGCTTTGGGTGGCGAGGCTCCCGTTGTTCGTTTGAATGACGTTGTATTGTTGAGCGGTTCTGAGCGTGCTATCGTCACTGCTATCACCGGAACTACCTCTTTCACTGTCGCTAACTTGGAGGACGCTGCTTTGACGGCTATCGCTGCTGGCACAGTTGAAATCCCTGTTATCGGTAACTTGTACGCTCAAGGTTCTGAGCAGCCTACCGAGTACTTGGAGAGCAACGTTGTTAAGCGTACCAATCCTTACATGATTGTAAAGGAAATCTTCAAAGTAACCGGTTCACAGGCTACCAACGTTGGTTGGATTGACTTGGGTAACGGTGACTACCGTTGGTTTATGAAGGGTGAGTCTGACACTCGTCAGCGCTTCATGGACAAGCGTGAGATGATGATGTTGTTGGGCCAGCAAGTTGGCAACACGGCTAACATCTCTGGTATCGATGGTTCTGAAGGTTACTTCGCCGCTATCGAAGACCGTGGTTTGGTTACCAACGGTTACATCACTGAATTGGCTGACCTCGACCTCATCGTTAAGGAGTTGGACAAGCAAGGTGCTTCTTCAGAGTACGCTCTGTATGTTGACCGCACTCAAGACTTGTTGCTTGACGACTTGGTTGCTAAGGGTAACGCTGGTTCTTTGACCGCAGGTGTTGCTACGCAATACGGTGCCTTCAACAACTCTGCTGACATGGCAGTTCAGTTGGGCTTCAAATCTTTCGGACGTGGTGGATACACTTTCCACAAGCATGACTGGAAGTTGCTGAACGACCCCACTTTGTTGGCTGGTGCTAACTTCGCTGGTGTTGCTATCCCCATGGCTACGGTCGTTGACCCCAAGTCTGGTGACCGCAATCCTTCTTTGGAAATCAACTACAAATCTTCTAACGGTTACAGCCGTGAGATGGAGCACTGGTTGACCGGCTCATTCATGGGCGCTTCCAACGACACGAAGGACGTTCTTCAGTTCAACTATCGTTCTGAAATCGCCTTGGTTACTCGTGGTGCTAACCGCCACTTGCTCATCAAGAAGGCCTAATCATAGGTTTTAGGGGAACGGGGAGGCTTCGGCCTCCCCTAACCTCCCCAAACTTTTTTCTCAACTTCAATTACATTAAATCATGGCTAAACAGGCTGTAAAAAGAGCGGAGACATCCGCAGAAATGGTGATGGATACACACGCAACTGCCCCATCCTTCACTCCAAAAAGAAAGGTTGACGTTCAATCTTCAGGCAGAAAACAAAAAATCTATTCGGTTATCACAGGTGCTGGTATCTGGTTCAAGTTGAATCAGGCTAATATCACTATCTACGATAAGGAGCAGGACACTATCCGTGCTATTCGGTACTGCTCTAACGAACCGTCTATTTATTTAGATGAGCAGTCACAGAACGCTATTCGTGAGCACATTGTGTTTAAGGATAAGACCTTAATCGTCCCTCCCAACAAGCCGAACCTTCAAGACTATCTTGATTCCCACCCGGGCAATAAGGCTAACGGTGGAAATGTATTCTTTGAGATTAATACCGAGCGCAACGCTGAGGCTGACCTCGATAGAGAATTCTTACTCCACGATGCGGTATCATTGGTGCGTGATAAGTCAATCGATGACTTGTTGCCAGTGGCAATTTATATGAACATCAATATCGAGCAGAAGAACCAAGAGATTAGACGTGAACTCCTTATGGAGGCCAAGGCTAACCCTAAGGCTTTCATTGAGATGTTTGACAATCCCATGGTAAAGATTCGCTCCGCTGTGAAGCAGGCCGTTGACTTCCAAATCTTGCGCAGTCGTCCTGACGGTATGTACTGGTTTGACACTAACCGCTTAATCTTAGCCTGCCCTGCGGGTCAGGAGCCTGTCGATGTAATGACTCGCTTCTGTTTGACGGAGAAAGGCGCTAGCGTCTATGACGAGGTGCTCAATCGCCTAGAGCGCTTGGCGTAATCTAAACGCTTGATAATCAAAGGGTCACAGAAATGTGGCCCTTTTTTTATTGGTATATTTGCATATAATTGTTTCACCATGGCAAGCGTATACACCGTATATACTACTCTTAAGGACCTAGCCAATAAGGACGAAAGAGGATTCGTTACGCCTTCGGTATTTAACAACTTTGCTCAACTGGCTCAGATGAACGTCTTCAATAGATTGTTCGCTAAGATTACCAATGCAAACGTGGTTAAGTCGAGAGGGCTTGACTCTGGTCGTGAATTCGGTTCAGCCAAACAAGTACGTGAAGACCTTTCTGTATTCACGAAGAACGCTAACTTGACTCAGGCCAGCGGAGTATTTTCTAAGCCCGATGACTTGGCTAGAATCATTTCCATGAAGACCACAGGCTCATTTCTATTGGGCCAAACAACTTCAGTTCCCGTAGACCTTATTTACGATGAGGGAAAGATTGAATACATTCTAAGAAGCACGTTGTCCGTCCCTACTGAATCTAGACCCGTATGCTTGGTCGCTGATACGTTTGAGGTATTCCCTACATCCATCAAGAAGGTTACGGTTAAGTATTACAAGCAGCCCGAGGGTATTTCCCCTTCATCTGGCGCTAGAACCGCTTCTCTCCCTAAGTTTGGCTACACTGTAACTTCCGGAGGCAAGGAGGTCTACGACCCCACAACTAGTGTTGACTTTGAATTGCCAGAGCATTACACCGCTGACATCGTAGTTGAGATTGCTAAAATGATTGGAGTAAACCTAAAGGATACTGACGTGTTCCAGTATGCGCAATCCGAACAACAAACTAAATCGTAATGGCTAGGAACTTAGTTACAATAGACGAGATAGTCAACGACTACATCCTCACTATGGGGAGCGATGACTTTGGTTCGGATGTATCCGATACCCTAGTTAGAAACTACGCACTGCGTGGACTGCGTGACCTAGGCTTTGACATCCTAAAGGTTGTAAAGAGCATTAAGTTGGCTGTAAACACCTCTACCAATAGCGTGGAGTTGCCGGATGATTTCGTTGACTTAGTTAAGATTGGCATAGTGGGTTCAGACGGGCTCCTTTATGTTTTCGGTCAGAATAAGAACATCACGGCTGCCATGCAGTACGTTCTTGACTCGAGTTCACTGCCTGTTGACTCAGATAATGATGGAGTCTACGACAGGGTGAGCGCTAAGGTCATCCCACAGCCTACTGCGGCAGAAAGAGGGTATGAGTCTTATATCTTTAGAAACTATCTCTTAGAGACCACCTATGGCGCTCTGTACGGCCTTGGGGGTGGCAACTACAGCGGCGAGTATAGAATGAACGCTGAACAGAACAGAATTGAACTTTCAACATCTGACAGCATCAGTCATGTAGTTATTGAATACATTGCAGATGAGGCTCGTTCCGTAAATCCTTCAGTACACATTTATGCAGAGAATGCATTAAGGTCCTATATCTACTACCGCTTAATTGAGCGTAAGACTAGCGTACCGCTGGGAGAAAAGGCTCGTGCACGTCAGGAGTACTACAATGAGCGCAGACTGGCTAATTCGAGACTCAATGCCGTGAGCAAGGAGGAAATCCTTAAGACAATCAGAAAGAATTTCAAGCAATCACCTAAATACTAGCGGGTATGCCAATAGACAAACTCGTTCCTAGATACATCAATAGAGACGATGACTATCTACTCGTAAAGTCTACGGAGATGGTTGACGCTCTGAATGTCCACGTCTCTGACGATAAGGACGGAAACTCTGGTGTCATCAAGAACGCATGGGGTAATACTTCTATCCCCTTTGCTACGGGTGACGGACTTACTACAGGTGCCGGAGTTGTAAATAGAGTCGTAGGAACGGTTGTAAATAGCCAGAAGGGAGAGGTGTTCTTCTTTGTCTATAATAGCGGAGGTAACCACTCTATCTATATGTATACCACAGAATCCGGAGAAGCGGTTCTGGTGTATCGTGATTCAGTATTAGGATTCACTCTAGATACATTTGTCGTTGCTGACTGTATCGTAAAGGAGAATAATGATACGCTTCTGTACTTCACTGACGGTGTTAATCCACCGATGAAGATTAACGCTACAAAAGCGTTACTGGGGGGCGATTACCCTTATTCTTCTGGATATACAGACGAGGAGAAACTCTATAGTATTACCGTGTGTAAGGCTGCACCGACTGCTGCTCCAACGTATTCTTTTGTTCACGATACAAATGTTAAGTATAGCAACATTAAGAACCGTACGTATCAATTTGCGTATCAATACGTATACGAGGACGGCGAGGTTTCTGCAATCTCCCCATATTCAACACTTGCCGTTAATACGCTTCAGCAAGTGGACGGATACCTTCCTACCGGCTTTCTTGATTATTACAACAAAATTCAAGTTACTGTTGACACAAACAAGGGAGATGTATCTAAGATTAGGCTTATTGCCAGACAGGGAAGTTCTACTACATTTTATGTGGTAGGCGAGCAAAATAACAATAGAGGGGTTAGCACGCTTACGTTTGACTTCGTAAATGACAAGAACTACAACATAGTACCGAACTATGACTTGCTAAAGATGTATGATAACGTACCTCTTTCGGCTAATTCTTTATCTATTGTAGGCAACAGGCTTGTTTTCGGGGGTTACACTGAATTTTATGATAACCACACCGTAACCGCATCTAAGTATCCAATCTATCACCCTGAAGGAAGCATCTCTGAAATTACCGCCGCACCCACAACTGCTGCTAATTTGGCTTACAATAATGTAATCGTTGAACTCGCTTTCGGTGACTTACCTAGAGCGACACTTGGGCCTAGCATTGCTGCAATTTCAATTAAGGCTACCGCAACAAAGGTTACAGTGCTAGGTCCCAGCAATGCTTTTATAGACCTAGGTGACGACACCACTAGTAGCCTTGAATTGGGCCTACCTGAGTTGCTAATAGAAAAGCCTGTTGGGTTAAATGCCTATTCTAACCACACCGGGATTGCGAATCAAATAGTTTCGGCTCTGTCCGGTGATTACACAGTGGCTATTAAGCCTACCGTTGGTACTGGAATGGTGTCCACCGACACTCATTACTTTGCCGGAACAATGGTTGTGAATTTCGGTCAGGCTTCTATCGATACAAACAACAGGAAGGTTACGTTTAAGTTGACCATTAAAGACATTAACATCCAAACGTCTCGTGGCGTTGATTACGATTCAGTACCTCTCACGTCTGCTTCCTACATAAACGAAACAATAAGTAACGCAAATTCCAGCGGTTATTCAACTACTTGGAATGGATACAAGGTGTCTAATTACGTTTCAGGAACACATTTTTACTCTCCGTCAAAAACGTCATTCAAGGCGAACGCCAAACATAAGTTCGGTGTAGTATTTTATGATGAAAGAAATAGAAGTGGGGCCGTTAATGAAATAGGCGAAACTTTTGTAACAGCCATCAGTGATAGGGAGTCTGGGAAGCTGGGACCTGCCGAGATGGTAATCAGATTGGCTGGTTCGCCGCCAAGTTGGGCTAAGAAGTGGCAGTTGGTATACTCTCCGAAGTCATCCTATTCTTTCATGTATCAATACTCAGTTGCTGAGGCGTTCATCAGTACCGCCGTAGAGAGTGATACAAACAACAGAAAGATTTACTTATCTATGCGCCACTTAGAAGGCAAAGAGACTTCATATAAAGAAACAAAAGGCGCTAAGTTCGACTATACGTTCGTTGAGGGAGATATATTGCGTGTAATCAAGTACGAAACAGGAGCACTTCCAAACGGAGATAATCAATACCCTAAAGATTTAACCTTCAAGATTCTGGGGTACAACTATCAATCAACTCCAGACGACCCAATCGTTTCCAGCCCTCACGATGAATACAGGGAAACGGGGTGGTTTTTGGAGATTCAAGATGAAGATATCTCAGGCTGGGACGCTTCAAGAATCAGCAGCGGTACGGACCTGTGGCATCACGATGCAATCGTAGAAATATACCGCCCAAGAAAAGAGACTGATACCACCATTTACTACGAGATAGGGGAAATTCATGATGTATTGTATGACTCTAATAATTCAATCTATAGATACGGAGGAGATAGGGATTATACATACACTTGGGCTTCTGGCTATTCAAACATTTCCGTATCTAATAAAATTGCAACCTCATCTCTTGACTTGAGGGAGGGGGATTTGATTAGTATATCTAGTTTGGATAATACGTATACTAATGTAAGATTGGTCAACGTAATTAAGACACCCAGCGGTGTTAGCTTCACTATGGAGGGAGTTGTCGATGGCTCCTATGCCATATCTTCAATTTCAAATCTTACTGACGGAATCATTCAGACCTTTAACGGAGACGTTTACTACAGGCCTCGGCAGATAAAAATTAACGCTAACGGCAATAAGACCAACAAAACGGACGTTTATTATGAGGACTTCTGGGTAGAAGATAATTCTGTTAGTGACTTCTTTACGTCTGAGACCAGTAGTGCGGGAAGACCCAACGCAGCGGCAGCAACAGTTGGACAAATCTACCGTGCATCAGACATTACGTACTCTGACCCGTACGCACTAGACTCGCAAGTTCTATCACTATCATCATTCAACTTAAGCGGTGGTAACTTTGCTAATATGCAGCCATCTCATGGTGCTATCCGGTACATGGTAGATAATGATGATTCCATGACGGTCCTTCAGGAGCGCAAGGCATCTCTCGTGCCGGTCAATAAGAACGTGATTGAATACTCAAACGGAAGCGCTGGACCAACTATCTCTACGAACTTTATTGGTCCACAAAGTTTTTATGCAGGAGAGTATGGTGTTAACAATAACCCTGAGTCTGTTGTATCACACATGGGTAGGGTTTACTTTGCTGACATCAGGCAAGGAAAGATTCTTCGCTTGAGCAATAGCGGTATTGAGCCTATCAGCGAGCAAGGTATTGATTCACTTATTACAACCAAGTCTTCGGATGCTATTGCGCTAGGTGAAGGTAACTTTAGATTGACCGCTGGATATGACCCCGCACACAGCGAGTATCTCATCACGTTTGAAAAGTACAAGGGTGGCGGTTCTTACACTAACGAGACTATTGCATTTGATACTAAGACTTCTGTATGGAATACGAGGTATTCTTTTATACCTGAAGCGTACGTACATATTGATGGCGCTATGTACACATTTAAGTACGAAACTGAAACCGAAAGAATTCTTTGGGAGCACAGTGAGGACGTAGCGAGAAACACATTCTACGGTAGCCATACGGCTAATGACTATTCCATGATTAAGGTTGTGTCTTCAGCCAACAACTCAATGGTTAAGTCGTTCGAGGCTACAAGCATCGAGGGTAATGCCCCTTGGTCTTTTACGGCTCAGACCTCTGACCAGACTGCCACCACGGTAGGCTCATCTATCTTAGATAAGCGTGAGCGTATGTACTACAGTAATATCCCCAAGGATACATTGATTAGCACGGGCCACGTATACCCGCTTGGGGAGGTTTTAGATGTTGTATCCAATGACATCGACCTTACGACAAGAGTGAGCGATATCCCATTCCCTCTTGGTGGTTCAATCTATGTTTTAGATTCAGGCTCCTATGTAAATACTGGACTCACTGTTTCTAACGTTAAGGGCAGAAAGTCTATCACGTTTACAGGAACCGCCACCACTCCAGTGTCGGCAGGTAGTCAAATTGCTATCTACGGCAATACTGACGTAGACGGAGACAAACTAAGAGACGCTTACGTACTTATTGAGTACAAGAGCACTGCTACTACACCTATCGAGGCATATGCGTTTAATACTTATTATAACCGCTCCATGCTTCACAATGAACTAGTTAACTAAATGGTATCTTTGTATTATGAAGCCAAAGAAGACATATAAGAAGTATTTGACAGGGGGCACTGTTGGAGCCATCGCTCAAGGAGTTATGGGCGCAGGGCAAGCCGCTTACGGTATGTACCAAGCAAACAAGGCTAGCAAGGAAATGGATAGGCTCCGTGCATCAGCCCCTTCCTTAAGTACCCCGGGAGAATACTTCCAAGCATATAAGCAAGCCGCTGACCAATCCATTATGGAGCGTCAGATGGAATCCGTAAACAAGCAAATCGCTGGAGGCGCTCAGGCGTTAGGTGCAGCGGGAGGTCGTGCTCTTCTTGGCGGTCTTGGGGCAATGACTCAGGGCGCTCAAGAGACTCAAATGAATATCGCTGATATGCAGTCTCAAAGACAGCAGCAGGCACTTCAGGCATTGGCTGGCGCACAAGGTCAGACTATGCAAATGAAGGAGGGCAGATACCAGCAGGAAATGGGTGCCGCTGCGGCCGCTAGAGACGCAGGACTCCAAAACGTTGCGGGGGGCCTTGGTGCAATCGGTAGTGCTGCCACTATGGGTCTTGCCGAAGGTTATGGCTCTCGTCAAAGTAAAAAACTAGCAAACAGCCTTACTACAGCACTTAGCGTGCTGAAAGATGGAGGTGCTATAAAGACTCCCGGACAATTTTCTCACGACAAGAATCCCATTGACATCGTCAAGGGCGGCGCAAAGATTGGTGAAATGACCGGAGGTGAATACATCTTTAACCCCACTCAGATGTCTAAGATTAAGAGCCACGTTGCTACAGGAGACAAAGAGGCTTTACATAAATACGTAAAGGGTCTAATTAAAAAGTTTGAAAAGTAATGGCAGCCCCATCAGCATTAGTATTTAAGGTTCCTGAGTTAGCCCAAATGGGTTACGCCCTTGACCAGCAAGCCGAAAATAAAAGAAAGGCTGAAGAAAAGGAGCGTGGGCAATACGCTAAGTCTCTTGGTGTTGAAACTAAGATGCTAGAGGGCGGTTTCAAACTTGTAGGAACTTGGAAAGAAGGCTCTCAGTTGGCGTTCAACCAATGGAAAGAAGCCAATATTGAATACCTAAGAACTGGCTCTGACGAAGCGAAGAATAATCTTGAGGCTAGAACTCAACAGTTCAATCAAATCTTTGGTACAGGATTGGGAGCGTCTACGTCCGCTGCCTCTCAGTTAAACGACTACCGCTCAGTTGGAGGCAAAGGATATATTGCAAGACCAGAAGAAGTTGATGGAGTGTATAAGCAATTTACAACCCCCTCTGAATTCAAAGTTGAGAACGGTATGATTATGGTCTCTGACGGAGACAGAGGGTTCGTTCCTGCAACTCAATCATCTTACTTCGCTACTGAGACCAATCCAAGCAATACCTTCATGCTTGAGAAGAGAAACCCAGAACTCATCGGTTACAATCCAGATGCTGTTGGGGTTAAGATGGCTCAAGATATCTATAGACTAGATGGTGTACGTGTTGACAACGGAAGCCGTGTTAGTTATAATACCACTGAGGCTGGGAACAGAGTAGAGTCGGAGATTAAAAATCAAATGTCAAACGACCCCGGATACGCTGAAAGAGTCGCAACTTGGTATTACGCTAAAAAGAATGGCTTAGACATGGGCAACCTCGGGATGGCTGACCTTTCTGATATTCAAAGCGAGATGCGAAATGAAGCCTTTATGGAGGCTGCAACTTCTTCTTATGTTACGTCAGCAAAGGATGCGGTTATTCGTCAGAGACCTGCGGACCAAGTAGGTGCGCCTCCGACTTCAAGACAGCCAACCTCCAAAGAGGTGGATGCTGCCGCTATTTTATCTAGTGCTTACGCTGACCAAGGCGCAATGAAATTCCCATTAGGGCAAGCACCCGTTAAGATTAGCGGGCAAGAACCTATCGTTGTAACTGGAGTATCTATGGACGCTCAGGGCAATATCACAGGATATGATGCGTTCTTCACTCAGTATGATGATTTTGGTAATATGATTCAGTCAACTAACAACCCAGTCAATAGACAGTTAACGAAACAGGAGGCTAGTGCATTGAGTGCTGAATTGAAATCTAGAGGGCTTTACGGCGGAATGGTTTCACAATCAAAAGCAAATGCTGCCGCTATCATGTTCTCTAATCCGAAACAAAGTTCAACCCCAGCAGGAACCACTCAATTGTCCGGTAGGTCCGTATACACTGGAGACCAAGCGTTACCGCCTAGATAAAATACTTATATTTGTCTCGGTAAAACACTGAAGACCATTGACTTATGAATGAAGAACTGCAAGGGATTATAGACTTGGCAATCCAGAACGGATACGATGAGAATGATATACGCTCAGTATTATCTAGCACTCAATGGTCTGATACTGATATTGCGTCTGCTGTAGATTATTATTCTAAAAAAAAAAGACCTACTCAACCTCAGCAGTCCAGACCGAGCCAGAGCCAAATTCAACAGCGGTTTCAAAGTCCTACTACGGCATCTCCTTCCACTTCGGCTCCCGTTCCGTCTTCTTCGGTTTTACCACGTCCTGATATCTCTGCGCCCTCTGATAGAGTATCGCAACAAATCCCTTTAGGTTTAAGAGAGCAGGATATAGCTCAGGAAAGACAGGCTATTGCTGTCAATTCTAGAGACAATTTTATCCAAGGCTTCTATAACGCAACTACCGAAGAAGTTAAAACTCCGGATGGTAAAACAAAGCGGGAACCAAAAACTGCGGACAAGTCTATCGAGGCGTTGTTGCAGAACAGAGAAGATTTAGAAAGTCAGTACTCCATGATGAATACCATGATGGATATTGATAATCCACAACCGCTATTCATAGAGGCTACAGACGAGGAAGGCAATAAAAAGCAGGTGGTAAATAATGCCGCCCTTGCTGCTCCATACCGCTCTTATTCTGAGGAGACCAAAAGGCAGAAAGATGATTATCAGCAGTACTTGGACGACCTCGCATCTCAGGGTGACGCTTGGGCCAATAATACATTTACTAGGTTCGGACTAAGTGCTCTTGCTACGGCAGCACTGATTCCTGAAATCATACAAAATCTTCCTGCGACACTAGAAGATATGGCGCTTGGCGCAATAGAGGGAAGATATAATCCGATGGGATTCTATGCTCCACCAACTCACGCTAGATATTTGAGCCAGCAAAAAAACGAATTGGGCGATATAGGCTCCGCCTTAATGAGTTATTCTGAACAACTATCTTTTGCGGAAAGAGTTGATGACTTCGGCATGGAGCGGGCCATGAAGGGAATCGCTGGTAACCTTACTGACGGAACTATTGGCGGCTTTGGAACTGGAATCGCCATGATGGGAAGTTCTTTTATTGAGAACATACCACAGCTTGCTTTAGCGGTTACCATGCCTGAAATAGGCCTTCCTATACTTGGCGTTATGTCTGGTACCAACACTTTCAATAGGGTTAGGGATGAGAACTACTCTATTGGCGATAAAATGACTTACTCCGTAGCAGTAGGAACCGCAGAGTATTTGTCTGAGAAAGTATTTAGTTCTGACATCTCCGCTGCGGCAGAGTGGGCTGCTAAGAATGGCGTTAGGTTAGGCACTAAAGAGTCTAAGGCCGCATTAGGTGACGCTATGTTTGGGTGGATGCCTAAAGCGCTTCGTCAACCAATGGAGGAAGGATTTGAAGAAGTTATTGTAGCGACAGTAGATGAAGGTTTTGCGGCAAGCCTTGAGGGTCGCCCAATGAATTTAGAGGAACTGGCTGAGGCTGGTTTGGCTGGTTTCGGTGCTGGTGGTGGTATTCACGTTGCCACAAAAGGATTCTCTGCTCTCGGTAAACTTTCAGCGTTACAGACTAAGTACGAAATTCAGAATAACATCGCCAACATAAATAATGTCATCAACGACCCAACCATTTCTGAGAGTGAGAAAACCATTCTTCAGAGAAAGTTGACGGAGTATCAAAGACAGAAGGCTCAAATAGAAAAAGATGCTTTCGATTTCTATTCCAATATGAGCGAAGAGGACGTTAAGGAGACTATTAAACTCAACCAGACCATTAAGAACGGATTGGTTGAGTATCAAGCCATGAAGACCGATGAGGCGCGCGCTGAAGTAGCCGCTAAGGTTAAAGAGTCTGTAGCCCAGAAACAAGCAATCGAAAATAAGTATGATAGCAAAACGCAACAACAAGTATCAGGTGCTGTCCAAGAAGGGCAAACCTTTGAGCAAACCAAACCTGTCACTGAAGCAGGCGAAGGACAGACTGAAGCAGGTGGAGTTCTTCAAACACCTAAAGAAGTAGAGCAAGAGGTTCAAGAGGTAACTAAATCCGTTCTTCAGAGTCCTAAAGTCAGACTAAAGAACATCAAGATTACAAAAGAAAACGTAGGTCAATCTCTTCAATTTCTGCGTGACGCTGTCGGACAAATGTCAGACCTTGTTTTCGAGGCTACTCAAACATCTAGAGAGAGCGTAGGATATGCAATCAACAGCATTGAAAACGTAGTTAATTCGCTGGTAGAAAGCGGTCAGGATGTAGAGGTGGTAGCGCATCAAGATGCTAAGAGTTTTCAAAAGGCTACAGGCGAAGAAAATTCAGCACGTGCTTTACACATAACTACTGAAAACGGAAAGAACCAGATTCACATCTTAGTTCCGGCCGCTACCTCGAATACCGTATATCACGAGGCCATCCACGAGTCGATTGACAAGGTTATGGGCGCTGAAGGCGTTTCCAAACTAGCCAAGAAGCTACGCAAGGTCATGAAGTCGGACGCTTTGCTCGATTCTTATATGCAAGCATTTGAGGCTCAGTACGGCAAGGAGGCTAAGGATTCTGAATTTTTGACAGAATTAGGTTCGCTCATTGCTGACGGAAGTATTGACATCAACGTAAAGCGTGGTGTCGCCGCTAAGTTTATTGAGGCCGTAAGTGATGTACTTGGAAAGGTTTTTAATATTCAGCCTACCAATCCGCAACTGCTTGACGCTCTAAATTATTTGACTGGTCAACTAGCGACAGGTCAGGCTGTAGAAACTCAAGACACTGTAAGATATCAAGAGGTTAAGCCTACTGATGACCCAGAAGCAGAACCCGGTGACGTAATGTCTAGCGGTGTGTCTACCGCTGAGGACATCAAGCAGGCTACTACGTTTAGTCCACTATCTTGGGACTTTAACGCTTATTCTGAAATGAAGGGCGCTAACTTGGTTTTCCCAAAGAGTCAAACCGACATGAAGTCTGCACTCGAAAAGAGTGGTGGCGCTTGGGTTATTATCAACTCTGACGGAACCGGAGTAGGCACTACTGAGGGTGGTGTAGAATTATACGGAGGTATTGGTTTCTCGTTCATTGAGCAAAACATCAAAGATGAGATTGGCTTTGCCGCATCTTCAGATAACAAGATTACAGAATTAGCGGCTAAGATTGCTAGAACTGCTGAAAGCCGTGACGCATTCTATCCTGAGCACGTAGGCAAGCCTGTTGCTGTGTTTGTAATGGTTCAGACACCGGGTGCTGCTTTTGGCAATCACTACGGTGCTAAGTTTTTTGCTGATGCTCTTATATCGGTTGTTGAGGGTGGAATCCTCACTCAGGAGCAAGTCAAGGAACAATTCAGTGAATACGTTGATAGTAAGATAGCCCTCGCTGAAGGTAGAGCAGAATCAAACGAAAAGAATAGAGAAAAGGAGATGGGTCTAATCAACAAGTTTAAGTTGATTAGAGATGCCGTCAATGAAGCGGACTTAAGCACAAAGAAGGGTCACGACTCTATTCAGAAACTGGTTGAGTCTGATAACAAGATTGATTTCGGTACTAGAAGAAAGTTTCTGGAGGAGTTTATTCCTAACACTAACAAGACTAGAGGTCCCGGTAGTGAATTGAGAAACGCTCTGCTTCAATCTAAATTCAATCTTCCTAGTTTTATCGAAACATATCTTGATAAGAACATTACTCCACATATCGCTGACAACACTAAGGACGGTGGGTATATCGTTAGCGGTTTCTATGTAGAGAACCCTAAAGATGCTGAAGGCTTCGTGGCGAAGAGTAAATCAGGAAAATTCAAGCACCCACAGTTCAACTCTCAGTTCCACGGCACTGACCCGTTCTTGCTGAACGGTAAGTATTACGTTAACGAGATTTTTGAACAGCAACAATATAAAGCGGCTAAGACTGGCAAGGGAGTTCCTGTTGCTGCATCTGTTGCAGGCTCTATGTACGTTAGTTCTGAATACATCCCCGGTGAAGGCTTAAGGTTCCGCACTGAGGATATGTACTTGGACGGACTGAAACAGATTGAGCAAAAAATTAAAAAGGCTTCTAAATCTAAAGTTCAGTTCCAGAAGATTGAAACTCCAGACTTTGCTAACCGCTACAAAGACGTTAAAACGTCTAAGGTAAATACGTACGGCGTGTCTACGTCAATCTTTACGGACATACTAAATACTCTCAATGACCCCAATGGAGAGGTTCAGTTACTCGACAAGAGGGAGATGTATATGCCCGTGCCAAAGCAGGCGGATGGAGACAAGGATAAGAGCAACTACATGGCCTTCACAGCCGTAAGTAAAAAATTAAGAAAGAAGATAAAGGTTGAGATTCGTGTGGCAGACCATACTGTCCCCAAGTCGGAGACGGTTCGCTCTAAGGAATTCAACGAGGAGGGTTATTATAGGCGCTCCGATAGAAAAGACCCTGTACTTTCTGTTGCATTAAACATCTGGGATAAAGCCTCTTATTTGGAGGTTAAAACAAAACTTGAGATGTATGGGTTCAAAATCAACAAGGTGAATCCGGAGTACTTCAATTACAATAGAAGATTGTTCAGGGAGCAAAAGTTCCACCTGTACAATAAGTTGGTTGACCTTCTAAACAAGTACACGACTCCCAACGAGGACGGAACAAACTCCATCGGTATTGATATAGATGAATTCGTTCGTATTGCCGAAATGCTTGGTATGTCGTCTCAGGACGCCAAACAGATGTACAGCGACCAAGTGCTAGATAAGCTCGGATACGAAACTAATGAAACTGAATTTTCAGATAGCCTCTATAAGGATTCACTAGATAAAGAACGTGAATTGAAGCGTGAAGAGTTGACGTTATGGCAGAGACTTAAGAAGTACTTTACTGACCGTCAGGCGACTGTGAAGGCTAAAATATCTGAGGCTGGACTGGCTAATGCTAAAGACTTACTAGTTAACCGCTCAGGTGCATCTGCTTTTGCTAGATACTTCTTTGACAAGTGGGATTCTAAAATATATGGAGGACTGGATTTAAAACAACAGCAGGTTCTCGATATGATTGTCTTTTTAAGACGTGTAATTCAAATTGATGAAAGTTTTGACCAAAGAAGGTCGGCGGCAGAGGCTGAACTTGCCTCAGCTAAGGCTGAACTTGCTGAATGGACAATGAATAACTTAGACGATACGTCTACTGCTACCAAAAAGAAAGAAGCAGAGTATCGTAAGGCTATTGAAGAATTAGAGGATAAGGTCGCATCAATCGTCAGACCTAAACATCCTCGCTCTAGAAAGTTTGAAAAGATTGAACTAAACAAAGAGTCAGCCACTAAGGAACTTAGAAGATGGGAAAAGAAACTCGGCAAGACTGAGTATGATTTGTTATTCGACCGCTCTACTGAATACTTTGATGCGTTTAGGTCCTTGCTTGATGAAATGTATGACGAGGGCCTCGTAACTCAAGATTCATATGATGCCATTAAGGATTTCAATTATCAACCAAGACAATTTTTAGTTCACGTATTTGATAACGCATCAGATGACGTAGCGGTTAGGGATTATGGGCTGTCTCAAAAGCAGATTAAAGCAATCAAAGAAGGCTCCGAGGGCCAAGCCCTTATGGATTCGCGATTCATTCTCAGCCTTTACGCCAGAAGCGTAACATCCAGAATAGCAAAAAACAAAGCGAACAGAGCACTTGCAGAAGGATTGAAGGATAGAAAAAATTACGATTGGATTAAGCCTGAAAGTGACGGACCAGCGGAAAATAACTTTGAGCACATTTATTATTACGACAAGGGAGAGCAGAAGCGTTTCCAGCTCCGTAAGGATTTAAAGCAGGAATGGGATGATTTAGGCGGGATGCTTAATCCTAATATATCTAAAGTAGTCTCTTATGCGTCAGGTTCATTTGTTCTGAAACTTCTAGCAACTAGAGCGAACCCAACGTTTGTCCTTAGAAACTTCCCACGTGACTACGCTCACATCTTATTCTTTACGAAGGCGTACGATAACCACAATTTATTCTTTGCTGGAATGTTACTATTCCGCGACTTCTTTACGGGGTTAAAGTCCAAAATGACTGATGACCAATACTATCAGGACTATATGCGCCTAGGTGGAGGCATGGATTTCCTATCAACGGAAGGTAGAAGAAGTTCTGTCGCTCAGAGTCGCGGGGACAAAATCCAAGAGTCTATTCTTAAGACGACCAGTGGAATCGGTGAGGCATCTGAAATTGGATTCCGTATCGCTGTGTACAAGAAACTTGTTGACGAAGGAATCGAAGATTACAAGACCGAAAAGGGAATGATGCCCCGAGACGCTGACTTAGAAAGAATCAAGATAAACGCTGTAACTCAAGCTCGTGAAATCATTGACTTCGCTCAAGGCGGTCTATTCACTAAGGGGGCAGAGGTAGTAACTCCGTATCTAAACTCTGCGTTCCAAGGTATGCGCGTTTCGTATGATTACATGAAAGCAAACCCCGCTAGATTCTCTAGAAAGTTGGCTGAGATGACGTTGGGAATTACCGCTCTCGCTCTTTACAACTTTACATTGGGCGGTGATGATATGGATGATATTCCTGATGAGACTAAAAAGAGATATCACATTGTCTTTACTCCGTTCACGTACGTTGACGAAAAGGGAAGAACTAGACGTAGATACGTTAAGATTGCAAAGACTCAGCAGATGGCTCCATTCTATGCTCTATCTGAGGCTATTGCTGCTAATACGATATCTAAACTATCCGGAAAGGAATACAAAATCTCTGACGATGAGATTGATTACATCATTTCAGGGGCTATGTCATTCCTACCCAAAGACCCAACAAGGGGTAGCAAAGAGTTATTGAGTGCGATACCAGTGTACGCAGCCTTCAGTGCTTACGAGAGTAACTATGACTTATTTAGAGAGCAAATGATATCTTTAGATAAGGGCAAAGTTTTGCCACAAGATGAAGGTCTGTTTGACAAGAACGTTCCTTACTTCTATAAGGCCATCGGTACCGCTACTGGAATGTCTCCTAAGAGAATGCAAGTGGCTACAGAAAAAGTTATTACCAGCCCATACTCTTCTATGGTAGTCGGAATGTCTTATTCGTTGCTAAACGAATCCGCTAGATTGATGTGGGAGCCTAACGTTTCCTATAGCGACAAGGAGTCACTAAAGCGGTCTGAGACATACATGAAGGATACTTGGGATGGAATCTTAAGAGCGGGCCAAATTGGCTCCACAAGTCCTGACTGGGAGATGTACAACAAGGCTGAGGAAATTGATAAAATAAACCAAGAATCAGGCTCCAGAAGAGCGGATTTGAAGAATTCAGCGTTTACTTACGCTGATAAGTACAAGACCGCTAAAACAGAGGCGGAAAGACGTAAGGTTTTGGATGAGTCCGGTGTTAAGTTGAGAACCATCGCTTCGGAAAACAGAACGGATGCTGACTACTTTAGAGCAACATTCCAAACCGCTGCTAGAATCCAAAACATCCCTCAGGATGTCAATGAAATAAAGTGGGCAACGGACCACATTGCTAGAGCGAAAATCATGAGAATGATTCTTGAAGAGCGTGGCGGAACGTCAAGACAGGACATTATTAACCTTAGAAAAGAGATGACTCAAGCAGGAGGAAGGTCTTACGATATCCCCGCTCAAACAATTCGGGAGTATATAAAATTGTATGGTAATCCTAACTAATTTTGCACACTGAAAATACAATGCTAAAACAATGCTTCACCCTGCTTTTTGCCACCCTTATACTTTCTGGGTGCTCAGCCGAATGGCATCTAACAAGAGCCATCAAGAAAAACCCGGAACTCCTGAAGTCGAGGACGATGACTGTCACGGACACGGTTGTTACCGAACCGATTGTTGTCAGGGATACGGTCACCACATCAAAAGTGGATACGATAGAAATAGTGAAGGACAAGTTCCGAGTGAAGATTATGCGCAACTACGACACCCTCATAATAGATGGCGGTTGTGATTCTGATACTATCGTACGGACTGTTTATGTTGACGCTCCTTACGTCATGGGTTCTGAGTCTGGACTTCAGCGAGTTCAGCGATATACCTTTTGGGGACTCCTCAGTTTACTATTGATTTCTATTGCTATCTTAGTGATTCGTAAGTCGTTAAAAATCAACTAAGTATGGCTAAGGCACAAACCGCTAGTACCTTTAAGAAGAGACCACCAGTTAATAGACCCGGAGTTCACTCCAAAACAAAATTCTCAAAGAGCAAGACTTCTAAGAACTACAGGAAGTTGAGCCGTGGGCAGGGTTAAGAAGCCAGCACCTTATGAAAAAGAAAAGGACGGACCAACACAATGGTGCGTAGTCCGTCCTGTGGAGTGCGATAGGAATTGCGCCCACGCTAGTTGTTTTCTGAAATCATAGTTTCATTTCGTCATCCTTTAGGATGGATATTCCCCAGTTTAACCAACCGAGGCTGACTCCGTGTTGGCAAAACTTGCTATGGTAACAAACCGATAGGTGCGGTAGTATATGAAAACTACCAATCATCTTAAATACTTCTATTCTCATAGTCTATCATTTGGTGCCTTCCTGCAAAGGATTGATGAATAATCAGAGCTGTCTTTCAGCTCCTCGTACTCAGATAGGTCATACACCCCATCTAAGTCTACGTTGCGCTTAGAGCCGTCATCGTTAATATAGGTCCTAACCTTACTGATGCCGATTTCCTCGCCTGTGGTTTTGTGTTTAAATCTAATCATGGCACTGGTTGAATGTTTACGTTTCTAACTGATACATTCCAATCTATTTTATTTACAAATTTCCACGCATCTTCTTTCGTGTCAAAGTCCTTCTCTCGTTGCTCCCATTTGGCAGCCCTCATTTTACTTTGGTCAAAGTAGGTGTAGTTGACTCGGTATTTCATTTCTCGTTGGTGTTAAAGTATTCATTTAATAAATCTGCTAACTCTTCAGGGGTGTCGTTAATCTGTCCAATCTTTTCTCCGTCTACAAAAACATCATAACCCCAATCATAACAACACCCATCTCCACAA
>Ga0102814_10000788_pt1 | contig 22848 bp, 16 predicted proteins | sample ColrivemetaGS741_FD_79112 | JGI IMG/M metagenome (GOLD analysis project Ga0102814, IMG submission 79112) | Estuarine microbial communities from the Columbia River estuary - Flood tide ETM metaG S.741 | ecosystem: Environmental > Aquatic > Marine > Intertidal zone > Estuary | place: USA...
AGAGCCCACTAACTAACAACGGCTATACGGTGTCGGCTATATGAGTGAACGCCTGCTACTAAAACTAGGAACCTCTGCCGAGCAGCCGGTGCAATGGCTGCATTGGGATGATGCCCAGCAACAGGTAGTCGATCAGGGCCAGCTGGGCTCGCTATCTGAACTCAATCAGCTCAGTGCGTTGGCCGTTAGGGTGCCCTGCTATGCGCTGGTCTCCAATGCCGCAGTGCTCACAACCCAAGCGCAACTACCCAACGATAGCCGCGCCGCCCGTGAGGCGATCCCCTACCAGCTCGAAGAGCAGTTAGGAGAGGATATAGAACACCTCCACTTTGCCACCGGCAAAGCCCTGCAAGCCGGCCGTTATCCGGTCGCTGTCGTGGCAAAAACACTGATGGACCTGTGGCAACAGAGCTTAGTACAGGCCGGTATTCCGATTCGCGCGCTGCTGGTCGATGCCCAGACCATCGCCGTCGATGCGGAGCGGATTCAGGCACTAAGACTTCAGGATCAGACGTTGGTTCGTCACCCCGATGGCCGAAGCTTTTCCTTCCCTAGCGACCAATCGGATACCTGGCTGACACTCGTAGAAGATCAACTGGGCCTGCCCATCGTTTCAGTCGCTGATAGCGATTCCAACCCTGGCCTGGCATCACTGGCAGGCTGCTTTGCCCCTGATTCGGCCATCGACCTGCTGCAGGGACACTACCAACTCAAAGATCCGCTCAAACAACTGCTGCGTGCCTGGAAACTACCCGCGCTGCTACTGGGGTTGATACTGGGGCTGGAGATAGGTCAGCTTCTCTGGCAGCAACAACAGCTGAGCCAGCACAAACAGCAACTCGATCAGCAAATCAATACCCTGTTTAGCAAGACCCTACCGGGAAGCCGCCGGGTTAATCCTCAGGCCCAGTTCAACACCGAACTCCAGCAGTTGAGCCAACGCAGTCAGGGCAGTGATTTTTTACGTCTGCTGCAACAAGCGCTTCCAGCCTTTAGAGGCAGTAGCGGCATAAAAATTGAGGATATGATCTATCAGGCCCAGACCCAAACGCTCACCCTGGAGCTGGAGGCCAGCAATCACGCCACATTGGAAGGTTTTGTCGACCAGCTTCAGCAGCAGGGTTTAGCCGCACAGCTGCTGCGCTCCCGACAACAGAATGGCCAGGTAAGCGCGCAGCTCAGTATCAAGGGAGAACAATGATGCTTAATCGCTGGTATCTTAGCCTGAATGACCGCGAAAGAATTCTGGTGGCCATCGGTAGCGCAATCACGCTAATCCTGCTGTCACTGCTGCTAGTCTGGCGTCCTCTCAGCAATGGCAATCAGCAGCTGGAAAGTGCGATCCGCAGCAAGACCGAACAGCTGATAGCGATGCAACACACCGCGCAGCAGATCGACCGCTATCGTCAGCAGAGTTCAGACACGCAGGTAACAGGTTCGCTGCAACAGCGCGTGACCCAGAGCGTCACTGGATTAAAAATCAGCCTCAACCGGCTACAGAGTGCTAATGATGAGACCCTGCAACTCTGGATCGACCGGGTTGAATTTAACAGCCTGCTCAGACTGATCGATCAGCTGTCTCGCCAGGGTGTCGCCATCGACAAACTCAACCTGCAACCCTTGCCAGACAGGGGCTACAGCAAGGTCAGACTGACGTTGGTGGCGCTCTAAAGTACCCTAAGGGGTAGGATCCGTTTTGGCGGCTTTGGCGATCTGTTCTCTATTATCTGCCCCCTCCTGCGCCGCCTGATAGAGTTCATCGGCGCTAAAGGGAGTTCCGGGTTGCGGCACAAAGGGGGTTTTGGGCTGCGGCCGCGGCTTGAAAGCATGGGCAAAGCTGTAAAGCGCCAGTAATAACGCTATCACGCCGTTGAATATAAACAGTCCTTGAGGTCCGAGTTCGCCCATCAACCAGCCTGCCACCAGCGGACCGACCACCGCGCCTATACCAAAACCTGCCAGCAGTGCTCCTGAAGTCTGCATCCTGCGCTGCGGATCACCCCAGTCATTGGCATGCGCGGCACTGAGTGAATAGAGCGTAAACGACAGGCAGCCATAGCCGAAACTACCTGCCAGTATCGCGTATAACGGTGCATTGAAGGCGACCAGCAATACCATCGTCAAACAGGCCAACCCCACAGCCACCGACACACCGGTAATAACCAAGCGGCGCTCAACCCTATCTGACAAGCGCCCGATCGGCATCTGCAACACCAAGCCACCCAAAATGCCTACCGCCATGAAGAGTGATATCTGCTCGACACTAAAACCGATCGCGATCCCAAACAGTGGCCCCATGGTGTAAAAAGCCGCATTCATCAACCCTGCAGCGAGCGCCCCATAAAAACCGACGGGGGAGTTGCGTAGTACCGGTAAAATCCGCAGCGGCCCCGGCGGTTCCGGCAATGGCGCGTGGGTACGGGTCAGGAGCACCGGGATCAACGACAGTGAAAAGATTACTGAGGCGAGGGTAAACAGCCTAAAGCCACCTGGGTCATCGAGCATCAACAGCAACTGCGCCAAACCGGCACCCAGATAGTTGATAAACATGTAGATCGACAAAATCGTGCCGCGATTGCTGTTTTCTACCCGGGCGTTGAGCCAGCTCTCGGTGACCACAATCAGACCCGCCATACTGAAACCCGCCAGTAGTCGGAGTGCCATCCACAGTGGCGGTGACACAAACAGGGTGTGAATCAACGGCGTGATCGACAGTAGCGAGGCAAACACCCCGAACGCACGGATATGACCCACCTGATTGACCACGGCGGCAGCATACCGGGCACCGAGAAACAGCCCCAGATAGTAGCCCCCCATCACCACACCAATCAGCAGGGAAGAGAACCCCTCCATATCGGTACGCAAGCTCAACAACGTCGTGAACAAACCATTGGCCAGTAACAGAAAACCGTAACTGAGCAACAGGGTCAGCAGTTGACGTAGGGAATCCAGAACCGGCATGATGGCCTCATTAACAGACGAGTACTAAACAGAAAAGCTCCCCTGCCATTAAAGCACAGATCCCCAGTTTACCGACTTAGATCAACGACGTACCAGGGCTTAAACATTAGGGCAGATGGCTACTGAAGAGTGCGGAATCTCATGGATTTCACAGGCCAGCTGCAGATATCTTGATACAGTAGTGGCGTGAAAATTGACCGCTATGCGCGAACTAAGCGGTCGTTAAGAAGAAACGAAATAAGCTTGCAGCCCGGTCTATCTGCCAGATACATCACAGCCATCGGATTGTTAGTCATTTGGTCGCTGATTCGAGCACAGCTGGAGCGCTGTTTTCTAATATAATTCAATGCTATAAATTTCTACTAATCAGATGACTATGGGTTGCCTACCTGCGGGTTTCAACGCTCGAAGCTCTTGTCGGAAGGGATAGGGCTGATGGGGTACAGATAATATAACCCCTTTCGATTAATGTCTGATGCATGAGACAGCAATGATACGCATCAAAGAATCACGGTTCGTTAATATGCTACAGTCCCTTGACTTCGGTTTGGTGTAGCGTGGCTGGACGTCAATATCTTGGAAACAACCCGGCGTAAGAGTCGCCTTAATGACTTGTTCAAACATAGGAAGCCTGTCGTGAAGAAACTCTCCATCTACATGATGCTGAAGATTTTTACTATTACTATATTCATCGGACTGCCCCTTATCATCACGCCGTTGTCCATCTCACTGAACAATCTGAAAGACAGCTATTCACGTTATGTCATTCTGGTTAAGTCCAATCTGGCGCTTAAGGATGCTCGATTTCATATCGTCCAGATTCAGCAATTCCTGACCGATGTAGGGGTAACCGCAGACAGAAAGGTATTTGCAGAAGCTGAGATGAGCCTCATAAGAGCTCAAGTCAGTTTCGATCAGTTTATTGCATTGGTACCGGAAAAAGCCGCTGAGGGGCGTCGCTTAATCAAGGATGTCAGATCCCTTCATGAAGTTGGTGTGGTGATGGCAAATGCATACCTCGAACAGGGCAGAGAGGCCGGTAATGCGATTATGCAGCGCCCGGAAACAGGGCTTGATGCCTTATCACTGCGATTATCCAGAGAAGTAGAGTCGTTGGTGTACAGCTCCTCTGAAGAATTGAGCGACTTTAATTTCGTGATGGATAAAACGGTCTTAAACAGCATCACAATCGTCAGCCTGGGACTGGGCTGCATCATTCTCATGGTCCTTGCGGCTATCTTGATTATCTACTTCAGGGTGCTTCCCCCTATTCTTCAACTGCGGCAGTCCATGCGAGCGATTGCCTCTGGCAAGGCGGACCTGACGGCCAAGCTTCCTATCCAGTCAGAAGATGAGATCGGTGACATCTGCAGACACTTTAACGAATTCGTGGGTGAGCTGCGGGGTTTGGTGGCAGAGGTTGTCGGTACCTCCAAGCGTATCTTTGTAACCAGTGAACAGCTCGGCCACTCCACTGAGATGACCCTTAAAGCGGTGAGCGAGCTAGGCCTAGACACCAAGAGTCTGGTCGGTAATGCTCAGCGGGCGGTAGCGGCCAGTCACCGTATCGATATTATGGCTAACGCGTTGCAGCGGCAGATGGACGGCTTTGAGTTAGGCAGTGCGGCTATGTCAGAAGCTCCGGTTGAAACGGTAGTCTGGAGTAAAGGTCTGGCCACCAAGATAGACGATATCGACGATCAGCATAAGCGGTTGATCAGCATATACAATCAGCTACATGAGGCGCTGCGCACCGGACAAGGTCCTGAGGTGATGGGCCATATTCTCGAAAGCTTGGTGGAGTATACCGCTACCCATTTTGAGTTCGAGGAAGCGCTGTTCAGCAATTCTGACTACCCGGATACTGAACAGCATAAAGCCCAACATGCGACACTGCTCGCGCAGTTAGACACTCTGAAAGAGCGTCATACTGGCGGGAGTCCCGAGGTTATGGCAGATATCCTGGTCTTTCTGCGTAATTGGCTGTTGAACCATATTATGAGGTCCGATATGGACTATGTAGACCATGTAAAAGATTCACGAGTACCGGTATCCGGATAGGTTCAAGGTTGTTTCAAAGCGGCCTATTTGCTCATTCTTGATGTAACCGGTTGCTTCAAGTAAGCGTGCAGTGCTTGGCCGCATTGATTACTACGTTATTACAGTGAAACGAGTCTGCGAACAAGCCGTCAAAGATGTCTGGTTCTTCTTGACGTCCCTTTGGGTCCAGGGTTGAGCTAAGCCAGCCCCAGCAGGGCTCAGTCAGACTTCGGTTTGCTCTGCTATCTCAAGGGCATCATCAAGCTCAACGCCAAGATAGCGAACGGTACTATCCAGCTTCGTATGCCCGAGCAGCAGCTGAACAGCCCTGAGATTGCCTGTACGTCTATAAATCAACTTAGGCTTAGTCCGTCTCATTGTATGGGCCCGCGAACCAGAACATCGAGAGTTCGCAGCGCCACCGTGCGCTGCAGGGGTCTTTAACAACCGTTCGGTGGTTTTATCCATACAAAAAAGCGGTGCAGCCGTTACCGACTCACCGCCCTATCCTGCTCATTACACATCAAGCAGCCTGATGACACTGCGACCCGTTTAGCGTGCCGCAACCTCATTCTTTGCAGGCAACTTGAAGGTCCAAACCATACCGCCTTGGTTCAGGTCTTTAACCCGCTTGGCCACTTCGCCACCCCAGAGAGGTACTGCACCACCCCAGCCGGAAACGACTGCGATGTATTGCTCGCCATCTTGCTCCCAGGTAATCGGCGAGCCGACGATCCCAGAACCGGTATTGAAGCGATATTTCATCTCTCCAGACTTGGCATCGAACGCCATCAGGTAGCCTTCAGGATTGCCGGTAAACACCAAACCACCGGCGGTAGCCAACACGCCGCCCCACAGGGGTGCGTTGTTCTTATAGCGCCATACCTCTTTACCGGACTTGGGATCAATCGCGCGCAGCACGCCGATATACTCCTCGTTTACCGGCTTGATGGTGAAGCCGGCACCCAGGTAGGCCGCGCCCTTCTTATAGGCGGTCGGCTCGTTCCAGATATCCATCTCCCACTCGTTGGAGGGCACATAGAAGTAGCCGGTATCCTTCGAGTAGGCCATCGGCATCCAGTTCTTACCACCGAGGAAGGCCGGTGCAGCCACTACCGAAGAACCCTGTTTGCCATCGGCAGATGCAGTGGGGTTACCGGGACGGAACGCCTCGTTATAGATCGGCCGTCCTTTGGCATCCAATCCTGTGGCCCAGCTGATCTTGTCAACAAACGGGAAGCCACGGATGAAATCACCGTTGGTGCGATTCAATACGTAGAAGAAGCCATTTCGATCAGCGGTAGCCGCCGCTTTAATAGTCTTACCACCCTCTTGGTAGTCGAAAGAGACCACCTCGTTAACGCCATCATAATCCCAGCCGTCGTGTGGCGTGGTCTGGAAGTGCCAGACGATCTTGCCCGTATCCGGGTTGATCGCCAGACGCGAAGAGCTGTAGAGGTTGTCACCAGGGCGCAGATGCGAGTTCCAAGGCGCCGGGTTGCCGGTACCGAAGAACATCAGCCCGGTATCGGGGTCATAGGTACCGCCCAGCCAAGTCGCTGCGCCACCCGACTTCCACAGATCACCAGGCCAGGTTTTACCGGCCTCACCCCCAGTGATGCCGTTCTCTTTGCCATTAAGATAACCCATATGGCCTTCCACAGTCGGCCGAGTCCAGATCACCTTCCCGGTCAGGGCGTCATAGGCCTCAACCTTACCGACGATGCCAAATTCACCACCGGAAACACCGGTGATCACCTTGCCTTTAACAATCAGCGGAGCGGCGGAGATTGAATAACCGGCTTTGTAATCGGCTACGGTCTTTTTCCACACGGTCTTGCCAGTGTCTTTATCCAGTGCCACCAACTTGGCATCCAGGGTGCCGAAGATCACCAGATTATCGTAGAGAGCTACACCCCGGTTGATCACATCACAGCAAGGCATGATATTTTCTGGTAAGCGGGCATCGTACTGCCACAACTCTTCACCGCTCTTGATGTCGATGGCGAAAACCCGTGAGTAGGAACCGGTGACGTACATCACCCCGTCTTTCACCATGGGTTGGGATTCCTGGCCGCGCTGCTTTTCGCCGCCGAAGGAGAATCCCCAGACCGGACGCAGATCCTGCACCGTATCACCATTGACTTTGGCCAGCGCACTAAAGCGCTGCCCACGAGACCCCATGCCGTTGGTAACGACATCAGCAGTGGTCGCCTGATCATCAAGGATATCCTGATCGGTTACCTTAGCCTGCGTCAGGCCTGTCATGGACATGGCCACGACCAACGAGGTCAGTGCCAAGCCCTTAAGACCGTAACTTTGATATTTCATCGCATTCTCCTTTGAGGATGTTCTTATTCGAATAAGATCGATCACCCCGACCAGCCTGCACACGCAAGGGTCTGATGGTGCATTCCATTGTTGTTTTTGCACCAAAATCCAACAATCCAACTTGGGGGGCGATTTTCTACTCTCTTGGTAGTAGTCCTGTCACTAGGAGGGATCAGAGGGTGTCGTGAATATCTGAACAAACGGTGTGCGGAGTCACCAGACCAGTCGCAGCCGCCGCAGTGCCTTGCGTTGCGACAACAGTTTAGGTACTAGGATTGTGAAGGTGGTCCAACAGTAAGGAGGCAATAGCAGTTATGATTCAGACGCCCTGCCAGATATACCGGCTGGGACTCAGCTATAGCGAGCGTTTCAGCTTGGACATAGATACGTTTTCAAGGTCGATCAACTTACCGAGAGAGATGCAGCGTTATCCGACGCCATCGGCTTAGCATCTGCTGCATGGATTCCTGTACATTCGCTTCGGTAAAACAGTGCTAAGCGGCAAGGCTTATCTGTCTTAATCAGGCGCATCCAATCGGTAACGGTCTGGCTTGCTATATTGCACCCCATAGCTGCGATAGAGCCGGTCAAACTGTCCGGACTTGACCATCAGGTCGACGATATCCTCGACCGCATAGGCCAACTGGCGATGGCTGTCTTTAACAGCCATACCCACATCCCAGCTGCGTTTGAGTAGATTAGGGAACGGCACATCAGCCATCAACAACTGCTCGGTACGCGCCAAGCGCAGCGCTCCCCATTGCAATTGTGATTGGGTTCCCATGACTGCCGACACCTGTTGCCTATCAACCGCTTCTAGCGCCAGCTGGGTGCTGCTGAAGTGCTCGACATTGCTCAGCAATCTGCCGCGAAAGGCACCACTAAGATAGAAGTCCGGCAAGCTATCGATCTCAACACCGACTGTATCGTATTGAAACACGGCCAGATTCTCAAACGGTGCCATCTTTTCGGCATCGTAAGTCAGCGCCCAGCGCTCACGCTGATAGGGGGCAAAAAAATGCACCAAGTCATTGATCACCCGGCCATCAGGATCAATCTTATAAGCGAACTCGCGATCGTAAGGGACCCGTAACATCAGATCAGCCACATTGCGTTTGAGCATCACCCCCTCTTCTTCACGCGCCAGATAATGGCCCTTCCAGACATGATTACGCAGATCATCATCCAGATTTTCATCGGCAATCATCCAGTGCAGCTTCAGCTCAAGCCCCAAGCCTGCGGCAATCGCTTGCGCCAACTCGACATCGACCCCTCGGTCATGGCCCTCTTCTTGATAGGAGTAGGGAGGGAAATCACGGTACACCGCGATCAGGATCTCACCCGCAGCCATCAGATCATCGTAACTGCGCGCCTGACTGCTAGCACTGAACCCTGTCAGCAGCGCAGCGCACAATAGGCAGAGAGCCCCACAGATACGTTTCAGACTTGCGTCCCCCGACCGACTATTCCACATGCAGAGTTTCCAGCCAGGAACGAATCGACCAGAGTGCCTCCTGGCTGAGGAAATCAGCCATCTTCGGCATATAAGGAACGCCGTTACGCACCGCGCCATTCTGTACCCGATAAGCAAACCATTCATCGCCATCGATACCGGCTTCCAATTCTCGAAGATCGGGAGCAATGCCGCCGGAGATCGCCTGTAATCCATGGCAGCGGGCACAGTTTTGGGTATAGGCTGACTCACCTATTTTTATCGCCAACTCATTACCGCTGTAAGGATTCTGCTCAAGCCACTCGGCTCCCAGAGGATCCAAGCCGCTCACATCAACCGTTTGCGGGGTCACATCTCCGTGCGCCCATAGCTGACCGGATACCATAATGGCGGCAGCGGCCAGAACACTGGCAGAAACAGATAGGTATTTTTTCATAGCAGTCACCCAAGTTATTTTTATTAAACGATCATTGGGGACCATCCTAAGGGTCTTGCCGATGCCGCTACAGAGTACCTTGGTGCTCGCAGACCGGTTCCTTAGTCGTACGCCGATTGGTAGTCCATGGCACCTTCAACAGAGAGCCTTCAACCCGAGCAAGGCGGCAGATCGCCGTGCTGCAGAGAGCACTATTGACTCATCTGTCTACTACTTGAGAAGTAAATTAACGCGACTTTTTACATATTTCGCCTAGCCCCAAGGCGCACGAGAATGAGGTCACAACCATCCCTCTATAAGAACAATTAGGAAAACAGGATGATCAGTCTTTGCCATAGTGCCTGCCGCCCACTCGCAGCATGTAGCATACTGCTAGCCTTACACTGCAATGGCGCAATGTCCGCTATGGCGGCGCCTTCGGGCACCTCTTCAGCAGCAACCTATTCAACACCAACATCTGTAACCATCACATCCACGGCTCAGAGCCTCGATCTGAGCATCGGCTATCTGGAACTGCTCCAACCCCGCCCGCCACTGCTCTCCAACGTCATCCCAGAGCCAACAGATAGTGGCCTTCAGGGTGCCCGGCTAGGGATCGACGACAACAACGCGGGCGGGCGTTTTCTTGGCCAGCACTACCAGCTGCGGGAACAACGTAGTCCAGACTTATCGGTGTTGCTGGATCAGGCACGCCTCTGGCAAAACGCGGGCGTACAACTGCTGATCGTGAACCTGCCTGCCGATGCCCTGCTGCAACTGTCTAAGCAATTCCCAGCCAACGAAGTGCTGCTATTCAACATTGGCGCGGCAGATAACGTACTGCGCAGCGGCCCCTGCCGGAGTAATCTCCTCCATACCCTGCCCAGCCGCGCCATGCTCACCGATGCCCTGGGTCAGTGGCTGACCAGCAAGCGGCTTAAAAACTGGTTTCTGGTGCATGGCCAACGCCCCGAGGATCTCGCCTACCGCGACTCGCTGCAGCGTTCAGCCAAGCGCTTTGGTTCACGTATTTCCGAGTCCAAAGCCTGGAGCTTTTCGACCGACCTGCGGCGTGCCGCGCAACGTGAAGTCCCGCTGTTTACCCAAGCCAGCGACTACGATGTGCTGGTTGTCTCCGATGAGCCCGGCGATTTTGGTGAATACCTGCTCTACAACAGCTGGCTCCCCCGTCCGGTGGTCGGCACCCAAGGCCTCACACCGGTCGGCTGGCACCGGGTCGTCGAACAGTGGGGCGCCGCGCAACTGCAGAGCCGCTTTCAACAACGCGCCGGGCGCTGGATGAACAGCAACGATTACGCGGCCTGGATTGCCCTGCGCAGCATCGGCGAGGCGGTCGCAGAGCTTAATCATGGCGATCCTGATTCTGTACGCCGGCATCTACTCAACGACGCCTTCCAACTGGCTGGCTATAAGGGCCGCAAGCTCAGTTACCGATCCTGGAATGGTCAGCTGCGCCAGCCGATCCCCTTGATTCATCCCAGAGCGCTGGTGTCGCAATCGCCGCAAGAAGGATTTCTCCACCCACGTAACGAACTGGACTCGCTGGGTTTTGATCAACCCGAGAGTCAATGCCAAAACCTGATTAGCGGAGCCGTGCTATGAAGCTGTTTACCAATATTCACGCTGTCGCCCTAGCGACCTCCTGCCTCACGCTCAGTGCCTTATCAGTGACCGGCGTGGCACTGGCAGTCCCCAGCGCGCAGGCCGCTACCGCCTATGTCTCTAACGAAAAAGACAACAGTATTTCGCTGATCGATCTGGACAGTCTAGAGGTGGTCGACACCATCGAGGTCGGCCAGCGGCCACGCGGCATCACCTTCAACGCGGACTTTACCCAGCTGTACATCTGCGCCAGTGATGATGACCGAGTACAGGTTCTCGATATCAGGAGCCGAAAGATCGTCGACGAACTGCCCTCCGGAGAAGACCCGGAACAGTTTGCACTGCACCCCGATGGCCAGCATCTTTATATCGCCAACGAGGAGGATGCTCTGGTCACCGTGGTCGATATTCCCAGTCGACAGGTGGTAGCACAGATCGAGGTCGGGGTAGAGCCGGAGGGGATGGCGATCAGCCCGGATGGCACGCTGGCGATCAACAGTTCAGAAACCACCAGCATGCTCCACTGGATCGATACCCAAAGCCTACAACTGGTGCACAACACCCGGGTTGACCAACGCCCCCGGCATATCGAATTCACTCAAGACGGCAGCCGCTTCTGGGCCAGCTCCGAGATCGGCGGCAGTGTCGCGGTAGTCGATGTCGCCAGCCGCGCGATTATCCATACCCTGCGCTTTCAGATCCGCGGGGTGCACTCGGATAAGATCCAGCCGGTGGGCATTAAACTGAGCGCCGATGGCCGTTTGGCCTATATCGCACTGGGTCCGGCCAACCATATTGCGGTAGTGGATGCCCAGAGTTTCAAGATTCTCGATTATCTACTGGTCGGTCGGCGCGTCTGGCACATGGCCTTCAGTCCTGATGAAAAACTACTATTGACCACCAACGGTATTAGCGGCGATGTGTCGGTCATCGACGTCGAACGCCGCAAGGTAGTCAAATCGATCCGCGTAGGACGCTATCCCTGGGGATTGGCGGTCAAACCATGAACGCGCCCCTCACCCGTGCAATGACACTGTTGGAGGTTGAAGCATTGCGCTTCAATTACGGTGCTTTCGAAGCCCTGCAGGGGATCGGTTTTCAGCTCCATGCTGGCCGCTTTCACGCCCTGCTCGGCCCCAACGGCGCGGGCAAGAGCACCCTGTTTGCACTGATCAGCCGGTTGCTGCGGATCCAGCAGGGGGATATTCGTCTAAACGGCACCAGCCTGCGCCACGCGCCGGCACAGGTGCTGCAACAGATCGGCATGGTGTTTCAACAGAGCACCCTGGATCTGGATCTGAGCGTCGAGGATAACCTCAATTATCACGCCTGCCTGCACGGTATCGATCGCCACACCCGGCAGCAAAGGATCAGCACCGAACTGGATCGTGTTGAGCTCTCCGCTCATCGGCGTAGCAAGGTGCGCCAACTCAACGGCGGCCACCGCCGACGCATCGAGATCGCCCGGGCGCTTCTGCATCAGCCCCGGCTATTGCTGCTGGATGAAGCTACGGTGGGGTTAGATAGCCGTGCCCGTAGCGAGATTAACCAGCATGTGCGTCGGCTATGTCACGATCAGGGCGTCGGCGTGCTCTGGGCCACCCATCTGATCGAGGAGATCCAACCGCAGGACGCTGTCACCCTGTTGCACCGTGGCCAAATTCTGGCCAACTGCAGTGCCGAGCAACTCTGTCATCAAAGTGGCACCGCCAGCCTAGTAGACGCCTTTAGTGCGCTGACCGATCCGGCCGCCGCCAAGGCAGCTCAAGGCGGAGTTACAGCTGTCGTTAAAGGTGCCAATCAAGAGGTCAACCTATGAACGCCAGCGCTTATGCTCACGCCTTTATCGGCATTCTCTATCGTGAACTGCTGCGCTTTGTGTATCAGCGCAGTCGATTTTTCAGCGCGCTGGTACGGCCGCTGGTATGGCTATTGGTGTTCGCGGCAGGATTTCGTGCGGCGCTGGGGATCTCGATCATCCCTCCGTACCAGACCTATATCACCTACGAGGTCTACATCGCTCCGGGATTAGTGGCGATGGTGCTGTTGTTCAATGCAATGCAGAGTTCGCTGTCGATGGTCTATGACCGAGAGATGGGCGGCATGCGGGTGCTGTTGATGAGCCCTCTGCCGCGTAGCTATCTGCTGTTGAGCAAGTTACTGGCCAGCGCGCTGGTGTCATTGCCGCAGGTGTACGCATTTCTGGCGGTGGCCTGGTGGTTCGGGGTCGAGCCACCACTACCGGGATTCTTCTGGCTGCTGCCGGTATTGGTACTCTGTGCACTACTGCTGGGGGCGCTGGGGTTGTTTATGTCGAGTTTTATCCGCCAGTTGGAGAACTTCGCGGGAGTGATGAATTTTGTGATCTTCCCGATGTTCTTTATCTCCTCGGCGCTGTATCCGCTATGGAAGATGCAGGAGGCGGGCGAGTTGCTGTACCTGCTCTGCAGCTACAACCCCTTTACCTACTGCGTCGAGCTGATCCGTTTTGCCCTCTACGGCCAGCTTAATGCTCAGGCACTCGGTGTGGTTATCGGCTGTACGCTGCTATTCACGGTCCTGGCGGTACTGGCCTTCAATCCACAACGCGGCATCGTTAGCGGCGGTGTCAAAAAAGGCTAACGCCTGTTGTTAAAAACATCCGAGGAGCCTGCATCATGTTTAGACGCGCTGTTAACCGTCCTCTTAAAGCCTCGCTGATGCTGATCTGCATTTGTCTAGGCAACAGCCTATCGGTCGGTGCAGAACAAGCCTTGCCCGATGGGTTCTATTCGGCCCAGCCGCGCGTACAACTGTACATGGCGTATGCCCAGTTCAAGATGGCCAACTACCCAGTGGCGGCGTCTATGTGGCGCGAGATCGAGGGCGCGGGCCGTGCCGAAGCAGCTTTTAACCTGGGCATACTCTATGAACAGGGTATGGGGGTCGACACCGATATGGCACAGGCACTCCATATTTATCTGCAGGGTGCCGAAGCAGGGAGCCGTGCTGCCGCCTATCAGCTGGGATTGATCTATCTGAACCACCCCGATTTTGGCAATCGCGAACGCGCCGAACACTGGCTAACCCTTGCCGCGCTGGACGGCGAGAGCGATGCACTAGAACTGTTGCAGCAATTCGATGCTACGCCCCATGCCCGCAGCGACAACCCGATGACCCAGGTGCGCATCCTGATCAGCCAGAAAAAAATCGAACAAGCACTACTGCTACTGCGTCAACTCGCCGAACAAACGCCTCCCAACTATAGCGCGGTCACGCGACTTGCCTGGTTATACGAAACCGGTATCGGTGTCGAAAGAGACATCAGCCAGGCCGCTACGCTGTTTCGGCAAGCTGCAGAAAACGGCTTTGCTGAAGCGCAGTATGCCCTGGCACTGATGCTGCAAACCGGCATCGGCCAACCTCTTGATTTAGAAAAATCGAACCACTGGCTCAAGCGTGCTGCCGATCAGGGCTATCAACAGGCATTGGAAAAACTCCAGCAATAAAAGCATCAGCTCATAAAACCAGGGCGTTGTTACAGACGGTAAAACGGGATCTAGGCTTAACTTGGTAGGTTCTACCCCGAGACCTGAGCAGCGACTCGGACTGCTGCAGAGCCGCCCAAGCCCTCTCTGTACGAGTGCGCTCTATAAAGATCTTTGGCCCTGTTATCTGCCTTGAAATAACAGCACTGGGTTTTAATCCACAACGCCCATCGGTCATGGCAGGGAGAAAAGAGACGCCAAGTCGACACCCTAGAGAATATCTCAGGTTCCGACATTCGTGTGGCTCGGTCGTCCTAGCGCATTGCGACACAGCGTTAGCTCAGCGGATTCCTGTTTAGCTGAGCCGAGTACCAGGAATTTTTCCTGGTACTCGGCCGCTGGCACCGGACGGCTCAGCAGGAAACCCTGCATAAAAGTACAGTCCTGAGATTGTAATATCCGTAATTGGGCCGGCGTCTCGACCCCTTCTGCAATAATCAGCAGTTTCAATCGGGTGGACATGGCAATGATGGTTCGCACGATCTCCAGATCACTCTCGCTGGACTCCAGATCGCGGACGAAGGCGCGATCAATCTTCAGATAGTCGAGCGGAAAGGTCTTCAGATAACTGAGTGATGAGTAGCCGGTTCCGAAGTCATCGACAGCAAAGCGCACTCCGATCTCTTTGATCTCACGCAACTGCGCTAGGGTGATCTCGGCATCCTGCATCAACACACTTTCGGTGATCTCCAGCACCAATGCCTCAGGGTCCATACCACTATCGGCGATAAGCGCATGGATGTTGGGACACAGGTCATCATCACGAAACTGCACAGCGGATAGGTTAACGCTGATCTTTCCTGGATCCAACCCCTGATCCTTCCAGCGCCGCCACTGGAAACAAGCTTCACGCAACACCCAGTCACCGATGGCCAAGATCATCCCGGTGCTTTCTGCAATAGGAATAAACTCCAGCGGCGAAACCACACCCCACTCGGGGTGGTGCCAACGAATTAACGCTTCCATGCCGATCACGCGGCCACTAGACAACTCTAGTTGCGGTTGGTAGTAAAGCCGGAACTCCTGATTCACCAGTGCACGACGCAGATTGGTCTCAAGGTCCAATCGCCGTATGGCAGAACTGTTCATCTCCGCAGCAAAGAAACTGAATTGATTCTTGCCTTGGGCTTTGGCGCTATAAAGCGCAGTATCGGCGTTCTGCACCAGCAGGCGGGCATCAGCACCATTGTCTGGATAGATAGCAATACCGATGCTCAGCGAGGTAAATATCTCATGGCTAAGCACCTCAACACCCTGAATAAACTGTTCCTGAATACGCTTAGCCACTTTACCTGCATCGATAGGGTCAGCCACAAAAGGCAACAACACCAGGAACTCATCTCCGCCATGCCGGGATACGGTAGGCGCCAAGAACCCTTGATGATGCGACGACACCACATCGGAGTCTCTAAGCGTTTCCACCAGCCGGGCACTCACTTTGCGCAGTAATTCATCACCGATATCATGACCCAGAGAGTCGTTGATCTGCTTAAAATTATCGAGATCTAAAAACAGCACTGCCAGATGATGATGTTGGCGCTGAGCAAATTTGATCCCCTGCTGTAGCCGATCATTAAACAGGGTGCGGTTTGGCAGACCAGAAAGGCTGTCGTAAAAAGCCAGTTTATGGATCTTCTCTTCTGCCAATTTACGGGCAGAGATGTTGGAAGCGATCAGCAGAAAGCCATGCTCAGCTTCGTCGTTACTAACGATCTGATTCAATGACGCCAACACCGGAACTCGGTGGCCATCACTATTACGCAAGTCACGCTCAAAATGCCCCGTACTATTGATGGGAATAAATTCAGCCAGGGGTTTATCGCCATTTTCGAGCAGCTCGACAATTGGGGTTCCCAGTAGCTGCTGCTCGGTATAACCCAACTGATCACAAGCAGCCCGATTGACTTTTTTAATCAAGCCCTCGGCATCGGTAGTAATCAAAATATCTTCCATGACCTGAAGGATATTTTCAGTATAAGCATTGGCAGTTTGCAACAGGCATTGGTTTTCACTGAGCGCCGCCGTCATCTCATTGAATGATTGCGCTAACTCGCCTAGCTCATCTTTACTCTGCAAGGGCACCTGAATAGAAAGATCACCTTGAGCAATCTGATTAGCAGCCTCTCCGAACTTTTTCAGTGGGATAACAATATGAATCATATTGCTGCGCACCATGCTGGCACCCAGCAGCAGCATCAACAGCACACCGGCAACCAGGATAACCCGATGCTGGCTAATAGCGGCATTCACCTCCTGTGTACGCGCGTCGATGGCTGAGCTCTCACGATCGATAGCGGTTCGACTCAGGGTCAAAAATTCTAATTCTGCCTCTTCAAGCTGCTCCTTGATGCTTAGTAAAACAGCACTACTGGTGTTCTGTTCGAGGGCTTTAAAAAACTGTTCGCTGAGTTGCAACAATTGGAAGGACTGAGAGCTAAGCGACTGTGATATCTCACGAGTATCCGGAAAATACTGATCCACCAATGCCACATATTGATTTACCGCCTGAGTGAGCTGCAAGGCACCCTGCTCGGCTAACTCCTCTTCAGACTCTTCCTCAGCCTGCTCATCAGCCCCTTCCTCAGCACGCTCATCAAAATCAACTTCGATGAAGTAGAGCAACCCCGCTTCGGCTGTCGATGCTACGACGCGCAAGACACCCTGTTGGGCGCTATTGAGCGCATCCAATAACGGCAGGCTCTGTTGGTTTAGCAGCTCATACTCACGCTGCATCTGATTATTATTTTGATAAGAAAAAAAGCCGAACAACACCACGACCACAGAGATAGTCAGGTAGGTGAGTAACAACCGGGATAATATTTTCATGCAACGAACTTCATAGGGTTAGGTCCCGTCATTTACAGTCAACAACTCTGCTGCGACGAATAACAGTGCAGTCTAGCGGGTCAAATATGCCTAGACACCGCAGGCCATAAGCCATAACTATTACAAAATAGTCAGGTATTCTACAGGACTACCAGATATAAATGTTGATCTGCCGCAGCCTAGCAAGCGCATTTATTTAGTACTTTCGACCCCTTTATTAAGGCCAATGGTCCTATTTCGGATATACGCCATTCGAGCTTTAATTGAGCCACATAATAACAAAGGAGATATCGACCATGCCGTCGCTCCACACTAACACCCACGCCTCGGATAAATCTCTTGCGCAGATACCCAAGTCCACCCTGATGGGCCACACTACCCATACTTATAATAAAAATGTCACCCCAGACTCTGACCTGCAGAGCACTGAGGAAACCCGGCTGGAGTCTGCTGTGTATAAACTATTGATTGCCGACGATCACCCCCTGTTTCGTGAAGCGATAGCCGATGTCATTCGCGGCCGCTATCCTGATGCCCAGATTATCCAATCCGATACCCTCGAGGCTGCCGCGGAACTGGCAGAACAGCACGATGATCTCGATCTGATTTTGCTCGATCTGAACATGCCCGGCATGCACGGTCTTAATGGACTGATGCAACTGCGCAACGAATCACCCAGTATTCCGGTGGTCATCATCTCCGCCGAGGAGGATAAGAGCATCGTCTTGCAGGCGATGACCTATGGTGCGGTGGGGTTTATTCTCAAATCACTGCCCAGAGAAAAGATGACTCAAGCACTGGAACAGGTACTGGCAGGACAGGTGTATCTCCCCGCCGATGTGATCCGGTCAAGCAGCGATAACAGTCGCAGCCGTCGCCGTATCGATGAACACACCATCGCCCCTGAGATGCTCAACAGTCTGACGCGTCGTCAGTTGCTGGTATTAGAAAGAATGGCTAATGGTGAGTCTAACAAGCAGATCGCCTATACCCTGTGTATTGCCGAAACCACTGTGAAGGCCCATGTCTCGGCGGTACTTAGAAAGCTCAATGTCCATAACCGGATTCAAGCCGTGCTCTCAGCAGGTAACATCGATTTCAACCAATACCTGAAACGCTAACCCCCTTCCCTGCTTTACTCTAATCATCAATGCTGATCCTCACTCCTGCTCAACCGCCCGGCTGAGCAGGTGCTGCAATACCGCTTTGAGTTTGGCCGGGCGCACGGGTTTGTTCATCAACTGATAGCCAAAAGCACGAATCTGTTGTTTAAGGTCATTGCTGTAGTTCGCGGTAATCATCAGCACCGGAGCCTGGATATCAAGTTCTGTGGCCATCCGCTGCAAGGCATCCAAGCCGGTTTGCTGATGATCCAGATGGTAATCAGCGACAATCAGATCCAGATCCTGTAACCATTGCGACTGCTTATGAATATCATCATAACTACGAGCGGTCACCACCTCACAACCCCACTCTTCCAGCAATAATTGCATCGCTTGGCAGATGCTTTGCTCATTATCTAGCACCAGCACCCGGCTACCCTGCAGGGGCAGATAGGAGGACTGATGCCGATGACTGGAGGCTTCGCGCTGCTGGGATTGATCCAATTGGCCGTAAGGCACCAACACCGAGAAGCAGGAGCCCACGCCCGGTTGAGACCGGACCGAGACTCGATGCCCCAGAATACCGGACATTTTATCGACGATAGCCAACCCCAGCCCCAGACCTTTATCACGGTCCGAATTATCGTGCTGTACGCGATTAAACTCTTCAAAGATCTCTTGCTGCTTATCTAGCGCAATGCCGATACCGGTGTCCCAAACCTGAATAGACACTCCGGCGGCTGTGCGGCGACAACCCAACACGACCCGCCCCAGAGGCGTATAACGCAACGCGTTGCTGAGGAAATTTCTGAGGATCCGTGCCAGTAACTGACTATCCGTCTTAATGACTGCCGTCGAAGGTACCCAGTGAAAATCGAGACAGCTCTGTGCCGCCAACGTCTGAAACTCATTGGCCAAATTACCCAGCAGATGGTCGGCATTGAAGGCGGTAATATCCGGCTTCACTACCCCGGCATCCAGTTTAGAGATATCGACCAGAGCAGCCAGTAAGCTCTCCACATCTTCCAACGAATAATTTAACGACTGCACCAACGCACGGGTTCTATCCTGAAGCGGGTGCTCTAGAAGGGAAGCAGAAAACAACCGAGCGGCGTTCATCGGCTGCAACAGATCGTGGCTGGCGGCTGCCAAAAACTTGGTTTTCGATTGGTTGGCCTGCTCGGCCTCTTTCTTAGCCTCCAGCAAGCGGTTGCCGATCATGCGACGCTCATCAATCTCCTGCAGCAGTTGTTGATTTACCTGAGTCAGCTCGGCGGTTCGAGCATCGACCCTAAGCTCCAAATGCTGATAAGCCTGAGTCAGCGCTTCGGCGCTGCGGCTGCGCTCGGTGATGTCAGTGTAGGTGTTAACAAACTCACCACTGGGTAGCGGATGAGTACAGATCTCCAAAATCCGACCGTCGCTAAGCTTCTGTTCCAGTCGCAGACAGGGCTTACCATCGGCATCACGACTGCAAGGATTGAGATCAGATACCTCGGTGCCCGCCATCAACTGGGTAAAGGAATCCCCTTGCTTCAGATCCTTTGTTGGCCGGCCAATCAACTCACAAAAACGTTGATTCCAGGTCTCCAGCTGATTGAAGGCATTCACCAGCACCACGCTTTGTGACAGGTTATCCAAGGTATGCTGCAGCACGCGAGATTTGTGGGCCAGCTCCCGCTCGCGCAGTGCCCGCTCATTTTCAATCAGACTGGTAATATCTTTGTACAGTACGACCAACCCTCCATCGCCGGTCTTACGCTGGCTGACCTGTAACCAACCGCCGCCGCGCATTCGAAACACCTTACCATCGCCCAGCGGGGCCGATGTTGTACCCAGTCCCTTACCGGCTCCGTAATAGCGCTCGATTAAACGCCCTTTTTTAGCCAATTCCATCATCTCTTCGTAATGCACACCCGGACGGATATCCACCCCAGAGGCTTGCCAGAACTGTTTAAACCGGGAATTGGCCAGCAACAAACGTCGGTCTTTACCGTAAAGTACGAAGGCATCGGAGATGCTTTCAATAGCGTCTTGCAAGTTACTATGCGCCGTCTGGGCTTGGTGATTGGCCTGCTTTAATGCTTGATGACTTTGCTTAATCTCTTCCAATGCGCTGTTTAAGGCGAGGGTCTGCTCTCGCACCTGCTCGGCCAGAAATACCGCATGTTCAAAATTACCGTAGGCACCCTCCTGCCGACCGGCCCCAGATTCAACACGCTGCATCAATGCACGATTGATTTTGTGGAGTTTGGCATTTTCGGTCCGAGCCTGATCAAGCTGCTGTTGTAATTGATGCTGCGATTGCTGTTGTGGCGACGGCACATCGATTAAAACATCGATGCCAGGTTCGGCGGTCGCTTCTGACAAGGGGGTGGATCTCTGTCTCGCAACTTTAACTGCCATAATCCGGGCCTCCTAGCGCTACGCCAGTAAAGGTCTGGTTCAGATGCATACCGTTGAACTGCTCGCCATAGGTGTTAAAACCGATCACCCGGTTACGGCTCAACAGGCTGGAGATCCCTCCCTCAAGCGCGCGTTGCTCGGATTCTAGACGCCGAAAGATACAGTCGTAACCGATCACCAGTTGGGGCGGGCCAATTTTTCGGCGGATCCCCTCGAACAGCGATTCCAGCCCTTCGGCCAGATCCCCGCAGCGTGATCGGGTCAGCACGATGCCGGTCTCCACCGCGCAGTAGAAGGTCAGGCTAAGATCCCCGTTAACTTTTTGAATGGCTCGCGCATAGTAGCGATCACCAATGCGTACCGAGAGTGGATGCATCGCAAACACATGGGGGTCCAGCTGCTCCACCGACAGTCCTATGGCCCGAGCGTACTCTTCAGCCGCCGGTGCAGCATTGAGTTCAATCACGCGCCTTTGGTTACTATCGGCCTCGGTCACCACCAACTTGTCCTCGGTGTCGATCAGATGATCAATACTGAACACTTCAAAGCGGCAACGGCTGTTCACCAGAATCAAGATCGCGGCATCGGAATGAAATTGCCCCTGGTAATAGACATAGGTATCGCGAAAATGCAGATCATCACCTGCCGATCCACCCAGCAGCGGGATACTGCCAAGCTGGGCATTGAGCACGTTAAGCAGTTGCTCTTCGCGGACCGACATACCATCCAGCAGCGCCAGTGCGAAGGAGTGCCCCATGATCGGTGCCACCTGCTTTTGGCGGCAGCCCTCCAGCATGCCATGCACCAGCGACTGGGCATCGGAAAAACTAAAATCGGCCAGTTGATTGAATAGAGCCACTTCGATCGCAAAATGCTCGGCGCTGAAACCGATAGCGGTGATACTGCCCTGGGTATAGCCCTCGTCACTGATCTCTCCGGCGCTGGTACAACCCACCAGCGGAATATCACCAAAACGGGCTTTCAAGGCCTTGGATAGGGCTTCAAGATCGTATTGTGAGGCGCAAAAAAACAGCACCAGACTTAGTGGCTGCACCTGCAGATTGCGGTACAACTGCTCTGCAGCCATCACGACATCCTGGTCATGGCTAACACTGCTCAGCACAGCAGGCAGAGGCGATCCTGAAGCGATGGGTTGGGTGGCAAACACCGCGGCTCCTCATAAATCCATTTGATATAGATCATCTTAGGTCTGCGACCGTGCGGGAAATATAGTACTTAGGACCTATATGCGCACTGATTTGGTCTAACCCGCATTCCGAGATCCCTACACCAGAACAGTTAGAATCCAGACATTCAAAAGCCGAGACCCACGAAGGGGTGCAGGTCTCGGTGAGCCAGCCCATTGGGGAAGGGGCTGGCACAGGTCTGCAGCGACGCTGCAGCTCCTAAACAGGCCTGTTAGCAGACCTGTTGGTTAGCAAACATTAGTAAGTGAGTACCGCACCGACGGCGATAGAACTTACCTCTGTCGTTTTAGTTTCCGACTTGTCGTATTCAGCCACCAGCTGTACGTTAGCGTTGATTTTATGGAACCAGGCGATCGCACTGTTTTCCAGGTCCAACTCGGAACCGCCTACGGTCGTTCCCCCTTTGTTCTCTCCATAAGACGCCACCAGACGCTCGTTACCAAAGCTATAAGAGCCCTGTACCAAGTAACCATCCACTTTGGTGTCAGCGGTGATCACGTGACCTAAACCGGCTAGACCCACACCTTCGGCATCAAATCCAGAAGCGGTCACCGATAGTCCAGCCACCTTAACGTTCACTCCGTAAGAGACGCCGTTAGAGTCAATTTTACTGCCGCCACCCGCCGCCTCGCTCGATTGGGTCATACCGCCCAACCAGGCCATGTAGGAGCCTCCATCAAATTCACCCGCGAAGGTCGCCTCGGCTTCCAAACGAGGTGTGCTCTCTTCGGATGTCGCTGAACTCTTGTTGGGGTCCATAGCACCCACAGCCACCTGGAAACCACCACTCTTGGGTGAACGATAAGTGATCTGCGATACCGGGAATGGGTACAGATAACCGGTACCGATATTGCCAAAAGATACGTTACCGGTATCCGCGCCCACCGTTGAGGTTTGACCGTAACCCAATAGCATCTCATCATTCATGATGTTGCTGCGGCTAAATAGTGCAAAA
>Ga0102814_10000798_pt1 | contig 22642 bp, 16 predicted proteins | sample ColrivemetaGS741_FD_79112 | JGI IMG/M metagenome (GOLD analysis project Ga0102814, IMG submission 79112) | Estuarine microbial communities from the Columbia River estuary - Flood tide ETM metaG S.741 | ecosystem: Environmental > Aquatic > Marine > Intertidal zone > Estuary | place: USA...
GCTGCTGTATTGAAGGAAGCTTTATCTGATAGTAATTCTCCATCTAAACCTAATTTGTCTCCAGCTTTAAGTTGGATAATATCTCCAATTTTAGCCGTTGAAGCTTTGATTATTTTAGTTACATTATTTTCTATAATAGTAACTTCATCTGGTCGTTGGTCGAGTAAGGATTTTATGTTTCTTTTGGCTCTTTGTACTGCTAATGATTGAAAGATTTCTCCAATAGCATAAAACAACATCACTGCAACGCCTTCAGGATATTCACCAATAGCAAAAGCACCAATTGTTGCTATTGACATTAGTAAAAATTCAGAGAATACATCACTTTTACGAATGCTTTGTATGGCTTCTATTATAACTGGAAGTCCTACTGGCAAATAAGCTGCAACATACCAAACTATTCTAACCCAACCCGTAAACCAAGATTGGGTAAAATAATTATCTAACCCAATTGCCAACATTAATAAGCCGAAACTTATTATTGCTGGTAAAAATAATTGGAATGTGGATTTTTCTTTTATTGAATGGTCGTGATCATGTCCATCCTCTTCTGCATGTTGTTCTTCTGCTTTATTGATTTTTTCTTCTATTCTACAGCATTCTGCATCGTCTTCTGTTTTTTGTGATTTATTATCTGTCATAATAATTTATGTGTTTACGTTTAGTATTTTTTGAATGTCTTCCGGAATATCCATTGCTTTTAATGGTGGAACATTTGCACCACCAGTATTACCCACAGGAATGTGTCCAACAAATGATTTTACACCGCCTACCAATAATCTTGGTATTTGACCAACAATTTCTTTTGAACTTTTTATTTTAATTCCAAATTGTAACATTTTCCAATGTACGAATGTATGTTCATACGGATATTTTTGTCCTATTATGTGTGCTCTTTCTAAATGAAGCCAAGACTTTTGTAAATTACCTTGTTTTAAATTATCCTTAACCATTCCTAACTCTTTTTGATAAAAAGGAATCAGCTTACTTGGCATTTTAGTATAAAATTTTATCATTTGGGTTAAAATTTAATTAACAACACTTTTCATCCGCTTGAATAGGTGGACATTTTATAGAACCATAACTACAATAAACACAACAATCACCTACTAATGGCTTTAGCATTTTATTGCAATTTTCACATTCGTAAAAGTACTGACAAGCATCTGTTGGCATTAACTCATCTTTTTTATGACCACAATTTGGACAAGTTAAAGTTGATTTTAATTCGACTGTTTTCCCTTCATAAGTAGTGCAATTTTTACAATTACCTTGTAATTTATTTTGATAATAATTTACTATGGTTGCTATTAAAATTCCTAACATTCCTATATAAATAAGTGATATGTAATTATTAGCAAAGAAGCCGAAGAAAATTAAACCTGCACTTAGAATTGCAATAATTAAAGGATACATACTGTTATGTTTTGTATAAGAAATGTAAAATCCTATTACAGAAATAAATACCATTACCATAAATATCCACATTGTCCAACCACCAAAAAGTTCAAAACTTCCTAATCCAAGTGCAGATGCTCCAAAAGCAAATAATGGAAAACAACAAGGTGAGAATAGGGCTGTAATAAAAAGCCCTATTGTTCCTAATTTATCTATGTTTGATTTTAAAATTGAAATTTTCATTTTATGATTATTTTAATGTTCATGTTCTCCACCACCTTTTGACGCTGCCAATAAATAGAATGCACCTTTAATAACAATTTTTGCATTTGCTGGAATTTCTTCTACTAATTTAATTTCCGTATAACCTAAATCGGTTGTTCCTGGAACTACTTCAATTGCTTTAAAGTGTACTTCGTCGTGTTCTTTTTCGACAGTTTCTTCCTCATGATCATGTGATTCTCCTTCTTTATGAACGTGTGCTTCTTTCTTACCTTTTGGAGTTTCTTCTACATGTTCTTCTTGTATATAAATATAATATTTATCTCCGTTTCTAACAACTGCATCTTTAGGCAATGCTTGAACCGTTTGATTCGTAATATTAATATTTGCTGCAACATACATTCCGGAAATTAAATCTTTTGTATCACTTTCATTAATCTTGGCATGTACTGCCACCGATTTACTTTCGTTTGAAAAGGATTTATTAATACCAAATATTTTTCCTTTAATCACTTTATTAGATTGATTGGTTAACACGAAATCAACTTCTTGACCAATAGAAATTTTACCTAAATCTTTTTCAAAAACATTTAAATCAAGATGCATTTGTGTGTTGTCAATTACTTCAAAAAGACTTATTCCTGTATCTGCAAAAGTTCCTTTTGTAATGCCTATTTTACCAACGTAACCACTTATTGGAGCAATAATTGGAATTAAAGATGAGTTTCCTGATAAACTTACATTTAATGCTTGTAATTTGTTTTTAGCGGCTTGTGCTCTTGCTCTTTCCACTGCCAATTTTGCTTTTACTTCTTGAAATACTTTACGAGGATTTACATCTTCTTCACTTAATGTTTTTTGACGGTTGTATTCCAGTTGCAAGTATTCAATATTCGCTACAGCAGAATTGTAATCTTCTTGCATTTCAGCAACTTCAAGGTTTTGAAGTGTAGCCAATGTTTTCCCTTTTGCTACATAAGTCCCTTCTAACACATATATCTCTTTAACAACTCCACCAATTAATGTAGAAACATTTGCCATACTTTGTGGAGGAACAGTTGTGTAACCATTAGCTTTGATGATTGTATTTAGGTTTTTCATTTCAATACTACCTGTTTCAATACCAACTGTTTCAAATTGCGTTTTAGTCAATGCGACTTCTGTTTCCGATTTTTCTTCTTCGTGAGCTTCTTCCGTTTTCTTTTCTCCACATGAATTTAGAATCAAGAGGAAAGAAGAAAGAAGAAAGATTTTAAAAAATGAGCTTATTTTATAATTTGATTTTAAAAATATATTTATCATTATCGTGAGTATTAATTGTTATTGAAAGATGGAAATTGCATTTGAATAGCACTTTGATTGTAAGCGTTTACTGCTTCGATGTTTTGCTTTTTAATGTCAATGGCTTGATTAAGAAAACTGATGTAAGACCAGTAACTCATATCGCCATTGGCATAACTTTTTTGTGCTGTAGAGATGATCTGTTCTGCATATTTTAAACCTTCGTTTTCAAAATATTGTATTGCTTTTTGTTGTTTTGCAAATTGGTTTACTAATTCTTCTTTTTGCAATTTTAGAGTCAATTTTGTTTTATCGAATTCTAATTGCGATTGTGACTTACTTATTTCAGAAGCTTTAGCACGAGCTGTATTTGCACCACTAAACAAAGGAATTTGTAAACCAACTGTAAATCCTTGAAAATAAGATTCTTTGTTTAACGTTTGACCAAAGTAACCTAAGCCTAATTTTGGTGCTCGCATTTTTTTGAAAGTATTTGCTTCTTTTTCATAAACCATAGCTTGTTGGCTATAATAATCACTTACTAATGTTTCTACTTTGGATTCTTCTAAAACCGATGAACTAGCATATTTTAAAGAAGTTGAAGCTTCTGGAATTATATTTTCATTTGTCTGGATAAAATATTGCAACTGCTTTTGATAAATTACCAAATCAAGTAGAATTTGTGCTTTTAAGGTTTCAATTTCTTTTACTTTCGCTTTTGCACTAATTACTTCTATGTTACCACTTTCACCAGTTTTAAATCGCAATTCTGCATTTTTAAGAAATTTTGAATACACTTCATACAATTCATCATTTAACTTTTGGATTGAAATACCATATAAATATTGATAATAGGCAATAGTTACCGCTTTTTCGATTTCATATTCCGATAATGCTTTTCGTTTTTCAGCCAGTTTTGCTAGTTCTTCCTGAAGCTGTCTATTTGCTTTCGTACTTCCACCAATTGGGAAATATTGTTGGATACTTACACTATTATCATAATCCAAACTATTGTATTGTCCACCCATGTATTCAATTTGCAAAGGATCTGCTTGAAAAGCTGTTTTCTTAAGCACTGTTTGTTTTTCAACTTCCTTATCGGCAATTTTCAAATCTAGATTATTCTTTTTAGCCATTGTTATAGCTTGTTCTAAATTTATAGATTTAGCTTCTTGAGCAAATGAAAATGTACTAATGAATAATACGATTATGGTAATAATTGAATTTGACATTTTTTTTCTTTTTTTAATACTCTTCTCAAAAAGTAAATATAAAATTGGTAATACGATTAAGGTTAGTAAGGTTGCAGAAAATAAGCCACCAATAACAACCGTTGCTAGAGGTTTTTGTACTTCCGCACCACCACTGGTTGATAAAGCCATTGGTAAAAATCCTAAAGAAGCTACAGCAGCAGTCATTAATACTGGTCGCAATCTGGTTTTTGTTCCAATTAAAACGCGTTGCAATGGGTCTGTAATTCCTTCTGATTTTAATTGGTTGAAATAAGAAATCAGTACAATTCCATTTAGTACTGCAATACCAAATAAAGCAATGAAACCAATACCTGCTGAAATACTAAAAGGCATTCCTCTCATCCATAAAGCAAAAACACCACCAATTGCTGATAATGGTATGGCTGTAAAAATTAATACCGCTTGTTTCATGCTATGGAATGTGAAGAATAACAACACCATAATTAATGCCAATGCAATTGGTAAGGCTACAGAAAGTCTTTTGTTTGCTTCTACTAAATTTTCAAATTGTCCACCATAGGTTATATAATATCCTGCTGGAAGTTTATAATTAGTTTCTAATTTTTGTTGAATTTCTTCGACTACACTTTTTACATCACGACCACGAACATTTAAACCCACTGTAATTCTTCGTTTTCCGTTTTCACGAGAAACTTGAACTGGTCCTTGTTCGTATTCCACAGAAGCTACTTGATACAGTGGAACTTGTTGTCCGCTAGGTAATGGTATAAATAAATTAGCAACATCTGAAATATCTGTACGGTTTTCGGCATTCATTCTAACTACAACATCAAAACGTTTGCTTTCTTCATAAATTTTACCTGCACTTTCCCCAGCAAAAGACGCTCTGACTATCTTATTTACATCTGTGATATTAAGTCCATATAAAGCTATTTTATCATAATCATATTTAATCGTAATTTGTGGTAAACCTGTTACTTTATCTGCTTTTAAGTCACCTACACCTTCAATTTTATTGACTTTTGAAATTAATTCTTTAGCTTTTACATCTAGTATTTCTAAATCATCCCCAAAAATCTTTATAGCAATATCACTTCTACTACCCGTCATTAATTCGTTAAAACGCATTTGTATGGGTTGCGAAACTTCAATATTAGCACCAGGAATAACTTCCATTTCTTCTTTCATTAGATTGGCTAAATCTTCCCAATTATCTGCTGATGTCCATTCTGATTTATCTTTTAAAACAATAATTAAATCACCACTTTCAATAGGCATAGGATCAGTTGGAATTTCACCACTACCAATTTTTGTAACAATGGTTTTAATTTCTGGAAATTTTGCTTTTAGAATTTTTTCGTATTTAGTAGTTGTTTCAATCATCTGCGTTAATGAACTTCCTGTCATTATCGTTGCATTAATGGCTAAATCTCCTTCTTCGATTGTAGGTATAAATTCACCTCCCATATTTTGGAAAACTACCAATGCCATTACAAATAATCCGACAGCAATTCCTAAAACTACTTTTTTGATTTGTAATGCTTTGTCTAAAAATGGAGTGTATATTTTTTCAAACCATGCCATCATTTTATCGCTAAAGTTTTCTTTATGCTCTGTGTTTTTAGATAAGAACATTGCACTCATCATAGGTACATAAGTTAAAGAAAGTACGAAAGCTCCAATTACTGCAAATCCTACAGTCATTGCCATTGGCTTGAACATTTTACCTTCCGTTCCAACTAATGCTAATATTGGCAAATACACAATTAAAATTATTATTTCTCCAAAAGCTGCACTATTACGAATTTTGGAAGCAGATTTATACACTTCGCTATCCATTTCTAATTGGGTTAAGTTCTTTTGTCTCTTGAGTTTTTGTAAATGATGCATTGTGGCTTCCACAATAATTACGGCACCATCGACAATAATTCCAAAATCGATAGCACCTAAACTCATTAAGTTTCCACTAACACCAAAATGATTCATCAAAATAACAGCAAAGAGCATTGATAATGGAATAACAGAAGCTACGATTAAACCAGCACGAAGATTTCCTAAAAATAAAATCAGAACAAAAATTACGATTAATGCTCCCTCTAATAAATTTTTAGTAACAGTACCAATTGCACTATCTACTAATTTTCCACGATCGATAAAAGCTTCTGCAACGACTCCTTCAGGAAGTGTTTTGTTGATTTGAGCCATTTTTTCTTTCACTCGTTCCACAACTGCTTTAGAATTTTCTCCTTTAAGCATTAATGCCATTCCACAAACAATTTCACCTTTCCCATCTTTTGTAGCTGCTCCATATCGCATAGCATATCCTTCATTAACTGAAGCTACATCCCGAATTAAAACAGGTGAGCCGTTTCTGTTTTTTACAACAACGTTTTCTAAATCCTTACTTCCGGTTGCCATACCTACACCACGAATAAAGTAGGTCATTTGGTCTTTTTCTATATACGCACCACCCGTATTTTGGTTGTTTTTTTCTAAAGCTTCAAAAATTTCAGTTATGGTTACATCTAAACTCTTTAAAGTATTTGGTTTAACGGCTATTTCAAACTGTTTTAATTTACCACCCCAAGTTGCTACTTCTGCAACACCTTCAATTCCTTGTAATTGTGGAATGATAATCCAATCTTGGATGGTTCTTAATTTGATTGCATCGTATTTATCTTCATATCCTTTTTTAGCATATACATCATATTGATATATTTCTCCCAAACCAGTTGTAATTGGAGCCATTTCTGGAGAACCTGCATAAGCTGGAATATTTTCTTTGGCTTGGCTTATTCGTTGAAAAATTTGATTTCTTGCCCAATAAATATCTACATCATCTTTAAAAACAACAGTAACAACAGAAAGTCCAAAACGAGAAATACTTCGCAGTTCTATAACTTTTGGAATTGTTTTTAAAGATTGCTCTAATGGATATGTAATGAGTTGCTCAATTTCTTGACTGGCTAAAGTAGGTGCATTTGTAATAATTTGCACTTGATTATTAGTAACATCAGGTAATGCGTCAAGCGGTAGGTTTTTTAAAGAGTAGCTTCCCCAAGCTATTAACACAAGTGTAAAAAGTAGTATAATGAATTTGTTCTTTATACTGAATTGTATGATTTTGTCTAACATTGAAAATATTATAATGAATTAGAATTTAGCAAATTAAAAATTTGCCATAATTTGTGCTATGAACACAAGTTTCTAACCCGAAATTACTCGGGCTTCATTATGCTATTTGAGGTGGTTGCCAAATACTCCCAAAGAAATTGGAATACAAATTAGATTTGTAAATGGAGTTTAGCGTTTCAATTTCTTCAATTGAGGTTTGAAAATTAAAAACTACTGTAGGTACATAAGACAATACGCTTTGTCCACAACAGTTACAAATACAAAAAGGAGAACATGCATCATTTTCTTGATCGTGTGAATGATTATCCGAGTTTGTCGCTATTTTACTTAAAGTATGCGTAAAATTAGATTCTTCCACATCTGCACATGGCAAACATGAAAGTACTACTAAATAGATTGATAATATGTAGCTAAAAATTTTCACAGCTGTAAAAGTAGTAAAATTATTTTTTAGTTTTTACGTTTTTCTACGCTTCTTTAGTATTCAACTTAAAACTAGAACTAAATTTATCTTTTAAAATACGCATATCCTCACTTACTTTTCTATCTAAAACTTTTGCGTAATGTTGCGTAGTTCTCAAGTTTTTATGACCTAGCATCTTACTTACACTTTCAATAGGTACACCATTAGTAAGCGTTACAGTAGTCGCAAATGTATGTCGGGCAATATGGAAAGTTAATTCTTTTTCAATTTCACAAACAGCTGCTATTTCTTTTAAATAGGCATTCATTTTTTGATTGGATAGGATAGGAAGTAATTTTTCTTGATTATTACTTTGAGGATGATTCTCGTATTTATCGATAATCATTTGGGTTACTGGTAAGATTGGAATTTTAGAAGCTGATTCTGTTTTCTGTCTATGTGTAAATATCCATTTCTCGCCATCAATACCGAAGCTTATATGCGACTTTGTTAAGTTTTTGACATCAATGTATGCCAAACCAGTAAAGCAGCTAAAAAGGAATATATCGCGAACAATAGATAACCTTTCTGTTTTAAATTCTTTTTCAATAATACTTTGAATTTCTTCTTCAGATAAATAAACACGTTCTACTTCTTTAACTTTTGATTTATAATTTGCAAATGGATTTTTATCTAGCCAGTCATTGGCCAAACATATCTTAATAATTTTATTGAAGTTCTTGATGTATTTTACTGCTGTGTTATTCGCACAATTTCTAACACTTCTTAACCAGAATTCATAATCGGTTATAAAAGCATGATCAATCTTGGTAATATCAATATCTGAAACATTGTATTTCCATTGCATGAACTCAATGGTATGTTTTAAAGAAGTGGTATAACGTTCTAATGTTCCTGGTGCATATTCTTTACCTACCAATTCTTTTATTTTGTTGTTGTGGTCTTGGAAGATAGGAACCAGCATTCTAGCTCTTTCATCTACTCCCAGTAACAAACTTTTAAAACTCTCGGCAGTAATTGGAATTTTTTTATGGACTAATTCCATTTGGGTATCAATTATTTGAATTTTCAACATATCCAGATGGCTATTTATTGAACGAGCCTCTTCTGAATTACCTTTAATTTTGTTGGATTTAGTGCACCATTTAGATGTTTCTATAAATCTATTGGTACTTAACTCAATCCTTTTTCCATTGACTGTAATTCTTGTGTAGATTGGAACTAAACCGTTAACATTGGCTTTTGCTTTTTTAGCATAAAAAAGAATAGAAACTTTTGCTTTCATAATGGTGACCTTTTTATTAGTATTAAATTTAATTTTAATATTCAAGGTTCACAAGATGTACAAGTTTTAAACTGGTTATTGAACTGGCTGTAACATCCTATGAACATTAGGTTAAGTTAAAAATCGGTTACCCAAAATATGAGTTTTTTAGGGTAACCGAATTTATCCCTTTAGGTTCACGAATTAATGAATGTTTTGAAGGTTGTAAAAATAAAAAAACCCTTAAAATCATACGATTTTAAGGGTTTTAATTCAATTTGCTTTTCAGCTCGCGGAGAAAGAGGGATTCGAACCCCCGGACCTGTTACAGTCAACAGTTTTCAAGACTGCCGCATTCGACCGCTCTGCCATTTCTCCAATAAAGCGCATTCATTATCTGATTGCGAGTGCAAATATAGAAACCTTTTTTTAGTTTCAAAACAAAAAATGTAAAAAAAATCTTTTTTTTTTAATATAAACCGTAACAAATTGAAATACAGAGAAAATACGTTTTATTAAATCTATCAAGAATATACCCTTATAATTTTCAAGTTTTAAATATCTTTGTCCCGTTAATTAATAAAAATGGATTTCCCCTTAGAATACTTACTACTAATTCCTATTGGATTTATTGCTGGATTTTTAAATACCGTTGCTGGAGGCGGTACTTTATTAACTCTTCCAACTCTTATTTTTTTAGGTCTTCCTGCATCTGTTGCAAATGGAACAAATAGAATCGCAATATTAGTCCAAACTTTTACAGCTGTAAAAGGTTTTAAAAGCAAAGGTGAATCTATGTACCCTTTTAGTCTTTATCTTGGCATATCGGCTATACTTGGCTCTTTTATTGGTGCAAAATTAGCAATCAACATCAATGGAGAGTTATTCAATAAAATACTCGCTATTATAATGCTTATGGTTTTGACAATTATTGTATTAAAACCCAAAGTTGCAATTTCTACATTAGTAGAGAAAACTACTGGAAAAGTTTTATATAAATCTATAGTAATTTTCTTTTTTTTAGGAATATACGGTGGTTTTATTAATGCTGGAATTGGCTTTTTAATGTTATTAATATTGCCCCACGTTAATGGCCTTACACTATTAAAATCAAATGTAACAAAAGTATTTGTAGTTTGCATGTACACTGTTGGAGCTGTGATTGTATTTACATATGAGAACAAAATAAATTACCCATTAGCTTTTATACTCACCATTGGAAATGCAACTGGTGCATGGTTTGCGAGTCGATGGTCTGTAAAAAAAGACGACAAAGTAATTAAATTATTTCTAATCATTACTGTGTCGTCTTTAGCAATAAAATTGTGGTTTTTTAATTAAACCTAATAATTTATATAATCTACTATTTCTAATCCGTAACCAATCATTCCAACTCTTTTAGTATGCTCGGTTTGATTTGAAAGCAGTTTGAGCTTTGATATATCTAAATCATGTAATATTTGAGCACCAATTCCAAAATCTTTAGTATCCATTTTTATACTTGGTGCTTTTAAAATTCCTTTCTCTTGCAAAATTTTTAACTCTGATAATCTAGATAATAATTCTAAAGATTTCACCTCTTGATTGATGAAAATAATTGCACCTTTACCTTCATCATTTAATTTTTTAAACATACCATCTAATTTCTTATCAGCATTGTTTGTTAAAGTTCCTAAGATATCATTATTTACTTGAGTTGAATTAATTCTTGTTAATACTGTGTCTCCACTACTCCAAGTTCCTTTTGTTAAAGCAAGATGAACTTGTTTATTAGTAGTTTGAAGATAAGCTCTCATTCTAAAAGTTCCAAAACGAGTTTCAATTTCAAAATCTTCTTTCTTTTGAATTAAACTATCGTGTTGCATTCTATACGCAACTAAGTCTTCAATAGAAACCAACTTTAAATCAAACTTTTTTGCCACTTCAACTAATTCAGGTAAACGAGCCATTGTTCCATCTTCATTCATTATTTCAACAATAACTCCTGCGGATTTAAAACCTGCCAATCGTGCAAAATCAATTGCAGCTTCGGTATGACCAGTTCTTCTTAAAACCCCACCTTGTTTGGCAATTAGTGGAAAAATATGTCCTGGTCTAGCTAAATCAAATGCTTTAGTGTTTGAATCCACTAATGAAAGAACCGTTTTAGCTCTATCAGCTGCTGAAATACCAGTTGTTACCCCATTCCCTCTTAAATCGACAGAAACAGTAAAAGCTGTTTCCATATGATCTGTATTGTTTCGAACCATTGCATGTAAATCTAATTCTTTACATCTAGACTCCGTTAATGGAGTGCAAATCAATCCTCTACCATGTGTAGCCATGAAATTAATCATTTCAGGCGTTACTTTTTCGGCTGCCGCTAAAAAATCACCCTCGTTTTCTCTATCTTCATCATCAACCACTATAATTACTTTACCTTGTCGAATATCTTCGATAGCTTCTTCAATTGTATTTAGTTGTATTTTGTTAGACATTGTAGTTAGTTCTGTTGTTTATTAAATTTTGATACAATTTTTTTTATAGGCTTAGTTATCCAATCAAAGTTAACTACCATTCCAATATCATTTGTAGCTCTATAAGTAAACAAAATGGCAAATGGAGTTAGTAAAATAGACGACATCCAAAGTCCTATAAAAACAGGCAAAGCGTCTTCTTCTGCCAATTTTCTACCAAACATGTTTATAAAATGGTAAGCAATAAAAATAATTACTGCAAAAACCATAGGCAACCCTAAACCGCCTTTTCTGATGATAGCACCTAAAGGGGCTCCTATAAAAAACATGAGTAAACATGAGTATGCAATTATGAATTTTTCATGAATTACTGCCCAATGTAAATTGATACTTTTCTTCTTAAATCCTAAATCCATTTTTCCAAGATCTAAAGTATACTGAGTACTTGAAATCGAATTTTTTGCTAATTCTAAAATGTTTTTTCTTTGCTCTAGAGAAGAGAATGACAAAACATCTTTTAATTTATTTTTTTTTGTATTAACTAAATTTATTTTTTTATTTGCAAACATAGCATCATTTCTTTGAACAATATTATCTGCATATATAACAATTGTATTTTCGTAGTTTATATTTAATGAATCAACTGTATATAACAACTCTGAAATATTTAGCATCTTCTCAGAAGTAATATCCTCAGTGCTGCTTTCAACTTGATTTAACTTTGTTAAATCAATATTTAAAGTATATTTTTTAAATTCACTTTTTGCAAAAGGTGCTTTTTTCTTATCATTAAAATCTTTAGGTTGAACATCTTCATAATAGTTACCATTTTGCAATTCTAATTGCAAATAATTACTACTTCCTTCACTCTTTAGCTCCCCTTTTTTCGCTTTAATAACTGTATTTGCTCCATGTCCATTTGAATTGTTTTTAATATGCATTATTACACCTTCTAAAAACTCTCCATTCTCTCCTGATTTCTTATCAACTTTAATATTTATGTTTCCAATTGTATTAAACTGACCTTCCGCAATAGCCATAGATGGCTTTTGCTGGACTATGTTTTTTCTTAAATTTAAAAATCTATATTGAGCATTTGGAATTACGTTATTTGCAAACACAAAAGAAACTAAACTCAAAATTGCTATAGTTACAATTAATGATTTCATTGCTCTTTGTAGTGAAATTCCAGAGGATTTCATTGCAGCAAATTCATAGTTTTCTGATAAACTTCCAAAAACCATTATAGATGCAAGCAATACAGATAAAGGTAAAACCAAGGGCACCATTGTAGGTGCATAAAAAGAAAGAAACTTTAATATGATGATTAAATCTAAATCTTTACCCGCTAATTCGGCAATAAAAAGCCAAATACTCTGTAAAATAAATATAAAAAAAAGGATTACAAATACCGAAGTAAATGTAATCATAAAAGATTTTAAAATATATTTATCTAAAATTTTCACTCCTTAGTCTAATCTATTGATGTAGTAATTCGGGTATTTTGATTGGGTAAAGGTAAAGTGATTTTTTGACAAAGGCTGGTTTGTTTTAAAAGAATTAACAGTTAATGTAGTTCTTGTACCGTTCTTTCCTGTTTCAATAAGATTGTAAATATTTTTTGTTTGCGCATCAATACCTACCAAAATTTCTTTACGCTGATCTTTTGAACTAATTGGAATTAATTTTACATATTGTATTTTTCTACCTTTTACATTCTGCAAAATATTCATTGAATATTTAAAACCAGATTGGAAAAAAGTTAACATTTTAGAAGGAGTAACTGCACTATCATCTTTTTCGTCAAATTTAGAAATACTAATTTCTTCATCTTCTGGAACAATCGTGTAAACATTTTTTCCATCAAAAATTTTTGTAACTCCCATGAAATTCAAATTGTATAAATTTCCTTGTAGAGCAACATTACCATTACTTTCCTGATTTATATTTTCTTTAGGGTTATGTAAAGAGTATTTAAAATCAATTGTAATATTACTATAGGTTTTAATTTGTGCAGAAACTTCATCTAATAGTCCTTTGGCTTTAGCAGCATTCTGTGCTTGTGTTGAAAAACCTACTACTAAAAAGAAAAATATTTTAAAAAATTTATTCATTTTGACTAATTGTTATTTTGTTCGTTATTTAAAAATTGTTCAAGAGCAACCAAATCTGGAATTAAAACAGAACGGGCTTTACTGCCTTCAAACTGGCCTACAATACCAGCAGCTTCTAATTGATCTATTATTCTACCTGCTCTGTTGTAACCTAGTTTTAGTTTACGTTGAATTAAAGACGCACTTCCTTGCTGTGCTGTTACAATAACTTCTGCAGCGTCTCTAAATAGCGCGTCTCTTTCGGAAATATTAATATCAAGAGTCGTGCCATTTTCCTCTCCTACATACTCAGGTAAAAGATAAGCATCAGGATACGCTTTTTGCCCTCCAATAAAGTCACATACCTTTTCTACTTCAGGTGTATCAATAAAAGCACATTGTACACGAACCATATCATTTCCATTAGTATAAAGCATATCTCCACGACCTATTAATTGGTCAGCTCCTCCTGCATCTAAAATAGTTCTAGAGTCAATTTTAGACATTACTCTGAATGCAATTCTCGCAGGAAAATTAGCTTTAATCATACCTGTAATTACATTTACAGAAGGTCTTTGAGTAGCAATAATCAAATGTATACCAATTGCACGAGCTAATTGCGCTAAACGAGCAATAGGTGTTTCAACCTCCTTACCAGCTGTCATAATTAAATCGGCAAACTCATCAACCACCAAAACAATATAAGGTAAGTAACGGTGTCCATTTTCTGGATTTAATTTTCGTGTTTTAAACTTTTCGTTATATTCCTTAATATTTCTAACCATTGCATCTTTTAATAAAGAATAACGGTTATCCATTTCAATACATAATGAGTTTAATGTGTTAATTACTTTAGTATTATCTGTAATAATTGCTTCTTCATTATCTGGTAATTTTGCTAAATAATGACGTTCAATTTTATTAAAAAGTGTAAGTTCTACCTTTTTTGGATCAACCAATACAAACTTAACTTCTGCTGGATGTTTTTTATATAATAAAGATGCTAAGATTGCATTTAAACCAACCGATTTTCCTTGACCTGTGGCACCAGCCATTAATAAATGTGGCATTTTTGCTAAATCTACAACAAATGTTTCGTTTGAAATGGTTTTACCAATTGCTATAGGTAATTCCATTTCTGCTTCTTGAAATCTTGGAGATGAAATAACGCTTTTCATCGAAACCATTGTAGGGTTATTGTTTGGCACTTCAATACCAATTGTGCCTTTCCCTGGAATAGGAGCAATAATACGAATTCCTAATGCTGCAAGAGAAAGTGCAATATCATCTTCTAAATTTTTAATTTTAGAAATACGAATACCTGCATCAGGCACAATTTCATATAATGTAACCGTAGGTCCAACAGTTGCTTTTATTTGCGATATACCAATATTGTAGTTTTTAAGCGTATCTACAATTCTATTTTTATTATCTTCTAACTCAGCTTGATTAATAGTAATTCCACCACCTGTATAGTCTTTTAATAACTCAATTGGAGGAAATTGATAATTGGAAAGCTCTAATGTAGGGTCAAATTCACCAAAATCTTGTACTAATCTTGAGGCTAAATTTTCAGTTACAGAAACTTCTTCTTCAATTTTTTCAATTACAAAATCATCATTGGATGCAAGTGGTACTGTAGTTGAATTCACGTCTAAAACTTCTTCAGGAGTTTTAATTTTAGGCTCCATACTTAATTCTGAAGCATTTGATATTGTTGGTTTTAAATCTTCCTTATTAATTTCAAAACTTGAAGTTGGCTTAAGTTCTATTTTTGAAATAGCCTCATCATCTTCTCTAATAATAAAATCATCATCGCCTGTATTAATATCTGTGGAAGCAACAATATCAGGAGATGGTTTTGAATTATCTTCAAAACTTAAATCCTGTAGAAGGTCATTTTGATTTAACTCCTCACTCAATTCCTTATGAGGTCTATCAAAAACATCCTTAATTTTGTCTGGAGAAATCTTAATTTTAAAAATTAGAAAAAGAACAACTCCAAATGCCAGAACTAATCCTGTTCCAACTTTACCAATATAATCTTGAACAAACAGATTCATTTCATAACCAATAGTACCAGCTAATTCAGGAACTAAATTCCAGAAAAAACCAAATAAAACAGAAATGATAATGATTAAATATAAATCCCAGAAAAGTGTACGTTTTAATTTACCTAAAGAAATATCTAAAACAAGATAAGCACCTGCTAAAAACAGTACTCTTACAAAAAAAAATGAAGCAACTCCAAAACCTTTAACAATAAAAAAATCTGCTAAAAAAGCACCTATTTTACCTAACCAGTTTTCTGTTTCTCGTTTTCTATCAAAAACTTCTAAAACTTGACTTTGATCATTGTTACCAGTTAAAAAATAAGAAACAAAAGATAGCAAAAGCGCAATAGCAAGTAATGCCAATAAAACACCAAAAGTGAATTTTTGTTGTCTTGTTAGTTTTCTTGAAGGTTTATTTTCTTTAGAAGAAGTTTCTTTATTTTGAGACTCTTTTGTGTTTTTTTTAGCCATGAAGCACTCTCTGTTTTACAAAAATAGGCAAATTATACTAAATATGGAATATAAATAATTACTGCAATTATAATTGCCGTTAATGCTGCAAAAAAAACAGATCCAGCAGCAATATCCTTAATAAATCCAATTCTTTCGTGGTATTCTGGATGAATAAAATCAGCTATTTTTTCAACAGCGGTATTCAGTCCTTCGATACTTAAAACCAAACCTATTGCAAGTGTTTGAAACAACCATTCTGTTTTAGTAATTCCAAAATAAAAACCAGCAATTGTAATTAATATCCCAACTGAAATTTGAGCAATTACACTATGTTCTGTGTTTATCAATTTATAAGCACCGTTTACAGCATAACGCATACTCTTCAATCTACCTGATAAGAACCGTTCGTCTTTTTCGAATTTCATAATATATTACAATGCTTTTAATGCAGATTCGTAATTTGGTTCGTCTGCAATTTCCCCAACTTGTTCTGCATGTCTAACTACGCCGTTTTCATCCAAAACAATTACTACTCTTGAATGCAAACCAGCTAATGGGCCGTCTGTAATTTCTAATCCAAAATCTTTACCAAAACTACCCGTATTGAAATCTGAAAGATTAATAACATTCTCTAAACCCTCAGCTCCACAGAAACGTTTTTGTGCAAATGGTAAATCACGAGAAATACATAAAACTTTTGTATTCTCTAATGCACTCGCTTTTTGATTAAACGTTCTTACTGAAGTTGCACATGTACCTGTATCAATACTTGGAAATATATTCAAAACTAATTTACTTCCAGCATAATCTGCAAGAGTAACTTTAGATAAATCATTTTGAACTAGTGAAAAATTAGGAGACTTAGAGCCTACTGCTGGTAATTCACCTGATGTATGTATAGGATTTCCTCCTAATGTTATATTAGCCATAATTATAAAATTTGAAATTCAAAAATACGCAATTTTATCTAATCGGAACACCTATTTACTATTGAAATAAAAAAACATAACAATTAAACATCTGTCTTAAAAAAGTAAAAAACATAAAAAAGTCCTGATTTACATCAGGACTTTTCTTTATATAAAATAATTGTTCTAATCTTCTTTCTTAAATTCAGCCATTTTCTTAGCTTCTTTATCACTCATTACATCCTTCATCAAAGGAGTTGCAATAAAGATAGAAGAATAAGTTCCTACTAAAATACCAACTAAGATTGCAAATACAAACCCTCTAATAGTTTCTCCACCCCAAACGAAGATTGCTATTAACACAACTAATGTAGTTGCCGAAGTATTTATAGTTCTACTTAAAGTAGAGTTTAATGCTTTATTTACTAATCCGTTGAAATCTGGAGATGAATTATAATCCAAATATTCACGAACTCTATCAAACACAATAACCGTATCATTTAATGAATACCCAATAACCGTTAAAATTGCAGCAATAAATGCTTGGTCTAATTCCATATTGAAAGGTAGAATCGCACTAAAGAAAGAGAAAATACCCAATACAATAATAACATCATGCGCAACTGCAGCAACAGCTCCAAATCCAAATTGCCATTTTCTAAATGAAAACATCAAATAAATAAACACCACTAATAAAGAACCTAAAACAGCCCAAATAGAATTGGTTTTAATATCTTTTGAAATAGTCCCAGAAACTTTAGAAGACTGCATTATACCTAACTTTTTACCGTCATAAGAGTTTACAAATTTGTCATATGTTAAATCAGCTGGAACATATTTCTTTAACCCTTCAAATAATTTTTGGTTTACTTCTGCATCAATTCCATCACCTTCTTCGTCTACTTTGTATTTAGTAGTAATTCTTAGTTGATTATCGTTTCCAAAAACTTTAGCTTCAGCACTTCCAAAAACAGCTACTAAATCTTTAGTTACTTCAGGAGCAGAAACAGGTTTATCAAAACGAACTTGGTATGTTCTACCTCCTACGAAATCCACACCTTGATTAAGTCCTTTTGTAAAAATAGAAACTAAACTTAACACTATTAATATAGCTGAAATAGCATAAGTAATCTTTCTTTTCGCTAAAAAATCAAAGTTTAAGTTTTTAAACCAATTTTTAGTAAGCGAAGTAGAGAAAGTAACATTTTCTTTTCTACTAATACTCCATCCTAAGAACATTCTTGTAATAAAAATAGCTGTAAACAATGAAGTTATAATACCTATTAACAATGTAGTTGCAAAACCTTTAATTGGTCCTGTACCAAAAACTAATAATATAATTGCAGTAATTGCAGTAGTAATATTTGCATCTACAATAGAAGACATTGCACCTTTCCATGTATAAGCATAATTAACCGCTTCTTCTATTGATTTACCTTCGTCTAATTCTTCTTTAGCTCTTTCGTAAATAATTACGTTTGCATCAACCGCCATACCTATTGTAAGAACAATACCTGCAATTCCAGGCAAAGTCAATACAGCTCCAAAACTTGCTAATGCACCAAAAATGAATAAAATATTTACTAATAAAGCTAAGTTAGCATAGAAACCAGTTTTACCATAGTAAATTACCATCCATAAAAGGACTAATGAGAAACCAATAATAAAAGACATTAAACCACTATCAATAGCCTCTTTACCTAAAGAAGGTCCAACAACATCTGATTGTACAATTTCAGCAGCTGCTGGTAATTTACCTGCTTTTAAAATATTAGCTAAATCTTTAGTTTCATTGATTGAAAAATCTCCAGAAATTTCAGATTGACCTCCAGAAATTGCTCCTCTACTAACACCTGGTGCTGAATAAACAGTATTATCTAAAACAATTGCAATTGCATTTCCTTGTTGCGAAACATCTCCTGTAATTTTTTCCCACTGTTTAGCTCCTTTTCCATCCATTTGCATAGAAACAGCTGGTTTACCTACTTGATCAAAAGTATCTCTTGCATCTACAATTACACCACCACTAATTGGCGCTTTACCTTCTCTATTTCCTTTTAAAGCATATAATTCAATTGCTTCAGGTTTTTTTTCATCTATTTTACCCCAAACAAACTTAACATTACTTAATTCTGCTGGTAAAAGAGCTTTAATATCTGCTCTGTTCAAATAACTTTTTACAACAGCTGTATCTTTAGTTAAAAATACACCAACGTAAGGAGAACCTTGCTGACCTCCCATTAACAACTTATCTAATAATGGTCCATTAGTTTGATTAATTGTATCGGTTTTTTTATCTGTCAATAATGAATCAATACCTGTTGAAGCAACTTCAGCAACTTCTGTTTTAACAGCAACCTCTGTTTTCTTTAAAGCTTCATTAGCTGCAATAATATAACCACTAATTTCTTCTACTTTATACGTTTCCCAAAACTCTAACTGAGCAGTACTTTGTAATAATTTCTTAATACGATCTACATCTTTAGCACCTGGTAATTCTACTAAAATTCTACCAGAATTTCCTAACATTTGGATATTTGGTTGCGTAACTCCAAACTTATCAATACGTTCTCTTAATACTTTAAAAGCACTTTCTACAGATTCGATAACTTTTTTCTTGATAATAGGTTCAACTTGAGCATTTGTCATATTAAACTTAATAACATCATCTAAGTTTCTATTCCCAAAGATATCCGCTCCAGCTAATTTTAAATTTGCAGCATTTGCTTCTTTAAAAAAGGCATCAATATAATCTTGATTACCCGATTGATTTTTCTTAGCATCTGCTAAGGCTTTTTTAAATGCTGGGTTTTTAGATTCATTTGCTAATCCATTTAAAATATCTTTAACAGAAATTTGTAGAATTACGTTAATTCCACCTTCTAAGTCAAGTCCTTTTTGTAATTGATTATCTCTAACTTCATTATAAGTATTTCCTAAGAAAACTTTTTCTTTCCCAATTGAATCTAAGTATCTTAATTCTTTTGAAAAATCATTTTTTGCAAATGCTTTCGCATCATTACTAATACTATTAGCTACAAAAGTGAATGAAAGTTGGTAAACACATACCAACGCGAAAATAATTGCGAAAAATTTAATTAGTCCTTTATTCTGCATTATTACTATAAATTAATTATTTTAACTATATAAAAACGGACAAATATATAATTTACAATAGGATTAACCAATTTTATTTTTAAATAAAATTGGTTTTTTCTGTATAATTCATACACTATTCCGTTGATTGTCATAAATAAAAAAACTGTCAAATAAATTTGACAGTTTTATATATTGTTAATCAGACAATTACAATACCGATTTTAAATCAGCATTCATATTTCTAACCGCTTCAGCAGATTTAGCAAATAATACTTTTTCCGCATCATTTAGCTTAACATCTACAATTTGCTCAACTCCATTTTTACCAATAATACATGGAACACCGATACAAATATCGTTTTGACCATATTCACCATCTAACATTACTGAACATGGAATCATACGTTTTTGGTCATTTAAAATACTATCTACTAAAAATGCCACAGATGCTCCTGGCGCATACCAAGCAGAAGTTCCTAATAAACCTGTAAGTGTAGCACCACCAACCATAGTTGAAGCTGCAACTTTATCCATTTCTTCTTGTGATAAGAAGTTAGAAACTGGCGAACCGTTATAAGAAGCTAAACGAGTTAATGGAATCATTGTAGTATCTCCATGACCTCCAATTACCATTCCCTGCACATCGTTACCTGGCTTTTGTAAAGCTTGAGATAAGAAATACTTAAAACGTGAACTATCTAAAGCTCCACCCATTCCTATTACTCTGTTTTTTGGTAAACCTGTAGCTTTTAATGTTAAATAAGTCATTGTATCCATAGGGTTTGAAACCACTACAATTATAGCTTCCGGAGAATTTACTAATATATTCTCAGCAACAGATTTTACAATCCCAGCATTAATTCCAATTAATTCTTCACGAGTCATTCCTGGTTTTCTAGGAATTCCTGAAGTAATAACAACTACATTTGAATTAGCAGTTTTTGCATAATCACCTGTTGTACCACTTACTTTTGTATTAAAACCTGTAGTTGTAGTACATTGCATAATATCCATAGCTTTACCTTCAGCAAAACCTTCTTTGATATCTAATAATACTACTTCACTTGCAATTCCTCTGTACGAAATAACGTCTGCACATGTTGCACCAACGTTTCCAGCACCAACTATTGTTACTTTCATTTTATTGTGTTTAAATTATATTAAAATTGATATTGAACTCCTAAATTTAGGTTTGCAAATTTACCAAATGCAAATGAACTTTGAATAAATATTTTTTTTATTTGATATCTTGCAGAAATTTCACCTAAATAGTTAATCTTATCTTTTGCAATTCTTTCTAACATAGAGTTAATTGTTTGCTGCACAGGAAATATAGCTTCAACAGCACCTTTTTCACCATCTACAACGTACTGAAAACTACTTGTATTTGCAATAAATGAAGTCATAATCTCTAAATTATTAAATTCTTTTGATGCATTTAATTGAAAGTGAAATGTATCTACTAAACCTGTAATTTGATTTATTCCTAAATTACCGTAAGAAGTATTAACGTCTAAAAAGTCAAATGAAATATCTTCTTTTGAATAAATCAAAGCAGTAGAAATATTAATGTTTTTTGCTTGCAATTTTGACAAATACTGACTTAAATTATGCTTTAACCCAAAACCGTAAATTTGATACTCAGCTCTTTTTAGCTTTGTTTTAGTAGAATACTTAACAATTAAATCTGTACCAAAAGGCAAACCTAAAGTCCCCTGCAAATACGGATACATAACAGTTTCCTTATCAACACCCTTAGGAGTTTTAAGCCTAACCTGCTCATCATTTAGATCTCCAATTAAATAATATTGCTGATCACCACCTAGAGAGGTTGGCACTGTAACAGAAGTTTGATTTTCAATGTCGAAAAAACGAAAATCTGAATTTTGAATTTGAAACGACCTATCAGTTTTAGGAACAAAAAACAAATTAGAATGCAAACCTAAAGTAAAATCCCAAAGCTCACTTTTTTTAGCAGAATTCACCCATCCTGAAGATGTTTGATAAACAGCCGCATCAGTGGCAGGAATAATATACTTTTCTGAATACAAAAGGGCATCGTTTAAAAGATACCCTATTTGTTCCACTTGGTTTTGAGCGTTACTTTTTACATTTAAAAAGAACACTACAAATAACACTATTAATATATTTTTTTTATGCATCGATTTTTGCGTAAGCTGCGTTTTTTTCAATGAACTCTCTACGTGGCGGAACCTCATCTCCCATTAACATAGAGAAAATTCTATCTGCTTCCGCTAAACTATCAATATTTACTTGGCGCATTGTTCTAAATTCTGGATTCATTGTAGTATCCCATAATTGTTCCGCATTCATCTCCCCAAGACCTTTATAACGTTGAATACTTACACTACCACCCATGTTTTGAGCAATAATATCACGTTGATTATCATTCCATGCGTATTCTTTCTTATTACCTTTTTTAACTAAATATAAAGGCGGAGCTGCAATATAAATATGACCATTTTCAATAAGTTCTTTCATAAACCTAAAGAAGAAGGTTAAAATTAAAGTAGAAATGTGAGAACCATCGACATCGGCATCACACATAATAACTACGTTATGGTAACGTAATTTTGAAATATTTAAAGCCTTACTATCTTCTTCTGTACCAACGGTTACA
>Ga0102814_10000805_pt1 | contig 22514 bp, 20 predicted proteins | sample ColrivemetaGS741_FD_79112 | JGI IMG/M metagenome (GOLD analysis project Ga0102814, IMG submission 79112) | Estuarine microbial communities from the Columbia River estuary - Flood tide ETM metaG S.741 | ecosystem: Environmental > Aquatic > Marine > Intertidal zone > Estuary | place: USA...
GTTTAAAAGTTTCAGAGAACTTAAAAGATTATACTCAAATACCGGACGCTTTAAAACCGATTATATTTGTTTCTCATATGGAACATCATTCTAATCAAACATCCTGGTTAGAAACTATTGCCAAAGTAGAAGTGATTCCTTGTGATAGTGATGGTTTAATTTGCTTAAAAAGTTTTAAAGATTTATTAGAGCAATATCAAGACCATCCTATAAAAATAGCTGCTATTACAGGCTGTTCAAACGTCACAGGGATTCGAACGGAATATCATCAAATTGCTAGAATCATTCACCAAAATAATGGTTTGTGCTTCGTTGATTTTGCATGTTCTGCACCTTATGTAAAAATAGATATGCATCCTGAGCATGAAGACGATTATTTAGATGCCATCACTTTCTCTCCACACAAGTTTTTAGGCGGCCCGGGGACTTCTGGTGTGCTTATTTTCAATAAAAAACTTTATAAAAATTTGGTACCAGACAATCCTGGCGGAGGCACTGTTTCTTACACCAATCCCTGGGGTAACCATGACTATATAGACGATATTGAAACCAGAGAAGATGGTGGAACACCTGGTTTTTTACAAGCTATCAAAATTGCACTTTCCATTCAATTAAAAGAACAAATGGGTGTTGAAAATATTCTTGAAAGAGAACATGAATTGAACGCTCTTGTTTTTAAAAGACTTTTAAAAATTAAAAATCTGCATATTCTGGCTAAAAACCACACGAATCGTTTAGGTGTATTTTCGTTCTTTATTGAAAATGCCCACTATAATTTAATAGTCAAGCTATTGAATGATCGATTTGGAATACAAACCCGAGGAGGTTGCTCTTGTGCTGGAACCTATGGCCATTTTTTGCTGCATGTTAATCAACAAACTTCAAAAGCTATAGAGCAAAAAATATTGGAGGGTTGTTTGGTTGAACGTCCAGGATGGATTCGAATGTCTATTCATCCCACCATGACAAACACAGAAATTGAGTTTATATGCAGCGCTATTGAAGCTACTGCAAATAATTTTAAAGAATGGCAGCTTGACTATGAATACAACGCCATTAAAAATGAGTTTATCCATAACAACCACATTAGCGCAGAAACAGACATAATAAAAAACTGGTTTAACTTATAATTATAAGTTAAACCAGTTTTTTACTAAGCTATAAGATTACTTATTTACCTAAGATCCTAAACATACCTGTTCCACAAGTTGGGCATTTGCCTTTCATTGCTTTTCTACCATTTTTCATAGTAACTTCAGCAGCATCTTTAATCTCTTTTTTGTCTTTACATTTTACGCAATATCCTTCCATGATTTGATAATTTTATTATTTAGTTAAATTAAGATTTTATAAATGTAAGTTTTATTCTAAGTGCGTGCAAATAAATAATTGAAATTATCAACATTTTTTTAATTTTTTGTTTTTATAAATCATCATTTCAAAATTTAAAAGACTTCTTAGAGTTTTGAAATTAGTTTATAGTTTAAAGGTTCCATAAATAAAATAGTAATCCTAATTTATTTAAATCCAGAAATTCATTTCATACTCAAATAAGTTAATTCACCCAATTACGCACAGATATTTGTTCAATATTTAAGCGCAAGAATCGTCATTTAACACATTTTCTTTTTTGGAGCAACCATCATTAATATTTAGCACCTTATGAAGTTTTTCAATGGTTAATGGCTTATTTATATAGCCAGAGCATAAAGGGTGTGTATTCGCCTTATTTACATCTACTAAACTAACTGAAGAAGAAAGCATAAAAATTTTAAAATTTCCCGTTTCTAAAAAACCTAGTCTGCTAAGCCGTTCCAGAAATTCAAATCCGGTGCATTTTGGCATATTTATATCTAAAAACAAAACATTTGGTCTTGTAAAATGATTTAAATTTTTTTCATGCAAGGAGATTTTTAAATATTCTAGGGCAGTTAAAGAATTATTAAAATGTATAACTCTTATATTGCTATTATAACTCTCAATTATTTTTTGGTTGACAAATAAATCTATTTTATTGTCGTCAACCAACATTACATTATTAACTGGTACCATACTGTTTTGGGTGTTTTAAATTTTGTTTTAAAGCTAATCAACTCATTAACTCTTGTTTAACCCTCTTAATATCTTTCACCTCTTGAGTAGAAATGGTAGCAGCAACTACAATGCCTTTGTTATTTAATACAGGAACTATTTGTGATACGAAAATAGTATTTATCCCTGCTGAATTAATACCTATAGTTTCAAATTGGTCTGGTTTGGCATCTTCAAATACATTTTTCACTATTTGCTTAACCATATCATGAAAAATGGGGCTGATAAAACTGTATAAACTACAGCCTTCCACTTCTCGCTTGCTCAATTTTCCGAATCCTTGGTTTGAATTTAAAATTTCACCAAACACATTAATGCTATGTACAGAATTTGAAATATCACCATAATAAGGTTTTACTGAAGTTTCGCTGCCCACAATTTTTAATTCTGCATCATATTTTGGCTGTACATCGTAATAGAAAGCAACAAACTTATCTATGACTCCTTTGCTATTTCTTCCAGGAATTATTGTTGTATCTAACCTATATAATTTACCCGAGCTTGAATAATCTGAAAGTATGCCTTTCCAAATTTGCCCGCTTTTTATAACAGCCCATAAATCCTTATAAATAGGATTTGCGTGTCGTTCTGATTTTAAAATTAAATTTAATTCTCCCAAAATTCTATTTTGAGGTATTTCTATTGTTTTACAAAACTTATTATTTGCATATATAACTCTTCCTATAACATCTATTATAGATACACATGCTTGATTCTCTAAAAATTCTACAAGTATACTTTCTGGATTTTCTCTCCAGATTTGTTGTTTAATTAGTTTCATACGTCATTAATCATTTTGATTTTAAAGCAATAATTAAATGCTTTATTATTATTTTAAAAATCGAATTGGGGTGTTAAGTTAAAATGTCCAGCAATGCTATTAACTTGTCTTTTCTCTAACATTGCTTTTGTTATGGAAATTTTACGCATATTCTTTATTATTGTTTTCATTATAATCAAACTTGGAATCAGAAACATCTATATACATGGATACATAACTTTCTATATTCCCTTCAATATCTTTAATTGGTACAATGCTAGTTTCTAAGCAAAATAATTCTCCTGATTTTGTTTTGCTATTTAAAATGCCCTTCCAAACATGTCCGCTTTCTATAGTTTCCCACAATTTTTTATAAAAAGGGTCTTCTTGAAGTTTCGGAGCGAATAAGCTATTTACCACTCCTAAAAGTTCATTTTCTTTACTTCCGGTTATACTACAAAATCGATCGTTAGCATATATAATACGGCCAAGGTTATCTGAAACCGAAATGGCTACATTGCTTTTTATAAACTGCGAAATGGCTACTTCTGGGTTAATACGCCACATATAATGTTTAATTGCTTCCATTGATTGTGTTTTTGGCGTTTATTGAAAATGCTAATGCTTCGTTATAATCCTTGAATATTTTAAAAGGGGTAATGGGTTCGTAAATTCTTTTATAAGAATTAATCAATAAATTAACTTTCAAAGAATTTACCACGAAAGCTTCTGCAACACTTAATTTAGAAAGCTTAAGGCTACTTGCCAATTTTTTGGCAGCTGTGTTTAAAAAAGCGCCGCGTGTATTTCGTAAATCTATTAGAAATGGCATCTTTTTACCATTACATAAAGTGGATATGGCTATAATATAACTATCAACCGTTTCTACAGTTAAATTACGTGTTTCGTCTAGGTTAATAATTTCACAAAATAAAATTTCATTATCTACCCAAAACCTGGCTCGATCTAATTGTATAATATCGTTCTTGAGAGTCATAATTAATATTATGTATTAAAAATATAGTTAGTTTCTAGGGAATATTTAACCGCGTTTTCATAGCTCCTAAATATTTTATTAGGGATGATGGGGTTCTGAACTCCTTTTAATACGATGAGTCCAAATTGTAAAAAGAATGAGTTTACTACAAAAGACTTTGACAGTATTAATGATTTCAGTTCTGGATTTTTAGTCAGTAATTTTACTACCGAAAACGCTAATTTGTCATTTAATTGTCTGAGGTCTATTATTAATGGGAAATATCTGCCATTAGATAATGTGGCAATAGCCTTTAAAATATCATCTATAAAATCTTGTTCGAAATCATTTTTACATTTTTCAGGTATTAATTCGCAAAAAAGAACGCCTTCTTCCAGCCAAAATTCAGCTTTTTTACATTTTATAAGATTACTCATAACGGTTATTCAATTTGATAACTGAATGACAATTGATGTGCCAAAATGCATTGAAGAACAAATATATCTACATAACTTCCTGTTTATTAATGTTTTAAAATATTAATACAAATAACACATCAAATATAAATTCACGGAATACCGTTATTAAAATAATGAAGATTTCACAACTCACGGAATACCGCTATTTTTTTAATAGCTTGGAGATATCAAGTTTAGCCATTTTATCACGTAGTGTACTTGGTTTTAAGTCTAGCATTACTGCTGCACCATTAGGGCCACTAATTTTCCAATTACATTGCTCTAATATCTTAAGAATATAATTTCGTTGCACAAGGTCTAAAGACAAACTCTTGCTTTTAATTGGTGACTTTGAGTTTTGAGTTTTTGATTCAAAGCCGGGTATAAACAGCGTCTCATTAGTTGATAATATAGATGCTCTTTCAATTAAATTTTCTAACTCTCTAATATTTCCTGGCCAACTATATGATTTTAGTTGATTCATAGAATCTTCAGGTATATATTTAATATCTTTTGCGTAGGCTTTATTAAATTTATCTATAAAATGCTCGACCAACAACGGAATATCATCTATACGCTTTCTTAATGGAGGGGTTTCTATAGGAAAAACATTAAGTCTAAAATACAGATCTTCTCTAAATTGCTTTTTCTCTATTTCTTCTTTCAGGTTTCTGTTGGTCGCTGCAATGACTCTTACATCTAACTTTTTTAAACCTATTCCACCAACAACTTCTATTTCGCCTTCTTGCAAAAATCTTAAAATTTTAGGTTGCATATCTAAAGGCAACTCACCAATTTCGTCTAAAAACAAGGTGCCCTGATCTGCTAATTCAAATTTCCCCACTTTATCGTTAAAAGCACCCGTAAACGAGCCTTTTTTATGCCCAAATAATTCACTTTCTATAAGCTCTCTTGGTATAGCAGCACAATTAACTTTTATTAATGGTTTTTTATTCCTTGAACTTATATTATGAATTGCTCTGGCCAAAAGTTCTTTACCTGTTCCAGATTCTCCTAACAACAATACAGTGGCATTAGTTGGAGCCACTTTTTCTACATCGTTTAGCACATCGCTAAACGCGGCACTACCATAAACCATTTCCTCATAATTAAATACTAAATCTAACTCGTTTCTAAGGTAAACGTTTTCATTTTCTAATTGAATTCGCAAACTACTCAGCTCTTTATTAGCTTCAGTAAGTTGCTTATTCGCTTTCACTATTTTATTTTCAGCTACTTTTCTCTGTGTACTTTCAACCATTAAAGATACAATACTCGCTATAGAAGTTGCGAATTCTTGATCATCAGCAGTCCAAATTCTTGGTTTTCCTATATGTTCAAAACAAATAACACCATAGGCCCCTTCATCACCTTGAATAAAGACGTCTAACATGGAAGAAATACCAAATGGAATTAAATAGTTCTTTGCGAATCCTTTAGTAATCTCATTATTAACTGCATCTTCAATATCTATCGTTAGATTTTCTGCAAGAGCGTCAAAATAGTTTGGATTATCATTTCTGGTTAATAGTATGCCTTCTTCATATTTATCAGTTTTTACAACATACAATTTTTCACAAATAATACCCGTTTTGCCTTCAATAAACTTCCACACACCAACACGTGCAACATTTAAAGTAGTAGCCGATAAGGCCGTTATTCGTCGTAATGATTTATGATAATCGGAGCCAACCAGAGAAGAAAGTTCCAGGATAACATCCTTTTTTTGAATAGATTTTACAGCAATGTCTTCTAGCGTTTTTTTAACTTTATCTTCTTCGGTGATATCCTTCATGGTGCCAAATAAGGCTATGACCTCCCCTTTATCATTTTTTATATTCCCAGTTGAAAATGAAGCCAGAAACTTTTCTCCACTTTTTTTAACAAACTCAAAATGAAATGTTAATTTTTCTCCATCACTAATTCCTTCATTCGTTTTGCCAATTTCTTCAAAATCTTCCATCCTTGCAAATGGATATGGCAATGTCATGCCTGTAAGCTCTTCTTCTGAATAACCAAGCATCTTACAGGTTGAATCGTTAATCATTAAAATTTTGCCTTCCAGATTTACAATTATTAATCCTTCTTGCATAGACATTATAAGCTTATCTGAAAATTCTTTTGCCGCTTTTAATTCTTCCCTTGCTTTAACTTTTAAAGAAATATCTTCTACTGTAGCGAAATAAGCAACATCGTTTCCTTCATCATCTTTAACATTAGAAATAGTTACTTGGACTGGAAAGCGTTCACCACTTTTTCGTTTAAAAACTGTTTCTCCTATGTTATATGCACCTAATATTGCTTTTTCTACTATATCATTTATATCATCATAATATTCTGGTGGCCAATATGGGAAAGGTGGCATAATTCCTAATAATTCCTTTTCAGAATAGCCAGTCATTTTACATAAGGCTGGGTTTACTTGAATATGTTTGGCATTAAAATCTATAACCGAAAGTCCATTTTGCATAGAACTAATTAAATTTTCTGAAAAATCTTTAGCCGATTTTAGCTCAAATTCGACTTTTTTAAGTTCAGTAATATCTTTTATTGTTGCGAAAAAAGCAGAGATATTGCCATTTTTATCATTTATCTGCGAAGAGGATAATAGAGCTTGAAAACGCTCACCATTTTTACGCATAAAAATGAACTCTCTTGTACTTCCGAGGTAATCTGATGGCTTAGAAAACATCTTTAAAATGTTTTTATGCTCTTCGGGTGGCCAATAAGGGAAAGGAGCCTTTTTACCAATTAATTCGTCTCTGGAAAAGCCAGTCATTTTACATAAAGCTGGGTTAACATCAATATGAACTCCTTTTAAATTTACAACAGACAATCCTTCTTGCATTGAAGAAATTAAATTTTCTGAAAAATCTTTGGCCGCATTTAATGCTATTTCATTGGTTTTACTTAGAGTAATATCTTGAATGGTACCAAAAAAATTTGTTGCTTCACCATTTACAAAAACAACTTCACCTATCCCTTCAATCCATTTTATTTCCTTTTTATTTTTAGTAATAATTCTATATTCTAAAACAAAACTCTTTCCTGTCTTAATAGAATTATCTAAAACTTTTTGGTTGTTTGGAATGTCTTCAGGATGTGTTATTGTTCTCCAAATATCAAAAGTTACTTCACTATTTATATCAAGCCCAACAATTTCTTTAAATGTATTAGACGTTACGGCAACTCCTGTTTTTAAGTCTAGATTATAGTTACCTATTTTAGCTAATTTTTGAGCTTCTATTAACGATTTTTCGTTTTCCTTTAAAAGGACTTCTGTATTTTTACTTTCTGAAATATCATAAACCAATCCTATTAAATGCGTGCAAATTCCTTTTGAATCTAGTAATGGACTTATGGTTACCATAGCCGTTTTTAGACCTGTTTTATAGGGAGTTGTTTCTTCCCATTGCACCGTGTTTTTTGTTTTTATTGCCGTTTTATATTTTTTTAATACTAAGCTTAATGAAGGCTCTGGAATAAGCTCACGTACATTTTTATTTATAACATCTTCTTGCTTTACACCTAAAGTGTTTAAGAAACTTTTGTTAACAGAAATAAATTTATATCGAAAGTTTGGTTCTACTTCAAGCATAAAGATGGGCTGAACTAAAGACGAATAAATTGCATTTAATTCTTGTTCTTTTTGAATTAAGAGTTTATCCGCATGTTTACGCTTTGTAATATCTCTTGTTATTCCTAGTAACGAAATAATATTTCCCGCGCTATCTTTTAATGGTACTGCATGTGTTTCAAGCCATCTATCTGTGCCTTTCAATCCCTTTATTTCAAAAACAAGATGTCCTGAATTCCCTTTAAAGACATCCATGGTAAGTTTTTTAAAGGCGTGTTGATAATTGGGACTTATAAGGTTGATAACCGAATTACCCTTTACCATTTCTAGGTTATCGGCTTCAATCATAGCTAACCCAGCAGGATTCATATATATTAATTCGCCTTTAGCATTCAATTGTTTTATGCATTCCGGTTCTGTTTCTAATATAGTTTTAATATGATTTTCGCTTTCCTGTAAAGCCAGTTCAACTTTTTTCCTCTGAGTTATATCTGTGAAGAAAATAGTTAACCCATCTGGAGATGGGTAAATTCTATTTTCAAACCAACTGTCAAATGGAGGATAATACTCTTGAATATATTGTGGTTGTTGTGTTTCTGCTGCTTTGTGATATTTTTTATAAAAAGGAAGATTAACACCTTCAGGAAATTCGGTCCATATGTGTTTGCCAATTAATTCTTTTGGCTTTCTGCCTAGCATTTTAGACGCTTTTTTATTTACATAAGTATAAACCCATTCTTTATTAAGTGATACAAAACCATCGGCCATGTTTTCTATAGAATCGACAATAAAATCTTTCGCAATTAAAAGCTCTTCAGTACGTTCTACTAAAATCTTATCTTGTTCTTTATAAACTTGTAAGTCGTCAAGATTGTTAATGGTATTTAAAACAAACGCTTCGTCTTTAATAAAAATAGTGTCAAACGACATTAACACCCTTTTCTCTTTTCCGCTTTTTAATTGAATTGTACATTCATAAGAAATAATCTCTTTATCGTTTAATAATTTTTCTCTTATTAATTTACCACTCTCTAAACTAATCAAATTAAGATCGAATGCCGTTTTACCAATAGCCTCTTCTTTCGAAAACCCCGTAAAATTCTCCCATGCTGTGTTTACAAACACATGATTTTTTGTAGATATACTTGAAATTGTTTTTGGCATAGGACTATTTTGAAAAAGACTGGTAAAGAAATTAATTCTTTCGCTTTTAGAAATTATATTTAGTCCTTGGGGTGTTTTCATTTAATAGTTAAGTATTGGGGGTTTTTGACTTAGAATTAATTGGAAAGTAATCTAATTGCAACTAATTTACAAAAAAAATTTGTTTTTGTAGGAAAATATTAAATAAAACAACATGCAACTAGCTGTTATTTAAAGTTTTATGCTTATCAATTACATAAAACATTCGCAAAATTAATTACGTTTTAAAAAGTTTAAAATCACCCTAAAATAAAAACACCCTTATTTTATATAAAGAAAAAAGGAAAGCTTTCCTCTAGTAGTTAAGTAATTTTATTTACCTGACAAATGTCATTCTTAAAAGCTATGGGATATAATATTTTAGCCTTTAAAAGCATGCTCTGAAACTTCCATAAGTAGACTGTGATACTCACATGAATGACTAAATGGAAGAACCATGTGACCAATAAAAAACAAATATAAAAGACACATGAAATCGAAGTCATTATTATTTACCGGGATTATCTTATTAGTAGTTGGTATTGTTCTTAAAAAAATGACACAAATGGAGGTCATTGGATTAATTGCCATTATTACCGGTGTTACATGTAAATTAATTTACATTGTTTTAAAAGCTATAAGTGGGGAATATAAGCCAGGAACAGAGCTTTTTATTTTAGCTGTGGGATTATTATTGTTTTTTACAGGCCTTTATCTTAGAGGCGTAGAACAAAACCTGATTAATCCAATCTATTTGATTGTTTTAGGAATAACTCTCAAAGTAATTTTTATCATTAAATTTATTCAGATTATACGATCTAATAAAAAATAGGATACTGCATAAAACAAATAGCCTTAAAACAAAAAAGCATCCCGATTTTCTATAAAGAAAAAAGGAAAGCTTCTCATTGGAATACCAAATTGCTCTGGTAAACTACTTCCTAGATTCCTCTAGGAACAACACAACTTCTTCCAAGTGCCAAAAAAAGCCCTAATTTCTCAGAGCTCTTTAGCAATTTTCGCGGTCTGGACGGGACTCGAACCCGCGACCTTCGCCGTGACAGGGCGACATTCTAACCAACTGAACTACCAGACCGTTGCTTTATTGCGGTTGCAAATATACACGCCTTTTTTAATATGTCAAATCTTTTCTTGTCTTTTTTTTATAACAATTTTACTAAACAAAGGTTTTTCGTTCTATCATATAGGTTGTGAGGATGTTATTGAAATTTTCATTTACATCAGCCTCCACATATTTTATCTTGTATTGTAAACATTTAAGTTTTAAAGTATCAAAATAAGTGGTTACAGCTTTATTATAATTTTCTTTAATGGTATCAGCATATAAATTAATATGCTCCCCCGTTTCAACATCTATAAAACGTTTGGGTTTATTATCAAAGTCAAAACCTAATTCCTTCTGCTTATCAAACACATGAAATAAAATCACCTCATGTTTATTGTATTTTAAATGCCGAAGCGCTTCAAATAATTTGGCTTCATTTTCTGTAGTTTGAAACATATCAGTAAACAAAAATATCATGGACCGTTTATGAATTTTTTCTGCTATTTCATGAAGATATTTATAAGTCTCGGTTTGTTTGCTTTTATGTTTTGAAATAGCAGCTTCACTTAAATGGTTCAAAAGCATTTGATGATGACGTTCGCTTCCTTTTTCTGGCGCGTAATAATCATAAGCATCACTATAAATACTTAAACCAACAGCGTCTCTTTGTTTTTTTAATATTTGCATTAAAGAGGCTGCTGCTAAAACTGAAAACGCAATTTTGTTAAGATTATCAATTGAAAACGAACGCATTTCAGGAAAATGCATTGAACTGCTATTGTCTATTATGATATGGCAACGCAAATTGGTTTCATCGTCATATCTTTTTGTATACAATTTTTCGGTTTTCGCGAACAACTTCCAATCTATGTGACGCGTACTTTCACCTTTATTATATATTTTATGCTCCGCAAATTCTGCCGAAAACCCATGAAACGGACTCTTATGCATGCCGGCAATAAAACCCTCTACCACTTGTTTTGCAAGCAATTCGAGATTTTTAAAACCTTCGGCTTTATTGAGTTCGTTTTGTATGTTCATTTTTTTAAGCTGCTAACCCGCTACGCTACTAGAATTAAGAATTAATATATCCAAAAGCTTTAAAATTCGTCTTTTTTCTCTTTTCTCCTACCTAAATAACCCCATCAACAATACCATAGGCAACCGACTCTTCTGCTCCCATCCAATGGTCACGGTTAAAATCTTTCATGATTTTCTCAAAAGTTTGTCCGCAATTTGCAGCTAATATATGTGCGCTTAGTTCTTTTGTTTTTACAATTTCCTGAGCCGTAATTTGTATATCGCTGGCTTGCCCGCTGGCACCACCACTTGGTTGATGTATCATTACGCGTGCATGTGGCTGAATATATCGTTTTCCTTTCGTACCTGCCGAAAGTATTATAGAACCCATAGATGCCGCAAAACCGGTACAAATAGTTGAGACCTGACTGTTTAACGATTTAATACAATCGTAAATAGCAAAACCTGCCGTTACATAACCTCCTGGGCTATTTATATATAAATGTATATCGTTAGTGCCTAAGGCATCTAAATACATTAACCTGTCAATAACGTGTTTTGCAGATTTATCATCAACCTGTCCCCATAAAAACACTTTACGCTGTTCTATTAGTTTGCTATCTATAGCATCTTGCACTTTTGATTTATCACTCATCTTATTATTTAATTTTTATCTAAAATAAAAAAAGGTTTACCATTACGGCAAACCTTTTTAGTTTTCTTTTTTTATATCGATTACAAAAGCGCATCAATTGCTTCTGTATATGCGTTTTTAGGTGCTACACCTACTTGACGTCCAACAACCTCACCATTTTGAAAAACCAAAACTGTAGGTATGTTACGCACACCATATTTTGCAGCAAATTCCTGGTTTGCATCAACATCTACCTTACCTACCACTGCTTTATCTTTGTATTCTTCACTAATTTGTTCAATAATAGGACCAACCATTCTACATGGACCACACCAAGCTGCCCAAAAATCTACCAAAACTGGTTTTTTGCTCTTTAATACTGTTTCTTCAAACGTCGCATCTGTAATTTCTAATGCCATAATATTTATATTTTAATTTGTATTCTATTTTAATTATACAAAATTAGTCAAAAAATCTTCGAAAGCTTACAAGGATGCAATTTGTTTTCTTTATACTAACATTGTTTTGTGCTATTCTAATTTATTGACTTAATAAAAAAGTCTTTTTTTTTAAAACACATTGGAAGCATTCAACACCCTTTTACATTTACAATTGTCCTTAAATATCATTTTATAAATTCTTTATTTTAATATTTTTAAACCAAACTTTATTTTCATGGTCTTGTAAACAAATCTTTCCAGTCTTACTAACTCCAAAATCTTTCCAGTCTTTAAATTTTGAATTCGCAATCAGCGCATCCCAAGCTTCTCCCTGTAAAGGAAAAGTTACTATTTCTGTACCATTAAGTGTCACAGACCCTTTGTTGGTTTTATGATTTATTTCAATTTCGCATAAATTCCATTCTCCTGCTGGTTTACAAACATCTTGAGTAGGTTGCACCATATCATATAACGCACCTGCTTGATGAAATTTAGGATTTGCTTTAGCGTCTGGGTGTCTTTCATTATCTAAAATTTGAATTTCAGCACCAGTATTATAAGGATGCTCAAATTTTACATCTTCTATGACGCCCCACATAATACCACTGTTGCCAGCTTCAGAAATTTTCCATTCAAGTGAAAGTTTAAAATCTGTATAATCATTATCTGTTACAAGATTATATTCCGTTTTGTTTCCTGATTCTCTGCCTTGAAAAAATAATGTTCCATCTTCAATCGTCCATGGGTTAACAGCATTTGGGTTATTATAAATATGCCATCCGTTCAAAGAAGTTCCATCAAAAAGATAAACCCAGTCTGAATCATTATCAATAATATCCTGTTTTATATTTATTTCAGATTCATTTATTTCTGATTTTTTTTCCTTGTCTTTGCATGCTACAAATACAGTAATAATTATTGCCAATAAAATTAATTTTTTCATTTTAATAGATTAAATAGTTTATAGTCCTAATATGCTTCTTAATTGTTCTTTGTTTGTATTACTGCCACCCGCAAAATCGTCAAAACGCTTATTTGTAGCTTCAATAATATGATTTTTAATAAAATCCACGCCTTCTCTGGCACCTTGTTCTGGGCTTTTTATAACACATTCCCACTCTAAAACCGCCCAGACATCGCAACCATATTCGGTTAACTTTGAAAACACCTTTTTAAAATCAACTTGCCCATCTCCTGGAGAGCGATAGCGTCCTGCTCTGTTTTTCCAATCGTTATATCCCCCAAAAGTTCCTTTTTTACCTGTAGGATTGAATTCTGAATCCTTTACATGAAAAGCCTTAATAAATTCATGATAATGATCGATATATTTTATATAATCTAACTGTTGAAGCACAAAATGCGATGGATCATAAAGAATATTTACCGCTTTATGGTTTCCAGTAGCTTCAAGAAAACGCTCAAACGTATCACCGTCGTGAATATCTTCAACCGGGTGTACTTCATAACAAACAGCTACGCCACTATCTTGAAAGGTGTTTAAAATGGGTTTCCATCGGTCTGCTAATTCTTTAAAGCCAAGTTCTACTAAGCCTTTGGGTTGTTGTGGCCAGGGGTGCATCATTGGCCAAAGTAATGAGCCTGAAAAAGTAGCATGTGCTTTTAAACCTAATCGATTACTAGTTTTTGCAGCTTTATGCATTTGGTCGATTGCCCAAGCGGTACGTTCTTTGTGCTTTCCTTTTAAATGCTCAGGTGCAAAAACATCAAACAGCATATCGTGTGCAGGATGAACCGCTACCAATTGACCTTGAATATGTGTTGAAAGTTCAGTGATTTCTAATCCAAAACTATTTATTTTTCCTTTAAACTCATCGCAATAAGTTTGACTTTCGGCAGCAATATCTAAATCTATAATAGATTTATCTAAGGTTGGAATTTGAACACCTTTATAACCTAAATCTGCAGCCCATTTACATAACCCATCTAAAGAATTAAATGGCGCTTTATCATCCATAAATTGCGCTAAAAAAATGGCTGGTCCCTTTATAGTTTTCATTCGTCTAAGTTTTCAATAGTTATCCAAATATTTCCTTTTTGGTGCGATTCAACTGCTTTTTCAATAAAATCCATACCGCGAACACCATCTGAAATTGTTGGAAATTCACCGTGATTATAAGGTTCTTTATTAATCGCTTTTGCCACACCATTATAAATATTTCCCATAGAATCAAAAATTCCTTCTGGGTGTCCGGGTGGTAATTTTGTTCCGTCTAAAGATAGCTCACCATTGTATGCATGTCCAGGTTTTAAAACCTGTAGTGGTTTATCATCAGTCAGATGATATAGATAATTCGGGTTTTCTTGTTTCCAATTGAAACCGCCTTTTGTTCCATATATTTTTACTTCAAGTCCATTTTCTTCACCTGTAGCTATTTGACTAGATCTAATAACACCTTTTACATATTCTGAAAAACGTATAAGTATCGTACCATCTACATCTAATTGATTGTCCTCGTATCTGGTATTAAGGTCCGCTAATATCGATTTCACTTTCAGCCCTGTTAAATATTCTGCCATATTGAATGCATGCGTTCCAATATCACCAACACAACTACTTATCCCCGCTTTTTTCGGGTCTAGCCGCCATATTTTTTTTCTTAATTCCTTGTCTAACAATATTGGATTTATCCAGCCTTGATAATACTGTATATCTACTTTTTGAACTTCTCCAATAACACCAGAATGTATCATTTCACGCATTTGACGTACCATAGGATAACCCGTGTAAGTATATGTTACCGCAAATACAGTTTTTGCTTTTTTTAAGGTTGCCCTTAGAATTTTAGCTTCATCATAAGTGGTTGTCATTGGTTTTTCACAAATAACATTAAAACCATTTTCTAACAGTCTATTTGCCATAGGAAAATGCAAAAAATTAGGAGTAAGAATGGAAACCACTTGCATTCTTTCAGTCAATGGTAATTTTAATTCTTCTTCAATTAGTGTATCAAAATCTTTGTAAATTCGGTTTGTGGGTATACCAATTTGCTTTGCAAACCCTATATTTTCTTCCCAATTTGGGTTAAAAACACCTCCAATAATTTGATATTTATCGTACATAGCGGATGCTACACGGTGTAAAACACCAATTAACGAATCGCCTCCTCCTCCTAAAATCCCTAATCTAATTTTATTATTCATTTACTTTTATGAATTTTTATATTCAACTTTTTCGTTTTTAAACAGGACAGCGAATAAGATGAAAACGCCTATTGCAAAAAATGCAGGAAACTTCCAAATACCCATCCAAGTGTGAGAACCGTCAGCTAATACATTCGTATCTACTATTTGACCTGCAACCCAAAAACCTACCAGCATCCCGACGCCATAAGTTGCTAACGTAATTAAACCTTGCGCAGCACTTTTTACTTTATCGCCTGCTTTAGAATCCGTATAAATTTGACCCGACACAAAAAAGAAATCATAACAAATACCGTGTAAAGCAATACCAGTTATCAACATAAAAAACAAATCGCCCGAGTTTCCAAATGCAAAAAGGACATAACGAATTGCCCATGCCAACATACCGAATAAAATGGTTTTTTTGAAGCCATATTTTTTAAAGAAAAATGGCAATAAAAGCATAAATCCTACTTCAGAAGCCTGACCTAATGTCATTTTTCCTGTTGGGTTTTCAACACCTATTTCAGCTAAAAAAAGATTTGTATTCTGATAATAAAAAGCTAATGGAATACAAATTAATACCGAGGATAAAAAGAACACTAAAAAATTTCTGTCTTTCAATAGCTTTAATGCATCCAATCCCAAAATATCCTTAATAGTCACTTTTTCATCTTTTGAAACACTAGGTGGCGTTTTGGGTAAAAAGAAACTAAACAGTCCTAATATTAAAGAAACTATAGACACCATTAAAAAAGTGTTTTGTAACATACCTTTATCACCTGTAATTTCTGGATTTGGATCCCAATGGAAAACATAACTTATAGCTAATCCCGCTAAAATCCAACCTATAGTACCCCAAACTCTAATTAATGGAAACTGTTTTGCAGGATCGCTCATTTGATTAAATGAGACCGAATTTACCAACGCTAAGGTTGGCATATACGCAATCATATAGCCTAAAATATAAGGGTAAAATGTTGCAAATTCTGTTGATTGAGACATCTGATACATTAATATGGCTCCCACTAAATGCAAAACTCCTAATATTTTTTCGGCATTAAAAAATCGATCCGCAATTAAACCTATAATGAAAGGTGCTATTATAGCTCCCCAAGATTGTGTAGAATATGCCATTCCTGTTTCTGCCCCAGTGGCATTTAAATTATTCCCAAGAAAAGTTCCCAGAGTTACAAACCAGCCTCCCCAAATAAAAAATTCGAGAAACATCATGAATGATAATTGAAATTGGGTTGATTTTTTCATATAAAGTTTAGTTAGTTGTGGTTTAAATTACTTCAAAGACTTGGCCGATTTTAACAACAAATCTCTCGTCGCTTTAATCCCTTCTTTTTCACTAAGGCGACTCCCCTCATACTCGACACCAATATAATTTGTATAGCCCGAGTCTTTTACCAATTGGATAATTCTTGGGTAATCTAAAGTGGTTTCGTTACCATTTTCATCAAAATCATAAGATTTTGCACTAACTGCTTTAGCTTTGGTTAACATTAATTCAATACCGCTATATTTATCTGAATACACTTCTTCACATTCGCCTCCAAAATAATTCTCGCTTCTCTTTATACACCAATTACCAAAATCCGGTAAAGTTCCGCAATTAGGCATATTTACTAAATGAATAGCTTCTAAAAGTTTAGCCGGATCGGAAGAAAACCAACCATGATTTTCACACAATACATTTATGTTTTTAGTGGCTGCGTATTCAGATAATTTTCTTAAACCATCGGCAACAGAAGGCACCCATAGTTTTGCGTCCATAGTCCCAAAAGTATTAACACGGATAGCATGGCAACCTAGTATTTTAGCCGCGTCCACCCATCTTTTATGATTTTCAACAGCTAAATTTCTTTTTGCTAAATCGGGAGAAGCTAAGTCTCCTTCGTTATCAACCATAATAAGTACATTCGTAATGTTTTGAGATTTACTAACATTTTTTAATGAATCTATAACTTGGTCAAATCCCAATTTTTCTATTTCGTTTTTGTAAAGCTGACTCACATATTCTACACCTTCAAAACCCATTTCTTTAGCCTGTACCGGAAATAAAAAAGGACTTCCATTCTCGTCATTTACAAATTTATGTAACGACCATTGTGCTAATGATAATTTAAAAAAAGGTTCTTTTTCAACCTCCTGAGATATCGTTTCTGTTGGTGTTTCCTTTTCTTTCTTTTTACAAGAAAAGCATATCAAAAAAGATCCTACAAGAAACAATAACACTGTTTTTTTTATCCACAAACCTGATTTTTTCATATTTCGTATTTAGATTAATTTCAATCTGAAAATTATGAAATTGAAATATTAATATTGTCTATAATTATTCAGTGAAAGAATTTAAACAAATATATAAGGTAATGAATTAGGTCTCTACCGAATGTTTTTGTCTGTATTCAACTGGTGTACATTTTTCTTGTTTTTTAAAAACTGTTGAGTAATATTGACTCGTTGAAAACCCGCAACTAAATGCCACATCTGCAATTCCTATTGTTTCTTTTTCAAGTAAAATTTCTTTAGACTTCTTGAGTCGTTTCATCATTAAATACCGCATAGGCGTTAAATTAGTTAACTGTTTGCAATGATGCGTAAATCGTGTTAAACCAACGCCCGCAGAATGTGCCATTTGCTCTATAGTCCAGTTTTCTGATAAATTATTATCTAATTCATTCAAAAACAGCTGTACACTTCGAGAACTATCTGTTAACTGTTCGTTTAACTCAACTTCTTCGGCAACCAGTAAATCTAACATTAATATCAGTAAATAATTAATTAAGAGTCTTATTCTGGAAGCGTTATTCCCATCTATATCAGTGTCTACCGCCTTACCTATACGCTGAAAACAATCTCTTACACGCTTATCGGCTTTCCAAACAATTTTTTCGTTTTGCCTTAAAATAACGGTTAACTTTTCAAGATCTGCTGGCGATAATAAGATCCAATCAGGCCACACCCAATTTTGATGTGGTCTTCTTACATCTAAATCTATAATAACCCAATGAAACTTACCCATTCCTATAGACGGATTCCCTACTTTATGAGCCTCCCAAGGCCTTGTAATCGTCATATAATTTGGCAATAATTCCATTTGATTAGTGCCCTGAGCATATGGCATGGATCCTGACTCCAAAAAATGAATTTCTAAACCTTCGTTCCGATGCCAATCTAAACCCCAGTCCTGTGGCTCATTTGCATCCCAATAGCCAACACTGTTAAGACCTATTGTATCTTCTGTTAATCGGTCTCCAGGATAGGTATACCTTGCAAGTGCTTTGAATTTTAACTTCTTTCTTTCTACCGCATCTATAAGAGGCAAACACGTATCTGCATGATACACGATTCCATCTGCTTCAAAAGGCGCTATCTTTTGTATATTTATCTTCACTGAAAAAAATTGAACAAGTTTAACATGCAAATTAATTAATTTGGCGATAAATGTGTAATTTTAATACCATTTAATTACCAAAAACGCAATTAAATTAATCAAACATTATTAATAATGAGCATAAACAATCTAAACTCTACTCAAGTAGAATATGACGCAATCGTTGTAGGTACTGGTATTTCTGGCGGATGGGCAGCAAAAGAACTTTGTGAGAACGGGCTAAAAACTCTAGTCCTTGAAAGAGGAAGAATGATAAAACATATTGAAGATTATACAACAGCTCATAAAGACCCTTGGGACTTTCCAAACGGGGGAGAGTCAACCAGAGAAACGCGCGAGAGAAAATTTAAACAAGCCAGAGATGGTGGTGCGACCAAAGCAGATCGTCAACATTTTTTTGTTGATGATATAGAACATCCATATAATGAAGACAGGCGTTTTGATTGGATAAGAGGTTATCATGTTGGGGGTCGATCCTTAGTGTGGGGAAGACAGAGTTATCGTTTAAGTGATATCGATTTTGAAGCTAATAAAAAAGAAGGTATTGCTGTTGATTGGCCAGTACGCTATAAAGATATTGAACCATGGTATGATCATGTCGAAGAATTTATTGGTGTCAGTGGAGAAAATTTAGGATTAAAACAGCTTCCTGACCAAAAGTTATTAAAACCAATGAATCTTAATTGTGTTGAAGAACATTTAAAAAGTAAGATTGCTGAAAATTTTGACGATCGTCTTTTAACCATAGGAAGAACAGCACATATAACAGAGGGCTCGAAGCCAGGAATGGGCAGAAGTTCTTGTCAGTTCAGAAACAGATGCGCTAGAGGATGCCCTTTTGGCGCTTATTTTAGCAGTAATTCATCAACACTACCTACTGCCGAGGCCACCGGAAATATGACTTTAAGGCCAAATTCAATAGTGCATGAAGTTATTTATGATGATGCCACAAAAAAAGCAATTGGGGTTAAAGTCATTGATGCAGAAACCAAAGAAACTATTATTTATAAAGCAAAAGTTATTTTCTTATGTGCTTCAACTATTGCATCGGCTTCTATCTTATTACAATCAAAATCAGAACGTTTCCCAAACGGATTAGGAAATGATAGTGGCGAAATAGGTCATAATATTATGGATCATCATTTTAAAGTTGGTGCTAGGGCAAAAACAGCTGATTTCAAAGATAAAATTGAAAAAGGAAGAAGACCAAATGGCATCTATATTCCAAGGTTTACAAATCTTGGTGGAAAAACAGATAATAAAGATTTCAAACGAGGATACGGGTATCAAGGTGGCGCAACGAGAGATAACATTTCCGAATTGGTGGCAGAATTAAAATATGGACCAGCCTTAAAGGAAGCCATTTTAAAACCAGGTGAGTGGGATGTAAATTTATTAGGTTTCGGTGAAACGCTACCAGATCATACCAATCGAATGTATTTAGATTATGACAAACTTGACCAATGGGGATTACCTACCATAACCTTTGATGCTGATTTTGGCGAAAACGAATTAGCTATGCGAAAAGACATGCAAGAACAAGCTATAAAAATGCTTGAAGCTGCTGGATTTAAGGATATTGAAGGCTATGATGAAACTGAAAATGAAGGAAGAGCTATGGGATTAGGCATACATGAAATGGGAACTGCTAGAATGGGAAGAGACCCAAAAACTTCAGTTTTAAATGAATTTAATCAAGTACATACGTGTCCTAATGTATATGTAACCGATGGTGCCTTTATGACCTCTTCAGGTTGCCAAAACCCATCATTAACTTATATGGCATTTACAGCCAGAGCGGCAAACCACGCTGCGGAACAATTTAAAAAAAATAATGTCTAAAAACGAGTAACATGAAAAGAAGAGACGCATTAAAAAACTTAGGTCTTGCTACAGGCTTTTTTGTTGCAACGCCAGCCATTGTTAGTTTATTACAAAGTTGCACCAGCGAAGTTAAAACTTGGATTCCAGAATTCATTAGTACAGAACAGGGTGTTGTTTTAACAAACATGGTTGATATTATATTACCAAAAACAGAAAAATTACCATCGGCAATAGAATTAAATATTCCTCAATTTATTGATAAATTTATAAATGAAACGTATGATGATGAAGATCAAGCACATGTAAAAACAGCTTTTAATACCATAGTTACTATTCTAAAGACTAATTTAAAAGAAGAAGAAAGCGTTGATAAACTCACAGAAGCACACTACAAATCTTTATTAGATAACTATATGCTTATTAAAGAAGATATTGATGAAGAAAGAGAAGCTAATCCTGAATCTTTAGAAATGACGAAATCAGAATTTCTTAACATGATTAAATGGTTAACAGTTAACGCATACGTGAATTCAGAAGAAATAGGAAAAAATGTTCTGGTATATGACCCTATCCCATCACAATATTATTGTGGCGATTTGCAAGAACTAACGGGTGGAAAATCTTACTCACCAACCAGATGAAATTCTATTTAAAACTAAATATCCTTATTGTTTTTACCATAATTGTTAGCTGTAAAGAAACCCAGCAAAACAAAAATGTTGACAATAAGGATATTTCTATTAATTCAGAAAAATGGACATCTTTATTTAATGGTGAAAATTTAGATGGCTGGGTAGTTAAAATTAATGGCTATGCATTAAATACGAATTACAATAATACGTTTCGTGCAGAAAATGGTGTATTAAAAGTTTCTTATGATAATTATGACACTTTCACTAATCAGTTCGGGCATATTTTTTACAAAACGCCATTTACTAATTACAAATTAAGACTGCAATATAGATTTGTAGGTGAGCAAGTTAAGGGCGGTGAAGCATGGGGTAAAAAAAATAGTGGCATTATGATACATTGCCAGTCTCCAGAAAGCATGTTGTTAAATCAAGGGTTTCCACTTTCTTTAGAATTTCAATTGTTGGGAGGCGTTACCGAAAATGAACCCCGCCCTTCAGGAAACTTATGTACACCCGCAACACATGTTGTAATGGAAGGGAAATTAATCACGGAACACTGTATAACTGCCAACTGTAAAACCTACTATGGAGAAGAATGGATTACTGCCGAGGTTTTAGTAAACAAAGATTCAATAACGCATTTTATTGATGGGAAAGCTGTTATCACCTATTCTTATCCAACGATTGGCGGTGAGTTTTTAGATGCAACTTCAAAAGAAATTCAAGCTAAAGATGGTCAGCCTTTATCTGGTGGTTATATTTCATTGCAAAGCGAAAGTCATCCTATAGAATTTAGAAATATTGAAATTATGGAATTGTAATCATTTTCAAAATAAACTATTAAAATGAGTAAAAAACCTTCAAATAGCAGACGTTCATTCATTAAAAAAACAGCTTTAACAACCTTCGGGATTTCAATTATCCCGCGTCATGTTATGGGAAACGGATTTATTGCTCCCAGTGATAAATTAAATATTGCTGTGGTTGGTGCCGGTGGAAAAGGCTATTCAGATTTGATAAATGTCTGGAATAATGGTGCATCACATATTACTGCCATTTGCGATGTGGATTGGAATATGGCTGCTCAAGCGTTTGAAAAATTTCCAAAAGCAAAAAGGTTTAAAGACTACAGAAAATTATTAGACGAGATTAAAGATATTGACGCTATTACAGTATCAACACCAGATCATACACATGCCGTAATAACGCTTGCGGCTATGCAACTAAATAAGCATGTTTATGTACAAAAACCACTTACACATAGTATTCATGAGGCCAGAGTATTAACTGAAGCCGCCAATAAATACAAA
>Ga0102814_10000808_pt1 | contig 22493 bp, 13 predicted proteins | sample ColrivemetaGS741_FD_79112 | JGI IMG/M metagenome (GOLD analysis project Ga0102814, IMG submission 79112) | Estuarine microbial communities from the Columbia River estuary - Flood tide ETM metaG S.741 | ecosystem: Environmental > Aquatic > Marine > Intertidal zone > Estuary | place: USA...
GATAAAATATATTACGAATTTGATCCAGTAAAAGTTTCTGTAAATGAATTAGATTGGATTGAATTAGAGCTTGAAGCATTAACTATAGCTAAGAGCATGGATATTGACATGGGAGAAGCTATATTAAGAGCTGAATACGGAAGCGAAGTTAATAACTTATCGTCTAGCGAACTAAAGAGAGATCTTATGATATTTGCTAAAAGACAGCCGGCTTTATTCATAGAGCTAGCTAACGACGACAATGTTCAATTACGAAATGTTGGTATTAAAGCTGTAGAAGCTAAAATAATTGCATTATCAGTCGATCAAAGAACGTTCACTTACGGCGAAGGAAACAGAAAGTTAATGACTGTACCTTTTGACGAACACCCATATAGCGCTTTAGCTGCATTCTTCAAGACAGATGAAGGAATGGAAGTATATAAAGCAATACTAAAAAGACTTTACTAAGTCACCTTTATAGTAGATAGGCTGCTTAACGGTGGCCTAACTATTATAATAATAAAAAAAGACACATGAGCGTAAATATAAATACTGTTTATCAACGAGTATCAGCGATACTTAATAAAGAACAACGAGGGTATGTTACGCCTCAAGAATTTAATCTGTTTGCTAATCAAGCTCAGCTAGATTTATTTGAGCAGTACTTCTACGATATTAATCAATTTGGTAGAATACCTGGCAACGAAACAGAATATTCAGATATGATAGAGCTTCTTGAAAAGAAGTTATCTATATTTGAAACGGTCGGCATTCTTACCGCTGACTCGGGTAAATTTCAATTACCTATAAATATGTACCAATTAGGCGCTGTTTTATATAATAATATAGAAGTAGAGCGAGTTACGCCTAAAGAATGGATATACATAAATCAATCTCCTTTAACAAAACCAACAGACACAAGGCCTATATATAAAACAAGTGGCACAAATCTCATAGAGGTAAAAGGTACTCTTTTGCTTACTACGGGAGTAAGTGCTCAATATGTTAGAAAACCCGCTTCAGTACTGTGGGCACACGAAACTATATTTAACGAGCCTCTTTATGATCCAACTAACAGTACTAATTTTGAATTAGATGTTGCAGAAGAGACTGAGCTAGTAATTAAAATACTAGAATTATGTGGAATATTAATAAAAGACTTAAGCTTATACCAAGTTTTTGATAAAGAAGATCAAGAAACAATACAACAACAAAAATCATAATACATGGGCTTAATAACACAAACTGACGAACAATATTACTTAGGTCCTGATGGTCAATGGAATAGCTTTGACGAAAATTATGGAGACTATCAATTCACTGCTATAGGAGATATTATAAATAACTTTATGATTTCTTATGTAGGTTTGGAAAAAAACATATCTAAAGTAAAAAGAACCGAGGTAGCTTTTCACGCTCAAAGAGGGTTGCAGGAATTTAGTTTTGATATATTACCTTCTATGAAATCCGCAGAGATTGAAATAGGGCCAACCTTAAACTACATATTACCTATAGACTACGTAAACTATGTAAAATTAGTTTGGGTGGATTCTAAGGGCATAGAACGCATTATATACCCAACCAGTAAGACTTCTAATCCGGTACCTATACTACAAGATGATGAATTTGAATATTTATTTGATGAGCAGAGTGGGGAAATATTAACAGCTGAAGAATCTGAAACAAGGAGAAGATTTCAAAAACAAAGAACAAACACTAGCGACCTTGAAGAATTAGAGGACAACTTAAACCAAGGAGGATTTGGAAGAAGATATGGGCTTTCTCCTGAACAAGCACAAACAAACGGAGTATTTTATATAGATCAGTTAGCTGGAATTATATATTTTGATTCTAGCTTTGTAGGTAAAATAGTTACATTAAAATACATATCAGACGGATTAGCTACTGATGAGGAAATGGTGGTGCACAAGTTTGCAGAAGAAGCCTTGTATAAGTATATAGCTTTTGCAATTCTTTCTACAAGAGCTAATACCCCTGAGTATTTAGTAGCTCGTTACAAAAGAGAACTAGCTGCTGCAAGAAGAAATGCTAAATTAAGATTATCAAATATAAAGATAGAGGAGATTACTCAAGTTATGCGTAATAAATCTAAAATCATAAAACACTAATATATGCCAGAGTTTGTACATGTTTTCCAGGCTGGAAGAATGAACAAAGATCTTGATGAAAGACTTGTTCCAAATGGTGAATACCGAGATGCTTTAAATTTAGATTTAGCAAACTCAGATAATGGCAATGCAGGTTCCTTAAAGAATGTACCAGGTAATTCTCAATTAAGAGGCAAGCCTCAATGGAACAATAACTATATAGACTCATTAACTAATGCAAAATGTATAGGTTCTTTTACTGACGACAAATCAGATAAAATATATTGGTTTATAACTTCTACAGAAGCTGATTGTATTGCTGAATATACTTTTAAAAACGGCAAAATAGAACCAGTTATTGTAGACACTAACAATGTATTAAACTTTTCTTCACAATATTTAATTACTGCTATAAATATTATTGACAACCTATTGTTTTGGACAGATAATAACTCTGAGCCTAAAACAATAAATATTGATAAATTTAAAAGAGGTTCTGTAAACTTTGTAACACAAACAAAAATACCATCTTATGATAGCACTAGTCAAACATATAGCGCTAATTTAAACGGTAGACCTGATTTTGTTGAAGCAGATGTAACGGTTATTAAAAAATCACCACTTACAGCGCTTACGTTGGACATGTCCGCTAGCTCAAGAGGTGACAGCCCTGGAACAGGAACAAACCTTGTTACTTATGGTGTGTATAATCCAGGAACTTCTAATAATAGAGTGAATTTTACTTACGCTACGGATGCTCTTGTTCCGCTAATTAGGGAATCCTTGCCAACCCGATACGATTGGCAAACTAATATCGATGAAGATGCTACTTATTACGATAGTTCTAGTTTAAACGGGTGGGATGGTTATTTGTCTCTGAACTTTCAAAATTCATCTCTACCTCTAAATACTTGGAGAGTAGGAGATACTGTTATTTTAACATTTGATTCAAGTGACGTGTCTTTTACGGATCAAGAATACAGTGTATCTATTAGATTAGTTCAAGATTTTACTGGGATAGGACTTTGGTGGAAGGCTGAAATACAAGCCATATCTTCGGATATAGGCACTTTTGATAATGGAAGTGGTGGTATACAAACTCTTACTTGGGAAGCGTTACTAGAAGAAGAGGACGCAATGTTTGAAGATGTATTTCCTAGGTTTGCTTATAGATGGAAATATATAGATAATGAATATTCCACGTTTTCTCCTTTTTCTGAGGTTGCTTTTTTAGGGGGGGAATTTAGCTACGAGTCTAGAGAAGGTTATAATATTGGAATGATAAACAATATTCGTAAGCTTATACTAAAGGATATAGAATGGGGAGATGATAGTGTTGAGGAAGTTGATATACTTTATAAAGAATCAAACAGTTCAGCTGTATATATTGTTGATACTTTATTAAAAGACGAATCTTACGATACTGCGTCTCCTCCTGCTCTTATAACTGAGTTTGAAGTTGAAACAGAATTGATAGGCGCATTAGTAGAAAGTAATCAAATACTAAGACCTTGGGATAATGTACCTAGAAAAGCTCAAGCTCAAGAAATGATAGGCAACAGGATAGTGTACGGCAATTATTTGCAAAATTATAACGTACCTACTACTCAACTAACCTTAAGCTCTATATCTAACGAATACAATATTAATAACGTTGGTAAGCCTTTGTTTTCTGTTAAATCAATGAGAACTTATCAAGCGGGTATTGTTTACATAGATAAATACGGTAGGGAAACTCCTGTTTTTACAAACAAAGAAGCAGGAACGCAATTAAGTATTGCTTCATCTAGTGGCTTTAATAGGCTTATAGCACAGCCTTCAAACGATCCTCCGTCATTTGCAACACATTATAAGGTGTTTTTAAAAGAAACTTCTAACGAATACTATAATTTAGCATTAGACAGATACTACGACGCCGAAGACGGTAATGTTTGGCTTTCTTTTCCTTCTTCGGAAAGAAATAAAATATCAGAAGAGTCCTACTTAATAGCGAAAAAGCAACACGACAACAATATACCTATATCTAAGACTACTCGGTATAGGGTTATGTCTATATCTAATGAAGCTCCGGATTTTATAAAAACTGTAGGTTTATCATTAGGTACTGAAAGCGTAGTAAGTCAATCCTCTATGGAAGTAGGCTCTCTAGGCTTTGCTTTTGTAGGCCCAAACCCTAGTACAAACCCTCAGTTTGCTCCAAATTTTGCGGGTAATAAAGTTGTTTTTGCGGTAGGTAACTTTGTTTCAGATGAATACGATGTTCAAGATTATAAGGTTGTTAGTCAACCCACCGACTCAACAACTCTTTACGAGCTATCTTTAGACAGAGGAATAGGAGCAGATGCTGCGTTTTTAGCAAGTGTATCAGTAGGATCTAATTTTTCTATAAGAATAATAGGAGATAAAGAGGAGACAAAACCAGAATATCAAGGTAGATTTTTTGTAAAAATACCTAGAGACATTGAATTTGATGCGAATATAATGAAATCATTTCAAGCTCTGGATCCTGAATATTCTATATTAGGTAGTATTTCTTTTACATTATCTAATAATGGAAATCAAGGGGAAGTTGGGCCTGGCAGAAACTTCCAATTTGGGTATTACTGGATTGATTGGGGAAATAACTATTCAACTTCAGGATCGGGGAATAATAATGGTATTACTAGATTTCATTATGTTGCGGGGAAGGGAGTTTGGATGGATGGAGAACGTGTAACTGGAGGTGCGCCTTCTCCCCCTGAGGGACCTATAGGAAGCTATATTAACAATCCCGGGGGAGTGCTACCCGGACAATACGATTTTTTTCAAAATTTTGGTCCTATAACAAATGGCAGCGAATACTTTGGGTATAGTTATGTCGGAATAAAAGGAGATGGAGACAATGTCCCACCTAAATATATTGACTCTATGTCAGGCACCGCGCCCGGACCTTTAGGTCCAATTGTTATTCCAGGTAGTTATGCAACAAGTAGACCAGTATCTCCAAATGGTTTTCTAGCAACAGGAAATTCTGTTAGGTTTCTGTACGAGCCAGATGGGGAGGTGTCGGAAATTTATACAATAGAGGAGGCTTATGGATTCTGGCATAAAAGAGGTGAAACTAATGAAGGTGAACATCGTAACTTTTCCTATACAGTACTGTACAGATTAGATAGACCTGTATTCTGGCAATATGCGCCAGGTTTTAATGGTAATTCTTCATACACAGAGCATCTAGAAGCTGCTGCAGATATAGTGATACAAGCTGTAAAACCAGTGGTGCCAAAAGGAGAAAGACTTCTTACATCTAATAACCCCGCTATATTTGAAACGGAACCTAAAGAAGCGGTAGATCTTGATTTATACTATCAAGCTAGTGATTCTTTAGCTATAGCAAACTATAAGAACCCTGTTGAATTAAAATGGTATAACTGTTTTAGTTATGGTAACGGGGTAGAATCAAATAGGATTAGAGATGATTATAATGCTGTTACTATAGACAAAGGAGCTACGGTATCTTCTATATTAGCGGATCCTTACGGCGAAGAAAGGAAAGGCAGCGGGTTTATATTTTCGCAAATATACAATTCTACATCAGGTATAAACAGATTAAACCAATTTATACAAGCTCAACCTATTACAAAAGATCTTAACCCTGTGTATGGGACTATACAAAAGTTACACGCTAGGGACACTGATCTTATAACTTTATGTGAAGATAAATGTTTTAGAGTATTAGCCAATAAAGATGCTTTATTTAATGCAGATGGCAATTCAAATATAACATCTAACAACAATGTTTTAGGGCAAGCAACTCCTTATGCTGGTGAATTTGGTATATCTAAAAATCCAGAATCTTTTGCAGACTATGGCTTTAGATTATACTTTACAGATAAGAACAGAGGAACAGTTCTAAGATTGTCTAGAGATGGTTTGACGGAAATATCTAACAAAGGAATGGGTGATTTCTTTGCAGATGTTTTAAAACTCAATGGTACTTTACTAGGAACTTACGATGCTGATAACGGATTATATAATTTAAGCTTACCTACACTAGGTTCCGAGTGGAACACTAAACTTAACCCTATTCAATCGGATAACTTGTCTACAGCTTGTGAGGATAATGTACAAAATCCACCAGCTACAGAAGATTATGTGCATACTACAGTTTCTTTTAAAGAGTCTGTAGACGGATGGACTAGTAGAAAATCTTTTATGCCAGAATCAGGTGTTTCTTTAAACGATAGATATTTTACATTTAAAGAGGGATTGATATGGGTTCATGGCGAGAATCCTTTATACAACAACTTTTACGGAGAACAGTATGTAAGTTCTTTTAACGTTCTTGTAAATGACTCTCCTAATATAGTTAAAGGTTATACAGCTTTAAATTACTCCGGCACTAAATCAAGAGAGTTAGAATACGAAAAAAACAATACTGATGAATGGTATTCTATAGCTGAAGTTAACGCAGAAGGATGGCGCCCTACATCTACTAGAATTAAAAATGCAGGGTGGTATGTAAACTATGTTAGAACAAACTTAGAAGCAGGAGAAATAAAAGAGTTTGAAAATAAAGAAGGCAAGTATTTTAATCACATAAAAACACTAGCGGTATGTGGAGAAGCTTTTGGCTTAGGTTATTCTACAGAAACAACTTCTGATCCACAAAACTATTTATTAACTACTTTTATAGATTTTAACTGTAGTAATACCGGCTCTTCTACAGACCCAGACGAAGAATTAAGGCTATGGACTGATTGGGACCAAATTGTAGGTGTAAACGATATAACCATTGCTAGAGAAACAGACGCGGCTAATGCAAAATGTATAATAGAAGGATTTTACAATGTATCAAGTGATTACACTAATATTATTAAAGACGGAATTGAGTTTAAGTACTTTGCAACAGCTGGGCTACAAGTAGGCACGCAATTATATGATTACAATACTGAACAACCTTTAACAGCAGCTGGGTTAGGTTTATATGTACCTTCAACGACTCGTGTGGAAATTCCTAACGATGCAGCCCTCGACCCTAACAATACCTCCGTTAATCCTCCAGATAATTACGATTTTATAATATATAACTCTAGCGGAATTATAACAGAGATTGTACAATATAACACAATTAATGTTTTTTGTTCGGAGTCTGGCACAGGTCCTCTTACTTTTGAAGTAACTACAACGGCTGCATCTACAAGTGTAGAATTACCTTACGATAGCACGGGAACATATTCAGGTATTATAAATTGGGGAGATGGTAGTACATCTACTAATTCTTATGCGGGTAGAACCCATACGTATACAGATACTGGAGTTTACACGATACAAATAAGCGGTAGATCTTCTAAAATAGTGTTTGGCAATTTAACTAATTCCATAGCTTCTCTTTATACTAAACTAGTTCAATTCGGAGATCCTATGCAATTTGAGAGGTTAAGCTTTGGAGCTATTTCTAATAGTAATCATGGAGCTATAAATATGGATTTTTCTGAAGTATTAGATATCCCTAGTTTTGCTGCAAATGCAAATATAGACTATTTACTATCTGGAAGTCTGAATCAATATATATATGTAAATAATTTCAATAATATAGAAGCATGGAACGTGAGTAATGTAACTAGTATGCAATCATGCTTTTATGTAAATTTAACATTTAATCAACCTCTTAACAGTTGGAATGTAAGTGGAGTAACCACTATGTTTGATATGTTCGCAGGAGCTAGAGATTTTAATCAGCCTTTAAACAGCTGGAATGTAAGCAATGTAACCAATATGGGTGGAATGTTTAGAGGTATTGTAGGCCCAATGTAACCTTAAATTTTAAAAAATGAACAGTTTTAATCAAAATATAGATTCTTGGGATGTTAGTGGGGTTACAAATATGAACAGCATGTTTAGCGTTACTTCAGACTTCAATCAGCCGTTGAATTCCTGGGATGTTAGTAGTGTCACAGATGTTGTAAGTATGTTTGCAGGAGCTGTTTCATTCAATCAGTCTCTTAGTACGTGGGACATGAGTAATAAAACTAGCTTAGAGGCTATGTTTAGCGGTGCTGGTTCTTTTAATAAGTCTATTGATGCTTGGAATGTGAGTAATGTGACTGATATGCGGCGAATGTTTAGTGGTGCTGGAGATTTTAATCAAAATCTAAACAATTTAGATGTTGGTAATGTAACTAATATGGAGGACACATTTTTCAATGCTCTCGCTTTTAACGGCAACATAGCTAGTTGGGATGTGAGTAATGTACTTAATATGGATCGGATGTTTAAAAACGCTGAAGCTTTTAATCAGAACATAAGTACTTGGGTCGTAAGTAATGTAAACAGTATGAATGGAACTTTTCAAGATACTATAGTTTTTGATCAAAATATAGGTTCTTGGAATGTAAGTAATGTTACTAATATGAGTGGTATGTTTCAATCTGCTACTGCTTTCAACCAAAACATAAATTCGTGGGATGTGAGTAATGTGACTAATATGAGTGGTATGTTTGGGGCTGCTACAGGTATTGATGTTTTATTTAATCAATCTTTAAGTTTATGGGATGTGAGTAATGTGACTGATATGAGTTGGATGTTCTATCAAGCTGATTCTTTTAACCAACCTATCGATAATTGGGACGTGAGTAGCGTTACTAATATGGAGAGAATGTTTTCTTCAACCGAGCTTTTTGATCAACCCTTAAATTCCTGGGACGTGAGTAGCGTTACCAATACGAGGGATATGTTTGATAGAACTGAAGCTTTTGATCAAAATATAGGCTCTTGGGATGTGAGTAATGTGATTAATATGTCTGGGATGTTTACCTATGCAAAACTTTTTAATCAAGATATAAGTTCTTGGGATGTTGGTAATGTGGTAAATATGAGCGATATGTTTTATCAAGATATTAATGATCCATCTCCAAATGGATTTAACCAAGACCTAAGTAGTTGGAGTGTTGCGGGTGTTACTAGTTGCGTTCGTTTTTCATTAAATGCTTTTCAATACACGTCAGCAAAACCCAGTTTTACAAATTGCACTCCATAATTAATTAAAAAATAAAAAATGGCAGAAGATTCATCATTAGAATTCAATTATACCGCTACTGTAGTACAATACACTATATTAGAGTCAGCTAACGTATCAAGTTTATATCCTACGGCTGTTATAAAAATAACGGCTAATACAGGATATACAGTAACCGCTGGAGACTTTTCTTGGAATGGACCCTTAGCGGGGGTTACTAGTGTGGTTTTTACTCAAGATGGTTTGTTTGTTTTGTGCACAGTTACATACGATACATCGTTAGTGATGCCCGCAGCTAATCTTAATTTAGGATTATGTATAATAGGAGATGCAGTCTTAGACGGTGTAACTATAGCTGGAACATTAACAAGTGTTATTGACGCAGGCGTAACAACTACAACTCCTTCTGAAACAGACACAGCCTACAGCGCTTCAGGTGCGGAGAACGCTACTTCGTCAGTATTATTTACTAGAACTTATTCAGCTCCAGCAGGATTTTATTGGTCAGCAAATGCACTGCCTAATATACAATTAACAACAGGGAACTTAGGCCAATATAATATTACTCAGACACCTACATATACAGCTGCTAACGAACTTATAGCTATAACTTACTCTGTTACTTATATATTCACAAATGCCGATGTATCCGGCGATAAGTTTGATATAAACGTGCCTAAAGTTGCTCAAATATTAACGCCAGCAACTGGAGTTACGTTGTTTAGTGGATCCACCTTAGATGTTGTTTCAAGTGGAACTAATTACATAATGACAGTACAAGGAGCGGCAGGAGCTACGTATAGCATTTCTATGAATAACGGTATAGACACTGAGGTTGTGGTTAATAATGCAGTAATGGGAACTAGTGGTAATGCACAACATAATTTTATAATTGTACCTAATACAGGCACTTCAGATATAACGTGGACAGCAACCATATCAGGGAACATAGAATCGGGAGTGGCCACTACAATAACTTTTGACCAATTATTTCCAGTCGTTACTTGCGGAGGAGTATTAGCTGACGCTCCTGTTAACGCAATTACAGATTATTCTATTAACTTGAACTCTTCTGGCGGAATACTTACTTTCCTAGTTAAAGCGGGTGTAGCTACTAAATTTGAAATAATACACGGAACTGCCGCCGGAACCAAAAAAGCTACTTCTGGAATTCTCGCCAGCGGATTAAGTAATGCTGGTCCTTTCGACAATGTGACTGGGACTGAAACATCTAATACTCTACCCACTGATGTCCAAGCAGGAGGAGGGACTGGTCGTATAAATCAATATATATACAATCCGCGAGATCCTAACAAACAATCAACTAGGCAAGGTGACTTTGCTACCGATACCAGTTTTGAAATTTTAAGTATGACCGTAGCTGGAGGAGAAACTTATAGTCAAGTTTTATGGTGGGAATATACAGCAGGCGATTACACTACTAACGCTAACGCAACTTTAAGAGTAACTAATTCGAATGTACCGGGAACTGTAGCGGCTAAAATATATCAAACATGCTGCCCCGATAATGTTTGTACAACACCCTAAATAAATAAACTATGGCGGCATCTAACACTCCTATACAAATAAATTTTCCTAATCACTCTCCTGTGGGTTTAGACCTGCACGATATAATATACTATGTAGATACCTCCGAAGATGAGCACGTTAGAATGGGACCTGTGTCGTCTATAGTTAACAATGAAAGTACTAATGTATATTATATAATAGTGGACGCTTCTTATGGAGTAGCTCCGCCTAATACCGAGGATTTTATTTATTATAAAAAGAATCCTATAGGCTATGTAAGTTCTTTGAAGGGATATTTTGCGGAAGCACAATTTATAAACACTCAAACTAAGTATGCAGAATTGTTTTCAGTTGGAGCTGAGGTATTTGAGAGCAGTAAATAACGTGTAATAATACAATATAAAACATAAATTATGATAGGAGGTATAATGAAAGGCGTTGGCGGCCTCACAAAAATAGCTGGAGGGATTATAGGATCTAAAAAAAGAAAACAAGAGCAAAGAGATGCTCAGAAGAATATGAACATGAGAATGGCACAGTTTGAAATGGCTGATACTTCTAATGTATATAAAGACATGGAAAATACCATGGAAGATTTAACTGTTAACACACAGCAAGCTGACTTTCAAGCTCAACAAGCAAATCAAGGTATTGCAAATACTATGAATTCAATGCAAGGTGCAGCTGGCGGAAGTGGTATTGCAGCAATGGCTCAAGCTATGGCAGGACAACAGGCTCAGAATATGCAGCAAGCTAGTGTATCTATAGGGCAGCAAGAACAAGCTAACCAGATGGCTGAAAGAAATATGGCAAGTCAATTACAAAACCAAGAGCGAGTAGGAGAATTACAATCAAGGGCTGCCGAAAAAGAAAAAACAGATACATTACTTGGCATGTCCCAAAATAGACTAGGCGCAGCTAATGACGCTATGGAAGCGCAAAAACAAGCTATAATGAGTGGAGTTGGGGATATGGCGTCCGGAGCTGCTGATGTAGCTTCCGGGGGAATGATGGGGACACTAGGGGGATTAGTACCAGGAGCATCATAATAAAAAAAATATGGCAAATTCAGATTTAATAAAAGGTTCAGCGAGAGTTTACGCTAGTCAAACTGGAGACTTTGGAGCTTCGCTTTCTAAAAGTTTAGAGAAAGGAGCTGCTAGACTGCAACAAATTAGCAATGATAAAAAACGAGAAAAAGAAGCTATTAATAATAAAACGGCTAATTTTATAAATCGTTTAAACTCAACTGTAGATGTAACCAATTTAAACGGATCTCAACAGCAAGCGGTAACTGACTTCCTTGTTAAAGGTAGAAATGAATATGCAGGATTAGCTAGTCGTATGGCTAAAATGGAACCGAGTAGCGCAGGTTACATGGACGCTGTAAGCAGAATGAATGACATACAAATGAGTTTCCAAACCTTAGCGGGTAACGTAAAAATGTATAAAAAAGACAGAGTGTCTTTCTTAGAAGATTTTGACAATGGCATGTTATCCGAAGGCAACGAAATAGGAACTTTAGGTGAAGTTTCTAATATATATACAGAAGGGGGCAACTTTAGTGTTGTTCAAGGAGGTGGATTAGAATTTTTTGATGAAGCATCCGGGCTTAGTAAAAACTATTCGGATATTAAAAAACCATTCTTAAAAGATTTCGCGGCTGCTGATAATATAATACAAATGAACCAGTCGTTATATGCTTCAGGGAAAGAATTAACAGGTGCTAGAAGGAATATGATCCAGCAAAAACTAAAGAACCTAATAGGCAAAGGAGGTAGAGATACTCTTATGTCTTTAGCTTCCGATGATTTCATTATGGAAGGCGGATTAGGATTACAAGATCCTATGCTGTTCGAACCTGAAAATCAAGATGCTTTAAAGCAAGCTGTATTAGATGGTTACATGAATGTGCTAGATGCTTCGGCTAAGCAAGGAGCAGCGGATAAAGCACCTAAAGCAGGTAGTAATAAAGGATTAGGCTTTACTAAGTCTGTCGAAAGTGAAATAAGAAATGCAGGTCCCGTGCTAGAAGATGCTGAAGCATTTGTGAATATGTCAGGGGATTTACAAGGCATGGTTAATACATTAAACTTTAAAAACCCAGGGTCTAGACCTTACATGGGAATAAATGAGTTTAAGCAACTAGCTAAAGAAAACCAAGAAGATTTTGATGAAGCTGCTTTTGATGAAAAGTATAAAGGAATAAGTTTATTAAAATTTGATGGCGGTGCATCTAGGCCTTTACCTATAGATATTAATAATCCTAAAGAATTGTTTAAACTATACCTAAGCGTATCTGGATTAGGAGATCAAGCCTCTAATTACTTCATATCAAACTTTGACACATCTAACTCTAACAAAGGGGGTTCAACATCTAAATATAATAAATAAAATATGAACGAAGAAGCATTAAACGACTCGTTTAACCTATTTGCTAGCCAAGGCTATAATGGCTCAATAGAGGATTATAAAGAACTTATGGTGTCTAATAAAGACGCTAGAGCTGATTCTTACAACCTGTTTATAAGCGAAGGATATAACGGAACTGACACCGATTTTAATGACCTTATAGGCGTAAGTGGGCAAGTTACACTTACAGATGATGAAGTGGGAAAGACAAACGACTCTGCGAATGCGGATCCAAGTGCGGAGTCAAACGTTACGGATTCAACATCGGAAAATGGTTCTTCGGTATCTCAAGAAAAAGATACTGCCGTTGAAAGATTATTTGGTAAAAATTTTATTACAGATTTTGCAGGAGATTTATACAGATCAGCCGCATCTGGTTGGGTTCAAGGTGAATCTTTAGATTCAGCAATGGATATATTTAATGACGGTAAAAACATGACTGAGGATCAGTATGTTGAGTTTGTTAATCAATCCAGAGCAATGGAAAATGCTGGTCAAACAGATGAAATGATAGATTTTAGCGAACAGTATGCTAAAGATAAAGAAGAGTATGGAAGTGTAGGGGCGTTTTTTACAAGCTGGTGGAAAAATCCAACAGTAATGACTCAATATACCGCTCAATCACTATCAAACATGGCTTCTAGTGCGATGAATAGTGATGATGCTGCATTAATAGCCGCTGGAGGTGCTACTCTAGGAGCTGCTGTTGGAACTGCTGCAACACCTATAGGAACCGTAATAGGTGGACTTGCTGGAGGTATGGGGGCTTTATCAGGAACTATGGAGGTTGGTTTTACTACCGCTCAATTACTACAAGAGGCGGCTGTTGAAGCAGGTAAAGATTGGAACACTATGTCCGATACCGAACGAATAGATTGGACTAAAGAAGTTGTAAACAACAAAGATCTTTATGATGATCTAACAAATAAAGCTTTAAAAAGAGGTATTGCTATTGGTGCTATTGATGCTGTTACGGGAGTACTATCAGGGGGAGCTGGAAATTTAGCTAGAAAAACTGTATCAAACACTGCTAGGAGTGCTATGGCTGGAGCTGCTGGAGTTGCCGCAGTTGCTGCTACTGAAACAACTGGTGGATTAGCTAGTGAAATAGCTGGCCAATTAGCTGCTGATCAGGAATTAAACGCTCAGGAAATACTTACAGAAGGATTTGCGGATAAAACATTTACAATAATAAACGTAGCTCAAGGTGGTTTAAAAGCTCCTAAATATACATTAGAAGGTGAAAAAATGAACGGCAAAAGGTTTAGGGAAGCTGTTCAAATTATGGACGATGTTACTATTGCTACCGCCGAAATTGAAATATCTAATGATCCTTTAATGGAAAAGATAATTCTAAACAGAAAAACCGACATAAAAATAGATCAAGAGATAGATGCTACTATAAGTGGAGTTGATGATAGAGCTGAAATAATTAAGCTGGAGAAAAAACTAAAAAAATTAAAGGGCAATGACAGTGTAACCGCAAGGAATACTAGGTCTGAATTAACTTCTCAAATAACTGAAATACAGGATAAGTATAAAGGATCTGAAGTCGATGTAACTATTAAACAACGCCAAGAGGCTGTAGCTAAAGCAGTTGACACTAAATTTGAAGAGAACTTTAATAAATACTATAAAGGAGCTAAAAAAGCAGCTAAAGACTTGGGCTTTAAGCAAGGTCCTAAAATTTACAAAACAACTAAGGGGTACGAAAAAGCTATAGCTGCCAAATTTAAGTTTGACTCGTTTGATAAATATATAGAAGCTGTAGCTAAAGATAAAAACATATCTATTGAAAAGGCTGCTGAAATATCAAGAGGATCCGATGGGGTATTCTTAGGCGAAGGCACCATGCTCATTGATAAACAAAAAGCTAAAGAAGTAGGCGCTATTACAGGTGCTTCTCACGAGCTACTACATCCCGTGTTTAATGCAGCAATTGGTGATGCTAATGCTCAAGGCAAAATAGTTAAAGAGTTTAAGAAAGCAATGACTTCCAAGCAAAAAAGATTTGTTAGGAATAAACTTAAAGCTAATGTAGACCCAGAAAACTGGAATACAGAATACTTAAATTACTTTTCTGATGCAATATTAAAAGGAGAAATTAATTACGACAAAACTTTATTTGAAAACCTAAAAGACATTGTTCTTAGAATACTTAAAGGAGCTGGGTTTGATAATGTTTCTTTTGATAGTGGAAGAGAAGTATATAACTTTTTAAAAGAATACAACACTAGCTTAAAAGAAACTGGACAAGTAAGTGAAAAAGCAGTTGAAGCTATTAAGGCTGCTGAAACAAAACGTACTGCAGAGCTTAGAAAGGATAAGGCTAATGCTCCAGAAGTAAAAGCTGCTACTGTTAGCAAAGTAGGAGATATACAAAAATCTATCAATCAAGAAATATTAGATTTAACAGAAGCCTTAGATGCTGCAGAGGATGCTTATGCAGATGACGCGGACAATCCTACATTATTAAAAAATGTTGAATTAGCTGAAAAAGCTTTAGAGGAAGCAGAAGAAAGAGCATTATCAGGAAAGCCTGTAGTGGTTAAACCTAAGGAAGAAAAGAAAAAGGCAGTTAAAAAAGAACCAAAGCCGGTTCGAACAACTAACCTAGCTCCTCAGACTGCTCAAGATAAAAAAATAATGGATACCTACAATGAAGGTATGAAGGACACTAAAAGAACTAGCTTTACTAGTAGTAATCCTTTACCTGCTAAAGTAGAAAACAAATTAATACCTCTTTTCGAAGGGTATATAAATAAGTTAGTACAACAAAAGTTTAAGCAATATCAATCTGAAGCTTTAGAGTTTCAAGATGCGCTATCTATATTAAGAGTAGAAGCAGTTAATGCTTTAAGAACATTTAATCCTGCTCGTAATGAAAATTTATCAGGATATGTACGTAGGCTAATAGCACTTAGACAACCTAAGATGTTTGAAAAAGCAAATAAAGAGTTTACTAGTAGCCTAGATGACGTAGATGTAGCAGGAGATGCAGGTGTTATACGTAGCTTTGCTAATGAAGAAACAGTTGCTCCGGAAAATCTTATAAAGGCATCGAAAGTAATAAGTCCTAAAGTGAAAAACAGCTTAGTTAGCATGTTAAAAGCGTGGGCTAGTCAAAATAACATAGATTTTGATTTGTTTAGGTTTGGAGATGTAGATGCTAATGCTACCGTTGTTGTAGATGGCAAAAAAGTTACGATACTCCATGAATTATTAAAAGAGTTATTTCCTGATGTTAATCCTGAAAAGTTTTTAGATAGTAGCACTATGTTTACAGGGCCCGAAGCTAGTATAGTTTTAGAAAAGCTAGCCTCTAATGAACAAGAGTTAATAGAGCTGTTTATAAATCTTCTACCTAGAGGAGCTGTAATGCCTAAAGGCAAAAATAAAGCTATAGTTAAAGACGCTAATTATGGTAAGTCAACAAAGCTTGATAAGTCTATACTTACTGCATTTTATAATAAAGGAGATGTATCTGAGCGTTTTACAAAAGACGCTGGCCTTATACCTTTTACTTTAAAAGACAATGTCCGTTACAGCGACGTTCATAAAGCTTTTGGAATGGATTCAGCTGGTAACAAGTTAAACTACAAACGATCCGGTAAAGGAAGCGCAGGACCCGTTTTAGCGTCCGCATATAAGATGTTAGGCAGGCTAATAATGAATGAAATTATTAGAACCGACTTAGGTTTAACTGCGGAACAGAAAATGAATGTTGGCGCAGGTAAAAGTGATTTACAGTTTAGCTTTTCTGATACTAAAATCAGCAAAGGTCTTGACTCTATAGGAATAAAAATTGACCCTAATTTATCACAATACGAGCTGCGGGCTCAAGGAAGAAGAATTTTTATAGAAATAGCTAATATTTTAGGACCTGAAAAAACAGCAAAATATTTAGTGCCTATAGTTTCAAAATCCTCTTTTAAATGGGTTACCATAGAAGGGAAAAAAGAACTTGTGCCTAGAAAAAGCGCTATATTTCAAGGACGGGAAGACTTTTTCAATGAACTTCCTGAAATGTTTAATAATTACATACCAGGTTCTAGAACTATATCTACCGTTAAAAAAGATAAAAACGGAAATGAAATAGAAATAACTTTAGCGATACCGTTTGCTCAAGTATTTAAAAATCCTGTAAAATTTATTAAACAAATAAAAGAAAGACAAAAATTTGCTGAAGATCAAAGGAAAGGCTTATTCCAGATATCTAAAGAATTAATAAAACTATTAGAAACTCCAGGAAATGAAGCAGGTGTAGCAATGTTTTTATCATACATGAATACTAATGTAAATGGTTTAATACGAACTGCTGCCATACCTAAAAAAATGTTTTTGATTTCGCCTTCATTAGACGGTAAGCCTGTTAGATATAGATATGAGCACTCGCAAACCGCTTCTGATACTTTAGTAGAACTTTCTCAATTAATATTTGATAAATTATCTACAAAAAATAAATTTGGTACAAATCCTGAATTTAAAAAAGAATTTGACGATATCATGGAGGGCTTTATAGTATCTATAATACCTGCTAAATATGATAGAATACTTAATAAATTTTCAGCTTTTAATGGCGAAAGAATAGGAACTACCGAAAGATCAAAGTACTCCGCTAAGTTAAAAAAACCTGGCGAAGACGGAATACCTACTAGGTATTTAATGGCTGACTTTTTAAAAGCAATTGACGACAAACGTAGGAAACTTATGCCTATGGATGTTGTTGATATTACTGAAGAAAATTTAAAAGCATTTGAAAGTAGCTTTGAATTTCAACGTTCTATAAATGAAATAGAAACTACTGAAACCTTAAACAAAGCTAACAACAATGCTAATAATATTAATGCTAAGCCTAAAGGTATAAGTGTTTGGGATTTTGACGACACTTTGGCTAAAACTAAAAGCAATGTATTATATACAATGCCTGATGGGACTAAAGGTAAGCTTAACGCAGAAGAGTTTGCAAAAGAAGGTGATAAGTTAATAGCGAAGGGCGCTAATTTTGACTTTAGTGAATTTAGTAAAGTCGTTAATGGAAGTAAGGGTCCTTTCTTTGAAAAGGCTATAGCTAGAAATAAAAAGTTTGGAAACAAAAATGTTTTCATACTTACAGCTAGACCGGCAAACAGTGCAAATGCTATACACGAATTTTTAAAAGGTATTGGATTGAACATACCTTTAGAAAATATTACTGGCTTAGCTAATTCTTCACCTCAAGCTAAAGCTGATTGGGTTGTAGGGAAAGCCGCAGAAGGTTATAACGATTTTTATTTTGCAGACGACGCCACTCAAAATGTTAAAGCAGTTGACAAGGCATTAAAAAAATTACCTGTTAAAAGCAAAGCTGAGCTAGCGGTAATTAAAAAGTCGGATATACAGTTTAGTATGAACACTAAGTATACAACTAAATGGGCAGGTCTAAGGGATTTACCGGGAAATGAGAGAGCACGTGACTTAGTTACCAGTGGAACTCTAAGGGTTGGTGAAAATACGATTGGAATAACAATTGACGATGGAGCTGCTCCAGGTAGTGAAGCATTAGGCTTTGACTTTCCGAATTTAGGTACTATAGAAATAGGCTTTGATATTTCAACATACGATGTTAACGCTAAGCTATCCCCTAAGGATACGTTTAAAATATTCGGAGCAGTTATAAATGCAGTCACCGCTAAGGTAAAATCGTATGGCGATGAGGTAAGCGCTATAACTTTTAGCGGACTCGGCAAGAGTAGATCATCACTTTATACATTGATGGCGCAAAGATATGCGGCAGAGCTTGGGTGGAAAATGAAGAGTGCTGTAAGAATGACTACGGATTTTGCTACAAAGGAAATGCAGGGCAATTACGTTATATATAGACCTAAAGTTGATAGCGAATATTCAAAGCAACCTAAGGCTGTTAAAGAAGTTTTAAAAGCTGTAGATATTAAGAGTCCTCAAAGAGGCGCATTACAGTTTTCCAAAAGCATGAACAGCGAGTTCAATCAAATGATTGAAAAGAAAAGCGGAATTGACGCTAGGGGAACTATTTCTCAATATAAAGCGGCTACTATGGGCCGTAAGAAAGGTAGGTTCCAATTTTTTATACCACCTGGAGCGGAAGATTTTGAAGGATTAATGTATAAGTTATTAGGCAAGGGAACAGAAGGCAACGAGCAAGCTGCTTGGTTTAAGAAAACGTTGTTTGATCCTTTTGCAGAAGGCATTAAAGGACTTGACGCATATAAATTACAAGTTGCCAATGCGGTTAGATTGCTTAAGAAGTCTTTAAAAAATATACCTAAAGAACTTGGAAAAAGAGATCCTAAAACTGATTTTAAATATGAAGATGCTGTTAGAGTATATCTTTGGAAATTAAATGGTCATGAAATAAAAGGTATTTCGGCATCAGACATCAAAGCTTTAGTTGATATTGTTAAAAGTTCGCCTAAATTAAAAAAGTTCGCAAGAGAATTAAATAGAACCATGGGGGGTTATCCTGCACCTCAGGAAAGTTGGTTAGCTGGTACTATAACTACGGATGCTATTAACATGGTTAATACTATAAAAAGAGCAGAGTTCCTACAGACTTGGCAACAAAATGCAGACATAATATTTTCAGAAGACAATCTAAATAAATTAGAAGCTGCTTTTGGTAAAGACTATGTAGAAGCATTAAAAGATTCTTTATATAGAATGAAAAGTGGTCGTAACAGACCATCCGGAGCAAATAAGTTAACTAATAAGTTTATGAATTGGGTTAACGATTCTGTAGCTACTATAATGTTCTTTAATACAAGATCCGCTTTGCTACAAACATTGTCAACTGTAAACTTTATAAATTGGGGAGATAATAATCCTGTAATGGCCGCTAAAGCTTTTGCAAATCAAAAACAATTTTGGGGTGATTTTTCAATGCTATTTAACTCTGATTTTTTAAAGTCTAGACGTAGCGGATTAAAGAACGATGTAAATGCCGATGAAATTGCAAATGCCGCTGCTACTCAAACCAATAAAGCAAAAGCCGCTTTAGCTATGTTACTTAAGGCAGGTTTTTTACCTACGCAAATAGCAGATAGTTTTGCTATAGCAATGGGTGGAGCTACATTCTACAGAAACAGAGTTAATACCTACATGCAAAAAGGTAAAGGCAAACCTGGCATGGGTAGACTAGCTGCTGAAGAAAAAGCATTTTTAGATTTTCAAGAAATAGCAGAAGCTACTCAGCAATCATCTAGACCAGACAGAGTGTCTCAGCAACAAGCTAGTCCATTAGGGCGTATTATACTAGCCTTTGCAAATACACCTATGCAATACATGAGATTAACTAAAAAGGCTTTTTTAGATCTTAAGAATGGACGAGGGGATGCTAAAACAAATATCTCAAAGATACTTTATTATGCTGCTGTTCAAAATATTATATTCAGCAGTTTACAAGCGGCTTTATTTGCTACAATGTTCGATGACGAAGAGGAAGAACAAACTAAAAAGAAAGGAGTTAGAGTAGCTAATACTATGTTAGATTCTATGCTTAGAGGTTTGGGTATATATGGAGCGGTTGCTTCTACCGTTAAAAACATTGTGTTAGAAATTGACAAGCAAGCTAACAAAGATAGACCTGATTATTCAGAAGCGGCAGTAAGAGCTTTAGATCTATCGCCGCCTATATCTTCTAAAATACGTAAAGGTAGAAGTGCGGGTAGAGCATTTAGTTATAAAAATACTAGAGAAAAAATGAAAGGATTTGGATTAGATAACCCAGCTTATTACGCGGTGGGCCAAATAACTTCAGCTACAGCTAATATTCCTTTAGACAGAGCAATAGGTAAAGCAAATCACATTAGGTTAGCATTTGCTCAGGAAACTAAATTTTGGCAATCTGTTTCTTTATTATTAGGTTTCAGCGAATGGGATCTTAATATGATAGAAAAAGACAAAAAGAAAAATAAATTTGGTAGCAAGCAAAAATGGAAAAATGTAAAGTGGAAAGACATTAAATGGAAAAACCAATAATAAAACTATGAAGCCTATAACTAGATTAATACAAGAAAGAAGTAAAAAATGCGGATGCAAAACGCCTTTAGAAAAAAAAGACGCTTGCTATTCTAAAGTTAAAAGTAGATATAAAAAATGGCCGTCTGCTTATGCTAGTGGAGCTTTAGTAAAATGCAGAAAAGTAGGAGCCGCTAACTGGGGTAATTCATCAAAGTAATATGGCTTACAAAATGAATTCACCGTTTAAAAACTTAAATCGTTGGTTTAAAGAAGAATGGAAAACTCCAAAGGGTAATGAAGATTACACTAAAGGAGAAAATACGTTTAGGCCAACCAAAAGAGTATCTAAAGATACACCGGCAACGTGGGATGAATTGACGCCTGCTGAAAAAGCTAAAGGTCAAGAAGAAAAAAACAGCAAGGGTAGAGTTACTAAATACAAAAAATAATAAACTATGAGTCTGTCAGAAATAAAACTTTATCTTTTAAACGGGGGAATCTTGAGCATAACTACTTTCACGCAAATAGAAATATGGCTAAAAATAATATTATTAGTAGTTACTATTGCGTATACTATTAGTAAATGGACTAAAATTAAATAATATGAGTATATACTTTAAAGAATGCGAAAAGAATATGAACAAAGAATTCCTGGATAGATTAGACAACGCTAGGGTAATTGCAGATATTCCTTTCATAATAAATTCAGCATGGAGAAGTCCTGAAAAAAATAAAAGCGTAGGCGGAAAACCAGGATCATCACATTTAAAAGGATTAGCTGTAGATATATCAGCTGAAAATAGTAGAAAAAGATTTACAATATTGCAAGCGCTAATAGCTGCTGGCTTTACTAGAATAGGTATAGGAAAAACATTTATTCACGTCGATGGAGATACTGAAAAAGATCCTCGAGTAACTTGGTTATATTAAAAAAAATTATGGAAAAGAAAAAAGAATCTAAATTTAGGAAAGTACTTGTAGTACTAATGAAAAAATGGAACTCGTTCCTTTATATGTTAATGTTTAAAAAATACGAATAAAATTAAAAGCCCGCTACAATTAAGTAACGGGCTTTTTTAATTTAAGTTATTTCACATGCACCCCCCGCACACGCTAGTTCACCAGACAAATCCGTCTCATCATCCTCCTCTTCAATTTTTGATACGTCAACACTTTTTAGTGTGTTCATCAACTCTTCATACTTTTCTTCGGTTATATCTTCAAAGGGAGCTTGAACATAAGTACCTCCATTGTAAGGCAATACAGATAAACCATTATAGTATTCTTTATTCTGCCACATCCATTCGCCAATCATTTCCCACTCGTCATCTCGTATACTTACAGTGGCTGATATGTTATGCTTGTTAGCGCCATCTGTGTGACCAGGAAACACCCATTCTTCAGATACTTGTTTTATACGTTCTAATAATTGTATAGGGCTTTCTGTTCTGAGTATAGATCCTTCCGGAGCTTTCTGAGGTATACCA
>Ga0102814_10000809_pt1 | contig 22487 bp, 11 predicted proteins | sample ColrivemetaGS741_FD_79112 | JGI IMG/M metagenome (GOLD analysis project Ga0102814, IMG submission 79112) | Estuarine microbial communities from the Columbia River estuary - Flood tide ETM metaG S.741 | ecosystem: Environmental > Aquatic > Marine > Intertidal zone > Estuary | place: USA...
AAACATTTTCAGAAATGATTGAACTCAAAGATCTCGAAACCACTCAAGTTTTTAAAATAAGTCCAGTAATTGAGCAATTAGAAGAAATTAAAGTAACAGGTGTTCAAACACGAGTTGAGATGAAAGGGGACACGGCTCAATATAATGCAGCGGCATTTAAAGTAAATCAAGATGCAAATGCACAAGATTTAATTACAAAAATGCCTGGAATTGTAACAACAGGGGGCAAACTTGAGGCGCAAGGTGAACAAGTGAGACGTGTTTTAGTTGATGGAGAAGAGTTTTTTGGAGATGATCCTTCGTTAGCTTTAAAAAGTCTTCCTGCTGAAGTTATTTCACAAATTCAGATTTTCGATCGTCAATCAGATCAATCTCAGTTTACAGGTTTTAATGATGGAAATACTGAGAAAACGATCAATATTGTAACCAATGGTCGATTGAGAAACGGAACGTTTGGAAGATTGTTTGGCGCTTATGGGACTCAAGATCGTTATCAAGCTGGTGGGAATATTAACTTTTTTGATGGTGATGAGCGTATTACTTTAGTAGGTTTAGGCAATAACATAAATCAACAAAATTTTTCGAGTGAAGATTTAGCTGGAGTTGCACAATCTGCACAGGGTGGAGGTTCGTCGGGTAGAAGAGGAGGCAGACGTGGTGGAAGTTCAGGAGCGAATCCTAACGATTTTATGATTGGCCAAAGTGCAGGGATAAACTCAACAGCGTCGTTTGGAATTAACTATTCAAATAAATGGACCGAAAAATTCAAATTGAATTCTAGTTATTTCTTTAATGGAACAGGAAATACGACGAATCAGACTACTTCAAGAGAAATATTACTTCAATCGGGTTCTAATCAGTTTTATAATGAAGGTTCAGTTGGTGAAAGTGATAACTATAATCACCGAATTTCACTTCGAGGTGAATACACTTTAGATGAAAATAATTCTATCATTTTTTCGCCAAGGATTAGTTATCAAGATAATTCAACCACCTCGCAGCTTAACGGATTAACGCTTTTGACTGATCAATCTATTTTAAATAATCAGGCGAATGCTACAAAATCAGCAACAGATGCCTTATCGTTTAATAACTCCATTTTATGGAGACATCGTTTTGAAAAACCAAGAAGAACGATCTCGGTAGATTTAAGACAAACGGTAAATACAAGAAACGCTAATTCTGATTTGTTCTCTCAAAATGATACGTTTTTCCCTTCAGATACCTCATTAGTAACAGATCAGATTTCTGATACAAAATCAGATACCTATAATTTCAGTATTTCAACAAATTATACAGAACCGTTGTCTGAAGAAATGCAATTGATGTTCTCTTATAATCCGTCCTATTCACTTAGTAATTCAGATCAGTACACCAATTTCAAAAATCCAAATACGGGTAATTATGATGTCTTACAAAACGATTTATCTAGTTCATTTGATAATACAACACTTACTCAGAGTGGTGGACTTGGCTTGAGGTGGCAACCATCTCGTGAAGTAAATGCGATGATAAATGTAAATCTTCAGTATGCCAATTTAAGTGGAACACAGCAGTTCCCTTCAACCGTTGATATTGATAAAACATTTTTTAATGTGTTGCCTTTTGCCATGATTAGATACTCAACAAGTCCACTTCTAAATCTTCGTTTATTTTATAGAACATCCACTGATTTACCATCGGTAAGTCAATTACAGCCCGTAATAAATAACTCAAATCCAATATTTCTAAGTTCTGGAAATGATCAATTAGATCAACAGTTAACACATTCCTTGTTTCTGCGCGTAAATTCAACGAATCCACAATCTGGTAAATCCTTGTTTTTATATGCAAACGGTAGTCTAAGTAATTCCTATTTAGGAACCTCAACATTTATAGCACGTTCTGCAACAGTTCTAGATAACGGACTGACTCTTCAACCTGGAATGCAATTCTCAAAACCAGTCAATCTTGATGGGTATCTAAATTTGAGAAGTTTTGCAACGCTTTCAAGTCCTTCAACCTTGTTAAAAAGTACTTTTAATTTAAATGCAGGTCTTACCTATTCAGAAACGCCATCTATTATAAATGAAGTAGCTAACTCAACAAATTCCTATTCCTACAATGCAGGTTTAGTGATTGCAAGTAACATTAGTAAAAATGTAGATTTTACCTTGAACTACACTGGGAATTATGTAACCGCAAAGAATAAAATTCAGCCAGAACTGAATTCAGCGTTTTTCAATGGTTTAGCTGGAGGTAAAATTCAAGTTTTACTTTGGGAATCCTTAGTATTGGCAACTGACATTAATTATAGTGATTACAATGGATTGGGAGATGGGTTTAATCAAAATTTTACTTTGTGGAATGCTCGAATTGGATATAAATTTCTACCCAAAAAAGCTGGAGAATTAAGTATCAGTCTTTTTGACATCTTAAAAGAAAATAGAAGTGTAAATAGGAATATAACGGAAACGTATATAGAGGACACGCAAACCCAAATTATTCAGCAATATGTTTTGCTCACCTTTACCTACAATGTGAGAAGTTTTAAATTTTAAATAAAAAAAGGGCAGTCATTCAAACTGCCCTTTTTGTTTCTAGGTGTGTGTTTCACTCAGAAATGATCGTGTGTATGTAATTATTTTTGCTAATGATATCCCCGTATCCCTATCTTCATTAGCAAGAAAAGTTTAGGTAGGTTTACTATAGAGACGCTTGAAACTGAAAAATCTTCCCAAAAAAATGCATTTTTTTAAAATTATTTTTTGACGCAGCTCATTCTAGAATTTATGTTTACACATGAACCTTGAATTCTGTACCTTTTCGAAGTGAAATTCACTCCCAAAACAGCAATTGCTTGCTCCCTTTTTTACTGATTTAAGTATATAAATAACAAGCGTTAAGTAGAATCTAAAAGTTATACCTACCTGAGTACAGATAAAAATTTTGTATTTCTGTATTCTTGACGAAGCTTGTTAGCAACCGCAATTTATTTTAGAAAATAATTTTTTATGTCCGGAGAATACCGCGCCCTAACCCGAAAATATAGACCGATTCATTTTGATGACATCGTTTCACAAGAACATGTGAGTAACACGTTAAAAAATGCAATTGAACAAGACCGTTTAGCTCATGCCTATATGTTTTGTGGGCCAAGAGGTGTTGGTAAAACTACCATGGCGCGAGTCTTGGCAAGAAAAATTAACGAAGTTGATGATTCTATTGATGGTGAAGCGCTGAGTAATACTTTAAATATCATCGAAATAGATGCTGCTTCGAACAATAAAGTAGAAGATGTGCATCGAATTCGCGAAACGGTTCGAGTTCCTCCCCAAAGCGGTAAATACAAAATTTATATAATTGATGAGGTTCACATGTTAACTAAGCAAGCATTTAATGCTTTGCTTAAAACTTTGGAAGAACCACCGCCGCATGTTATTTTCATTTTTGCTACTACAGAACCTCACAAAGTATTAGCAACAATATTATCTCGTGTACAGCGATTTGATTTCAGACGTATCAAAATTGAAGAGATTGTTTCTCGTTTAGAAAAAATTGCAGCAGACGAAAACATTAAAATAGATAATGAGTCTTTACACGTAATTGCCAAAAAAGCTGATGGAGCACTTCGTGATGCTCTTGGTCTTATGGATCAAGCAATTGCATTTTGTGGAAACTCAATTACTCATCATGAATTATTACAAGCTCTAAATGTTGTTGGAACAGATAGATTATTTGAACTCACTCAATTTATTTTAACGCACGACTCAACGGCTGCAATGCAACTTATCGATGATTTGATGCAGGAAGGTCATGACATTCAAGAGTTTTTGGTAAGTCTCACGGAACATTTTAGAAATTTATTTTTTGCAAAAGATCCCAAAAATATTCGTTTAATCGAGGCTTCTGATGATACCAAACGCAGATATGTAGACTTAGCTAAAGAGTTTAGTGCTGACGATTTACTTCGCTTACTTCATTTGAGTTCAGAAGGACAACTGAGCATTAAAGATGCTCATCAGCCTAGAATTCATTTTGAAATTACCTTGTTGAAACTCGTGAAAATGGAGCGTTTAGATGGCTTAAAAGCCTTGCTTCAGGAAATTCGAGCATTAAGAAGTGGGACTGTAATTAGTCCGGGTCAGTCTTCAAGCACAAATGGAACAGAATCTAGTACCATTCAATCATCTACTGCAACTACATCTAGTTCTGATTCTTATTTGGATTCTTATAGAGAAAAGTTGCAACAAAGTAGTCCTGCAAAACCTGGAATGCCGGGCTTAAAGAATTCTGTTACGGCTAGCCCTATTATGAGTGGTCATTTAAGTGTTGTTCCAAAACCAGAACCCTTGCAGACAGGAACTGCTGAAATTGTAATTGATGGTGCAAATGCTTTAAAAACTGAAGCTAAACAAGATGAAGAACTTAATACTAGCTCGTCAAAAGCACCTGTACCTCTTCATTTAGTAACAAAAAATTGGGGAGAGTTTTTACAGCGAACCCAAACTGAATTACAAGCCACCTTTCATTTAATTATCAAAAGAACTAGACCTATTGATATTAAAGAAAACACAGTTGTCCTTGAGGTAAGTGATGATTTCACAGCAGAAATAATTGAGTCCAATAAACGAGACATCGCAAGAGTTTTGTCAGAATGTATTGGACAAAGAGTACAAGTTGATTCAAGATTAGTGAAAACGGAGGCAGAACACCGTTCAAATGATCCTTTTGAACGATTCAAAAAACTTCAGGAAAAAGATCCTGTTTTGAGAGCCGTTGTGGAATTATTTGGTGCAGAACTCGATTATAATATTTAAAAGAGCTTCGATTTACTGTAAATGCATTAAATCAAAGCTATAAAACAATAAAAAATAGAGAATCGTGTTCTGAAATACTTCTCTAAACAATCATAAAACATCAATTAAATTAGGAATCCTATGTTTGGAAATATGGCCGATTTATTCGGAAAAGTACAAGAAATGCAACAAAAAGCTACTGAAATGAAAGATCAGTTAGCAAAACAGACTTTTACTGCTGAAGCTGGCGGAGGCATGGTTCATGTTAAAGTAAATGGTTTAAAACAAGTGTTAAATGTAAGTTTTAACAAAGACTTAATTGCTTTAGATGATTTAGAGATGTTAGGCGATATTGTTGCAGCAGCTATCAATAAAGCGCAATCTGAAGTTGATGAAAGTTCTAAAAACTCTTTAGGTGATATGACTAAGAATCTAATGCCAGGCTTCGATTTAAGTAAACTGGGTTTATAATTAACAGGATACACGCAATTCATGCAATTGATCTCGGAAGCTCTTGAGCGCACGATCGAAGAATTAGCAAAACTTCCAGGAATGGGAAGAAAATCGGCGCAACGCATTGCTATGCATCTTCTTAAAAAAGATGATGGTGAAGTGTTTAAGCTGGCTGAAGCTTTGGTTCATTTGAAAAAATCAACCACAACTTGTGCTGTTTGTCAAATTGTGTCTGACCGAGACCCTTGTCCTGTTTGTGCGAATCCTAAAAGAAATACGGGTCAAGTTTGTGTTGTTGAAGATGTTAAAGACGTTTATGCAGTTGAACGTACTAACGAATTTAAAGGTCGGTATCACGTTTTAGGTGGAGTTATTTCACCAATGGAAAATATCGGTCCTGATCAAATCAGACTAAAAGAATTAGTGAGAAGAGTGGGAAATGGAGAAGTTCAGGAGCTCATTTTGGCTTTAAATCCAGATGCGGAAGGCGAAGCTACTTCATTCTATATTCAAAAATTAGTAAGACCGTTTGAGATTAAAATCACGAGAATAGCTCAAGGGATTCCTTTAGGTTCAGAACTAGAATTTATTGACGAGGCAACACTTTCAAGAGCGTTTGAAAGTAGATCTGTTTTATTTTAAGCTGAACTCAGAATAACTATGTTAAGGATTGGGATAGTTTTTGATAAAGTAGAGGAATATGGATCGATTCCTCAAATCTCATCAGATCAGTTTGCAGAATTTGAGCCAGAATCAACGATTTTGGCTATGCAAGAAGCGATTGAGTTTTTAGGCCATAAAGCTGTAAAAATTGGTGGTCCATTTATTTTATCACAAACCAAACCAAACGTAGATGTGATTTGGAACATTGGGGAAGGGTTTGGAACACGAAATAGGGAAGCATGGGCTCCGGTTTTATGTGAACTTTATGGAATTCCTTGTTTGGGAAGCGACGCCTTAAGTTTAAGTATCACCTTAGATAAACATCTGACAAAGAAAATAGCTGCAGAATTAGGGATTCCAACAGCAAAATGGAATGTTGCCAAATTTTCAACAAAAGTAATTCCTCAAATTGATTTTTATCCCGTTTTAGTAAAGCCGCGCTATGAAGGAACCGCAAAAGGTATAACTCTAAATTCAATTGTGAAGAACGTCACTGAGTTAAAACTTGAACTAAACAGGCAATGGGAAATGTATAAACAAGATATACTTATAGAAAAACTTCTGATTGGCGCAGAATACACAACTGCGATGTTAGGTCATCCCCTAAAACCTCATAATGCACTAGAAAGAGGAATTGACCCGGTTTCAAGAATTGGAATTCATGCACTCGAACAAAAAGGAATGTTAGTTGATGATTATGAATTAAGTCATAGTTTAGATGCTGAAATGGAGGAACAAATTAATCACTACTCGCAAATTCTCTGTGATGAACTTGAAATAAAGGATTTTGCTAGGCTAGATTTTAAATGTGATGAGAACGGAATCCCTAACTTTTTAGAAATTAATCCACTGCCAACATTTGCAATAGATAATACATTTGCGGTACTTGCTGAACTAGAATCAAAATCCTACACAACATTTTTATCAGAAATTCTTGAATCGTCTTTGAAGAGACTCGGGTTGACTCATTAAGAGAGTCATATTTAGGGTTAAAAATGAATTTGATACAATTCTTGGGCTTTAAATGTATAATTATGTTCAATTCTGTAAATCTGTTTAGATTAAGAAGATAAAAGCCTATCGATTATGATTAAAAATGCCGAAAAACAAGAAAAAATACTACTGCAACTGCTGAAGAAAGCAGAAAGCACGGCATTTGGTAAAGCTCATAATTTCTCTTCAATAAAATCAATTTCTGATTTTCAGTTGAGTGTCCCGCCTCAAACCTATGAAAGTCATTTACCCTATATTAATGAAGCTAAAAAAGGAAAGTCGAATCAATTATGGCCAGGGTTTATTCAAAATTTTGCAGTTTCTTCAGGGACTTGTGGTACAGGCAAACATATTCCAATAACAAAAGACCGATTAAAAGATGATAGAGCTTATCAACTATTAGTAATTAAAAAGTTACTATCCAAAGGTGATAATTGGAGTGTATTTGGAGGGAAGGTACTATCAATGCCTGGTAGTTTAGAGGTGATAGAAACCGACGCGTTTAGCTATAAAATTGGAGAAATTAGTGCTCTAACAGCAGATAATTCGCTCAAATGGATTGATTATTTCCAGATATATCCACTTAAAGAGGCCATACATCTAAATTGGAAAGATAAATTTGAGCGCTTACTCAAAAGAGCTCAAGAATCAGATATTCGATTAATTACTGGTGCTCCAACATGGATTTTGGAATTTTTTAAAAAGAGTAAAGAGCAATCAGGAAAAGAAATTCATCAATTATGGCCGAATTTAAAAGTTATTCTATCAGGTGGAGTTGCATTATCACATTATAAGCAGCAGTTCGATGAATTAACGGACGGTTTAAACTGCAATTATCTTGAAATGTACGGAGCAAGTGAAGGGTATATTGGAATAAGTGATTTAAACAAACCTGATTGGTTCAATCTGGAGCTTAATCAGCAAATTTTCTATGAATTCGAATGCCTAAAAACGAATGAAATCGTTGATTTAAGTAAAATAGTGCCTCATAAAGAGTATGCAATACGGCTAAGTACAAATACAGGTTTATGGCGATATCCATTAAAAGACAATGTAATGTTTAACAAACAGTTTCAATTGAAGATTTTGGGTAGAACTCAGGCCATGAGCGATTATTTTGGAGAGGCTGTTACCATTGATGAAATTCGTAGGATTCTTAAAGAGCTTGGCATTTATTCAAAGACAATAACTATAGGTCCTCTTAATACAGATGGAGTAAATAGGTTGGGTATAATTTTAACGGATTCCAATCTAAGCAATATTGATGTAACACAAAAAAATATGGATCAGGAATTAATAAAATGCAATAGGCACTATGCAATTAGAAGAGAAAGTTTGGCGATGGAGCAAATTGCCTTATCTAACTGCTCGTTTATGGCATTTCAAAAAATAATTCTAAAAAAAAGTTATAGAGCTCAGCAAAAAATTCCAATTATAGTACAAGATGTTGCGTTTATGAATCGGATTTATAGTAAAATAAGCACCTAGAAGCTATAAATGAACCGTGCTATAATAAACGGTTATGAGTCTTATAAATATAATTAATGTAAGAAGATTGAAATGATTGATGAAATTGCCCGTTTTTGGTCAAATTCCTATTGTTTGAATGCGTTATTTGGGGCTATTTCAATGTGTAGTTATTAATATGGTTTGGTATAAAAATGCATTTTAATTATCTTAATTAGATGTGAAGCAAACAGTACTAGTGTTCAAGAACATGCAGATTGTGTGTTATTATGGTTGAAAAGAATTATTTCTAAAGACCTATGTGGCAAAACTTCATTAAAAAAAAACAATAACAATTAAGAGGTTATCTATGGTAAAAAAGTTACTCTTTATTAACTTTTTAGCTTTGTTATTTATACCGATGAGTCTTTTCGCACAAGTAAAGATTTCAGGTAAAGTAACAGATGCATCTTCTGGTGAAACACTTCCAGGAGCAAATATTCTTATCGAAGAGTTAAGTCGAGGTTCGGCTACATCTTATGAGGGAACATATGTAATTGAAAATGTGCCTGCAGGTAATTATACTATTGCAGTATCATATATCGGTTACAAAACAAAAAAGTCAACAATTACTGTTGGCAATTCAGATTTAGTATTAGATTTAAAAATTGAACCAGATTTCCTTGGTTTAGATGAAGTTGTAGTGACTGGTTATTCTCAAAGAGATAAACAAGCATTTACAGGTAAAGTTTCTACTCTTGGAGCTGATAAACTTGAGTCTATTCCAGTGGCTTCTATTGATGCTGCTTTACAAGGTAATGTTGCAGGTTTGAATATTACATCCACAACAGGTACTCCTGGTGCTACTCAAGACATTAGAATTCGTGGTATTAGTTCGATTAACGCTGGTGCTGATCCATTATTCGTAATTGATGGTGTGCCTGTAGTAAATGGTAACTTTGCACAAAGTACAGCTACATCTTCTTTAGGTGTTATGGCAAACTTGAACCCATCTGATATTGAGTCTATTACAGTACTTAAAGATGCTGTTTCTACTGCTCCTTATGGTGCTCGTGGATCAAACGGGGTAATTGTTATTACAACTAAGCAAGGTAAATTTGGTAACACAACATACAATGTTAAATACCAAAAAGGTACTAGTGACAGAGCTATCGATGGCCCTGGTGCTCTAGGTTCAGATGATTGGGTTGGTTTATACGTTGATCGTTATAACAACAGCTTAAATGGAACTTCAAGACCTACAGCGATTACAAAAAGTGATATTACTTTTTGGGATGGTACAACAGATACCGATTGGGGCAAATTAGTTCAAAATGATAATGCAGCTATGACTGACTTTGCTATTTCCGCACGTGGTGGTAACAAAGACACTAAATTCTACATTTCATCTAACTATTTAAACCAAGAAGGTGCTCAAATCGGTTCTGATTTAGATCGTTTTACTGGTAAAGTTGATGTAACTCATCAGTTAGATAAGAAAATTAACGTTTCTAACTCGATGACAGGTTCATTTGTTCAACAAAATGGTTTCTTAGAAGGTGCTGGTTATTTCGGTAGCCCTGTATTAGCTGAGTTCTTATTGTTACCAATTGATAAACCTTTCAACGAAGACGGCACACCTGCAACTACTGGTTTTAGAAATTCGATTTTCAACCCTCTTTACATCCAAGCTAATGATATTAGCCGTAAGAGAAATGCAAGATTATTGAACAACACCAAAATTGACGTTTCAATTATGGAAGGTTTGTCTTTCAATACACGCTTAGCAATTGATTATTTACAAACCGAAGAAAAATACTATCGTAACCCATTTTATGGTGATGCAAGACCTCCTGTTTCAGGTGGTGTTGATGAGTATAGTAACAGAAACTTCAATTATGTATGGCAAAACACTTTAAACTATTTCTACAATCCAAATGTGGACAATAGATTAGGCGTTTCTGTTATTTCTGAGTTTCAACGTAACTATTACACATCTTTAAATGCATATGGACAAGGTATTGCTGCTGCAGGTTTATTTAACTTAGCAACAACAGCTACTCCACAAGGTGCATGGGGAGCTACTTCAGACTGGGCTACTCAAGCTTATATGACTTTAGCTAACTATACCTGGAAAAATAAACTTTTCTTTGATGGTAGTTTACGTTACGAAGGTAACTCTCGTTTTGCAGCTGACAAACGTTGGGGTACTTTCTGGTCTATCGGTGCTGGTTATGCATTATCTCAAGAAGAATTCATTAAAAGTATCGGCTTTATTGACAATTTAAAGTTGAGAGCTTCTTATGGTAAAACAGGTAACGCTGCTATTGGGTTAAACCAATATCAAGCAACTGTTGGTTTCGGTTCTTATAATGATATTGCTTCTATTTTAACCAACCAATTAGGAAATGGTGAATTAACTTGGGAAACTGCTAATTCATTTGATATCGGTCTTGATTTTGGTTTATTTGATCGTGTAAACGGTTCTGTAACTTTCTTCAATAAAGTTAGTCAAGACTTACTTTATGCTGTACCACTTTCAAGAACTTCTGGTCATACTTCACAAATTCAAAATATTGGTGAATTATTTAATCGTGGTATCGAACTTGAATTAAATGTTGATTTAGTTCGCACTAGAGATTTTACATGGAATGTTGGTGCAAATCTTGCAACCTTGAAAAATGAAGTTACTAAATTAGCAAAAGATGGTAATGGTGATGATATTGAAATCATTACAGGAACTAGATATGGTGCTAAAGTTGGTAACGCTGTTAACGAGTGGTATATGCAAGAATGGGCTGGTGTTGATCCAGCTAATGGTAATCCATTATGGTTTAAAGATATTGTTGATGCTGACGGTAACGTAACTGGTAAAGAAACTACTAGTGTGTATGGCGAAGCAACTCGTTATGCTCAAGGTACAAACGCTTTACCAACTTTAAATGCTGGTATTACAACACGTATCGAATTTAAAGGTTTCTATGCTTCAGCTCAGTTTAACTACGCTGGTGGAAACCAAATTTATGATACTTGGGGATTCCTAGCTCAGTCTGATGGTGCTTTTGCAGGTACTTATAATCAGTACACTACTGCATTAGATTATTGGACTCCAACAAATACAGATGCTACTAATCCAGCTCCTAAAGTTGGAGGAAACTTAAATTCACGTGGAACATCAACACGTTATTTATACGATGGAGATTATATTCGTTTAAGAACATTAAACATTGGATATAACATTCCTTCATCTTTAGTTAAACAAGCTGGTCTTCGTTCAGCTACAATTTACTTTGTAGGTCAGAACTTATGGACTATGGTGTTTGATGATAAATTAAAATTTGACCCTGAAGTTGATTCCGGCGGATTTCTTGACTTAAATGCTCAACCAATGCGCTCTCTAACTTTCGGTATTAACATTAACTTCTAAGTCGGAGTATAATTATGAATAAATTTAAAAATATTGTACTTGCTGTTTTAGCGCTCTCTGTGAGTGTTGGATGTGAAGATTATATGGAGCCTTCTGTAGATCAAGAAATTCTTGCTACTCAAGCTGTTTCAACACCTGCTGATTTAGAAGCAGTTGTATTAGGTATTCACGATCGCTTAAATTCTGTAGCTCTATATGGTAGAGACATGTATGTCTCTGGCGATGTAATGTCAGATAATGCTTTTGCTAATGGTGCAACAAACCGCTTTATTACTCAAGCTAACTTTGATTTTATTACTAATAACGGTTATGCATTAGGTGTATGGGCTAACTCGTATGCTTCAATTGCAAATGCTAATTTAGTAATTAACGCAGATGTAGCTTCTAGCACAGCAGTTGATTATTCAAGAGGGCAAGCTTATGCATTGCGCGCTTTAAATCATTTTAATTTATTAATGTGGTTTGGACAGCAATATGTTACTGGTGGTTCACTTGGTGTGCCTTACGTAACAACATATGCTTCTGGCAATCTTTATCCTTCAAGAAACACTGTTGCAGAAGTGTATACAAATATTATAGCTGACTTAAATGAAGCTATTTCTTTGATGTCACCTGAAGCAACTGTGAATGTTGGCTACATGAATTACTACGCTGTAAAAGCATTACAATCAAGAGTATATCTTGCTAATGGTAATAATGCTGAAGCAATTGCTGCTGCTGATGTAGTAATCAATAGTGGTAAATATAGCCTTATGGCGGCTACAGCATATTTTGATGCTTGGGTTGCCGGTTCTGGTCCATCTTCTTTATTTGAAGTTGCATTTACTTCTGTAGACCGTCCAGGTACTGATAACATTGCTAGAATTTATCGCCCAACAAACTATGGTGATATCGAAGTTTCTGCAGACTTATACAATGCATATGCTGCTGGTGATATTAGAAAAACTCTTTATGAAGAATCTAATGGAACTTACAGAGTAGTTAACAAATATGTTGACGAGCTTGGCTCAGATAATGTTCGAGTTATTCGTTATGAAGAAGTATTGTTAAACAAAGCTGAAGCTCTTGCTAAAACAGGTGGTGCTGCTGCTGCTTTAACTATTATCAATCAAATAGCTACAGCTCGTGGCGGTGCAACTTACACTGCTGGAACATTAGACAATGTACTTGCTGAGAGACGTTTAGAGTTAGCAATGGAAGGACATCGTTTATTTGATCTTGCTCGTAATGGTAAAAACATTGCGTTATTTGGATCTATTAGAAATGTTCCAGGTTTTGCTACAAGTCTTCCTTTTGGTAACTATCGTTTTGCACTTCCAATTCCACAAGCTGAAATGGATGCGAATTCTAACATGGTTCAGAATTCAGGCTATTAGAAATGATAGAATCTTAGTTTAAGATTAAAAAAGGGCAAGAGTAATCTTGCCCTTTTTTTTTGAAAAATATTTTGTATCACTTTGATATAAAAGAGTACAAATATTTAAAGAGATTAAAATTAGATTAGAACCGATTCTGAATTTGTTTTAAATTAAATAATCATTTACTTTTTCACGTGAAGCAAAAAATGCGTTAAGGTGTGTCCCTTTTACGTTGTCGTGTACAGATGAATTGTTAAAAATAACTGGTAGTTTATCAGAATTTTACATTGTTTCGTCTGCTTCTAAAACAAAAAACAAAAATAATTAGAGGTAATCAATGATAAAAAAGTTACTCTTTATTAACTTATTAGCGTTGTTAGTCATACCTATGAGTCTTTTTGCGCAAGTAAAAATCTCAGGTAAGGTAACAGATGCTGCTTCAGGAGAAGAACTTCCAGGAGCAAACATATACATAACAGAATTGAAAGTTGGTGCTAGTGCTGACATCAATGGAGATTATGTTATTTCTAATATAACCCCAGGCAATTATACAATTGTTGCCAGTTATGTTGGATATAAGCAATATAAAAGCAAATTAACAGTCGGAAACTCCGATATCGTTAGTAATCTAAAGTTAGCCCCTGACTTTTTAGGCTTAGAAGAAGTGGTAATTAACGCACTTGGTTTTGAAAAAAATCGTGACCAACAAGGTTCATCTTCTTCAAACATCGGTATTGATCGTATCGAAACAACTGGTGAGACATCATTATTAACTGGTGTTGCTGGTAAAACTTCTGGTGTTGTAGTAACACGTTCATCTGGTGATCCAGGTGCTGGTGCTTATGTTCAAATTCGTGGTCAAAGTACAATTACTAACAGTGTTCAGCCTTTAATCGTTGTTGATGGTATACCCGTATCAAACACAACTACAGGTTCTGGAACTGCTGGAGTTGTTCAACAGTCTCGTTTGAATGATATCAACCCAAATGATATTGAATCCATGGAAATTCTTAAAGGTGCTTCTGCAGCAGCTTTATGGGGATCTCGTGCAGCTAATGGTGTAATTGTTATTAAAACAAAAAGAGGTCGTCCTGTTCAAGGTCGTCCAAACATTGTTGTTAAATCAACTTACTCCATGGATAACATTATGCTTTATCCTGATCTTCAAAATAACTACGGTCAAGGTTCTGGTGGAGCATATAGCCCAACTAGTGCTTTCTCTTGGGGTGATAAAATTGCAGATCGTTCTGGCGCAGCTGACGCTGTTAATACAACTGGTGGTCGTTTTGTTTCTGAAGATGGAACAGTTTATTATCCAATTACTGCAAGAAACTCAAAAGATACATTTGTTGATAGCAATAAAGATGCTGTATTTCAAACAGGTTATTTCTTAGATAACAGTGTTTCTATTAGTGGTGGCGATTTAGGTAATAGCTATTACTTCAGTTTGTCTGACTTAAATCAACAAGGTATTATCCGTAACAACAGTGATTACAGAAGAACATCTTTCCGTTTTAATTCTACTCGTCGTTTCAACGAAAACTTCAGTGTAACTTCAAATGCGATGTATTCTAAAGTGAATTCAAATCGTATTCAGATGGGTTCTAACTTGTCTGGTTTATACTTAGGTTTATTGAGAACTGCTTCAGATTTTGATATACGTGATTATAAAGGTGATTATTATTCTTCTCCAACTGCTGCTCCTGCTCCAGGACACCGTTCTTATAGAAGATATTTAGGTAATGCTGGTGCTATCTACAATAATCCATTATGGACTATTAATGAGCAACAAAACCCTACAAATGTTGATAGCTTTATGACTTCAGGTGAGATTCAATTCGATCCTACACAATGGTTAGGCTTTACAATGCGTGGTGGTATTGACTACTATCAAGATAAACGTCAAGAATACTTCCCTGTAGCTTCAGCTGGTAACTTCCCAAGTGGTGGTTTAACAGATCAATCAATTTCTGAATTACAAATTAACTTTGATGCGATTACTCGTGTTCAAAAACAACTTAACTCAGATTTATTTACAAGTGCATTATTTGGATTTAACGTAAATAATCGTTCTGCAAAAAACATTGGTGGTTCTATGCAGAACTTTATCATTAGTAATGGTCCATTAAACTTTAGTAATGCTCAAACAGCAAACAGAGATCCATTTAACTCTGAAAGTGAAAGAAGAGTAGCTGCGGCTTATACCTCTTTAACTTTCAACTATATGGAAAGCATTTTTGCTGAAGTAACAGGTCGTGCAGAAACAGCATCAACTTTTGGTGAAAATTCTGAAAAGACTTTCTTCTATCCTGCAGCAAACTTAGCTTGGCAGTTTTCACAATTAGGTGCTCTTAAAGACAATGCAGTTTTATCTTTTGGTAAACTTCGTTTTGCTTATGGTGTTGTAGGTATTGAGCCTGGCCCATATTTAACAAGAACTCCTTTTGTATCTGCAGCTTACGGTGAATCATGGGGTCCAACCTTAGATTCAGGTGTATATGCTGATGGTGGTTTTGTTCAAAGTACTGCTGCAAGAAATAATGCAGTTGAGCCTGAGCGTAAATCTGAGTGGGAAGTTGGTACTGATTTACGTTTCTTCAACGATAAATTAACCTTGTCTGCTACTTATTATAACAACAAAACTGAAGGCGCTTTGTTCTTCGTTCCTGTTGCTGCTTCTACTGGTTTTACAAGTCAATATCAAAATGCTGCTGACTTAGAGAACAAAGGTATTGAAGTTGAAGCTGGTTATGAAGCAATTGCTACTAATGACTTCCGTCTTGGTTTTAATGCAAACTGGACAAGAAATCGTAACAAAGTGTTAAGCTTAGCTGGAACACAGTCATTATTCTTAAATGGTTTCACAGGAACTTCATCTAGAGCCGTAGAAGGTCAAGCTGTTGGTGTTCTTTGGGGCGGTCGTTGGGACAGAGATGCAGATGGTAAAATGATACTTGATGCAAATGGTTTCCCTACAGCTGCTGCTGACGAAGGTATTCTTGGTGATCCTAATCCAGAATGGGTTGCAAACTTATCTACAACAATTTCTTACAAAAACTTGAAATTGTATGTATTGTTTGATCACACTCAAGGTGGCGACATTTGGGAAGGTACTCGTGGAGTTCTTTACTATTTCGGTACTCATAATAATGTTTCTCAAGAAAGAACTCATTCAACTGACTTGAAACAACATAATGGAGCTGTGATTCCTGCAAATACACCATTCCGTGGTAATATCGAAGATTTTGGTAATGGCCCAGTTGCTTTAACACAATCATGGTACACTGGTTTAGGTGGTGGATTTGGTCCTGTTGGAGAACAATTTATTGGTGATGCAACAGCAACTCGCTTACGTGAGGTTACTTTAACTTATAGCTATAATGCTAAATCTATGAGAGATTTAACAGGATTACGTTCTATTGACTTCGGTGTTACTGGTCGTAATCTAGTATTATGGGCTAATGTAAAAGGTATTGACCCTGAGACTAACTTAACTGGTCCTTCTAACGGTCGTGGTTTGGATTATTTTAACAATCCTAACACTAGATCAGTTTTATTCTCAATTTCTGTTAACTATTAAGAAAGGACATACGAGAATATGAAAAATTTTAAATTTCTCTTAGCTGTATTTATTGTTTTCTCATCTTTTAATGCTTGTGAGAAAATCGTAGAGGGTCTAAATGAAGATCCAAATAATCCTCAAAGTGCTGATGATCGTTATGTTTTAACTGGTGCTCAGTTAGCTAACGTTCTTGTACAAGAAGGTGAAGTTGCACGTTTAACTGGTATGTGGTCTGGCTACTTTACTGGTTACGATCGTCAATATATTGGTTTGGCTCAATACCAAACTACTGCAGGTGATGCTGATAGCCCTTGGGGTAATTTGTACGCTGGAGCTGTTCAGCAATCAAATATTATCATCAAGAGTACTGAAACTACAGGTAACTTAGTTTATCGTGGTGTTGCTAAAATTATTAAAGCAAATGCCTTAGGTACTGCTGCTGCAATTTGGGGTAATGTTCCTTTCTCTGAAGCTGGAGATCGTGAATTATTCCCTAACCCAGCGTATGATAATCAAGCTGATGTTTATGCAGGTATTCAGACTTTATTAGATGAAGCTATTGCTCATTTAACTGCTCAGTCTGCTTCAAGTATTAATGGTGACATTCACGAATTGAGTACTACTCAGTGGATTAAAGTTGCTTATACGTTAAAAGCTCGTTATTTCACACATGTGAAAAATTATGCTGCTGCATTAACAGCTGCTCAAAGTGGTATTAATAGTGCTGCTGACAATTGGGTAGCTAAACACGGTGAATCTTATGGACAGAATTTTAACATTTTCTATTCATTCTTAGATTATGACCGTGCAGGTTACATGGCTGCTGATGATGCTTATTTAACAAGATTGCTTGATCCTGCTAATGCATTGTATCGTGGTAACGCGAAAACAAATGAAGATGCTCGTTTGAATTTCTATTACACAAAAGATATTTATACAAGTGGTGCTTATGAGCCAAACTTCTTATCACCACTTTGGTTTAGTTATCCAAATGGTATCTTTGGTCATGATTCTCCATACATCTTAGCTGGTTATGCTGAAAATATGTTGATTATGGCAGAAGCTGCGGTAAGAACTAACAGTAACTTAAGTGTTGCATTAGGTCATTTAAACAACTATAGAGCATTTCTAGCTGCTGGTGGCGATATGAATCCTGCTTATACAGATCCTACTGATTTAGCATTTATTGCTCAATATGATGCTTACGATTTAGCTGATTTTGCTAATGGTGGTATTGAAAATGCTGATAACATTAGCCAAGTAAATGCTTTACGTAGAGAAATCTTAGAAGAGCGTTATGTTGCTTTCTATGGTAGCATTGAAGGATTCAATGATGTTCGTAGAAATAGTAGTGATGCAGTGGGTGTAAAACCTCCTCCAACTACTGGTACCGCTTTACCACAACGTATGTTGTACCCACAGTCTGAGATTAACTCAAACACAAGTACACCAAGTCCAATTCCAGGTTTGTTTGACAAAACTCCTGTTAACAACTAACATTGGATAAATGTAATTATAAAGCCGCATTGAGTAATCAATGCGGCTTTTTTTATTTAAGTAAGTAATATTTCGATGAAGTAGATTTTAATTTTATCTTTTATTATACTGAGAGTATGATTACACGGTTACTATTTTTTATTCTGTTATTAACAGTCGGTTCGTGTAGGATGAATCAAATTTCTACAACTAGTTCCTCTGTTTTAATCAATTTTGACGAGCCAAGCATTTACACAGATTTTTATGTAGTCTATATAAATAATGAAAGATTCATTAAGGTATTAGTTGAAATTATTCCAAATGTATCTAAGCAACTGAATTCCAATGACTCCCTTTACACATTTGGAATTACTCTCGAAATAGCTTCTACAAAAGATTCTCTTATGCACGCAAAAAAAGATGAGATCACGTTGCCGATTTCTAAGAAAAATAGTGTGTTAGAATATGTTTATCCGATTGATAATAATGAGGTTAATTACAGGTTGCAGATAATCTCTCGGTCATTCTACGATGATAAAATATTTACCCATACAACCCTTTCGAAAAGTACAGTAAATAAGGAAATTGGTTCGGTTGAGCCTGGATATATTTCAAGTAATGGCCATTTTTCGCCATTTGTAAAATATGTTCAGCAATTAGAATCTGAAAAGGAATTTGTTGTTCATGTTACCCACAAGATTACTAGTTCTGATAGTGTACAATTACGAGTCTTACGAATTCTAAGTGATGATGAAATCGCTAGACCAATACATTCTAGGCAGTACAGTACAACTTCCTTGTCATTTAGAGGAATTGACTATAGAAAAACAAAGGAAGTGTACTCATATAGTTCAAAACTAAAAGAGGAAGCAGAAGAAACAATTTTTAAATTACCTGTATTAGAAGAGGGCAATTATTCGATAGAATTAGTATCGCTTACTCAAGAAAAAAAGGAAAACTTATTGAGTAAAAAGAAACTGTCATTTGTAGATGAAAAATTTCCTTATTACGGTTCAATAAAAAAACAAGTGGAACCCTATAGTTATATTTTGCCGCAAGATGTTTATGAAAAAATTAATGGCTTATCAAATCCAGATTCTATAGAATATGAGTTTATATCTTATTTCAAAAATCAAATAAAGAGTAAGACAACATTAGCTGAAGTATTAAAATTGTACTCTAATAGGGTTAGTGAGGCTAATTATTTTTTCACAAATTTCAAAGAAGGATGGAAAACAGATATGGGAATGATCTATATCATTTATGGTCCGCCACTTTTTGTTACAAGGCGTTATGATGAAGTATTCTGGCACTATACTCATGAACCGAATGATCGTTTTAGAGTCTTTTCATTTCGTAGAGTTCGTTTAAATAGTGTTTATTTTCCATTTGATCACTATTTATTGAGAAGAAGCCCAGACTATTTTCAACTGAACTATTCAAGAGTTAATGATTGGCGAACAGGAGCTATTATAAAATACAATAGATTTTAAATACAAATAAATCTAAACTGAGCAACAAGGTTACCTACAAAAAAAATTAAATAAACATTAGAACCAAATGAATGGGCATAAAATGCAATATTTAAACTAGTTAGCTCATTTAAATAAAAAAACCTATTTCAAGTTAAATGAAATAGGTTTTCAAGAGTTAAGTAATAAATTAAAATATTACTTAACTAATAACATCTTTTTAGTTAATATTCCAGCAGGAGTACTTAATCGATATAAATAAACTCCGGATGGTAAATTTGCTGCATTAAACTGAACTTGATGTTCACCAGTTGCTATTTTTCTATTTACTAAAACGGCTACACGTTTTCCAAGAATATCAAAAACATCTAATCTAACTTGTGAACTAGTATTTATTGTAAATGAAATCTGTGTACTTGGGTTAAACGGATTTGGATAATTCTGATTTAGAGTGATTGACATTTCCGTTTTAGATTCTTTAGATTCGATACTCGTTGGAATGTATTGATCAGGGAAATACGCTCTAATTACTAATGATGTATCATGAACAAATGGATTACGATTACCTTGGTAATAGGAAGTAGTATCACTTCTTTTTATCTCTTGTTGATCGACTTTATCCAATCGGTGCCAAGCTAATAAGTCATTTTTCATACCCTCAAAGAAGGTATCATTTCCTGAAACCATACTATTATTGGTAGCATAAATAGTCCAAAAGTAAAACATAGACCGAGCAACATTTCCTTTATGTACATCTCTTGGTTCAAATGCTGTGTTCGTTTTCAATTTGGAATAATTAGAGCGCTCATTTGCTGCAGGAGCAGTAGAAAGCACAGAAGTTCCTAAATACCATTTGTCCACTTCTGTATTGTCGTCAAGCTCAGCAAAGGGAAGGTTTCCTCTTGCTCCATTAGCAGTCCCATCTGATGGGTATAAATGGTGAATGTCACTAACCATAGGATCTGCTGAGCTAAATTTACTTTGAGGCCAAGTGTGTTCTGTATTAAAGTTAGAACCTTGTGCGTCACTTCGACTTGAATAATTTGTGACTAATCTTCCGGTGTAAACACCTTCTAATGTATTTGTAGAAGCTCCTTCGCCGTTTACTTTTTTATTGTCAATAATCATAAACATGCGATCTCTAGCAGTATTATATCCTAAGGATGTAATAACTTTATAATTCGTTCTCAAATAGGTGATTAATTCAGTCCCTAGAATTCCAGGTGCAATCGTTTCATTTTCACCACCAGGAAAAACTTCTCCAATAATAAATTCAAAATCTAAATCTAATTCATTGAATTCATTAATTACAGAAATCGTTATGTTTTCAGCAACAGGATAGCTAACTGTCCAAATAGAAACTCCATTTTCAGCTAATTGCTGAAGATCAGAACCGTTAGAATAAACGAATTCATCAGAAGCATTTTGCCCCATAGAAATGCCAAGCATTCCTGCATAATCTTTATCTAAACTTCCGTTTTCATTCACAGCTTCAATATAAAAAACGAATGATTTGTTAACGGTGTAGGGGTTGTCAAGTTCAGATGCAATTATTTTACTAGCAGTAACCACTATAGAATTGTCTGTTTGACTTGTTGAAGATTCAACAATCGTTCCTGTTGATTCAACAAATCCAGAACCACTTTCGTCAGCATAAACTTGTTGAATTGATAATGAAATATGATCATTATCCGTAACTAATTCATTAAATGTAACTCTGATAGACAAGGTGTCCATTGCATTGTCTAAAACTTCGTATCCATTTAACTCAACGCTAAAATTTGCTGTAGATCCCATTTTATTTGTTCCGAGAACTTGCTGTTTTGAATTAACTACAGCAATAGAATCAACATTCATACTTAAGTTAGAACTACTAAAAACCAAAGAATTTAGTAGTGTTGATAAATCATCTTGTCCATTTGAATCAACTCCATCTTCATGAATTACAAAACGAAGTAATTCAAATCCTTCAGATACAACTTTGGATCGACTAGTATATGAAATTACGTCAATTCCTTGTGCTGCTGTAAACGTATCATCAAGTGTAATTGAGGTTGTTCCTATGTGTGCTTGAACCGCTTCAAAAGTATGTTGACCTAAATCAGAAATATCATCTTGATCTTTCATAATCCATTCTGTTCCTAACGTAGGAAATCCTGTGCCTGGATTTTGAGTAACCCCTGATTTTACATCAGGTTTTCTTATTAAGGTTTTATTTTGAGTTACAATGTCGCCAGAAGTCCAGAAAGACCCTGGATCTGAGCCGATAGCCCCGAAAATATCAACATATAAACCAGTAGATTTTTTTCTAATTGCGACTGCATCGTCACCATTAAAATAAGTTACGTTTGATTCAACTTTAGCGCCACTATATACTACTTCAGCACTGGAGTTGGCAATTACTAAAACCGAACCACTTTCTAAGTTTCCAGATAAATCAGTAAGAGAATTACTACTGGCATCGGCTGAGCCGTTAGAGAAGAGTAGTACTTCATAATCGGAGAGGTCAACAATAGAACCTGTCCCATTAAAAATTTCTAGATATTTAACATTTCCAGAACCTTCAATATATTCAGAGATAAATAAATCAGTTGCTTGAGAGAAAATTAGATTAGGGGCAAATAAAAATGCTAGAACCAACAGTATTTTAAACCGCATATACACAAACCATTATTAAGGGAAAATTTTTATGAATCTGTAAGTTACAGAATACTTAAGAATAGTTTTATAAAGATTTTGTTTCCTAAATGTAGATCTATTTACTTCCGAACGATTGATTTAAGTTAAATCTAAGCTCCTCAGATTTCTCTTTTGCATTTAGGGTTAAATGCTCAATTTCGTTGTTGTTTTGTAAAATTA
>Ga0102814_10000811_pt1 | contig 22463 bp, 20 predicted proteins | sample ColrivemetaGS741_FD_79112 | JGI IMG/M metagenome (GOLD analysis project Ga0102814, IMG submission 79112) | Estuarine microbial communities from the Columbia River estuary - Flood tide ETM metaG S.741 | ecosystem: Environmental > Aquatic > Marine > Intertidal zone > Estuary | place: USA...
ATGAGTTTTTACCAGAATTAATGAAACTAAAAGATAGACCAATCATTATTAGTGTTGGTTATACAAAAGAAGATATGGAGATATTAATTCCAAGACTAGACAAATTTGCTGATGCTTTTGAAGTATCTACTCATTATGTAGGTACTGATCTAAGTGTAATATCAAATACTGTAAAAACGATTAGAAAAAACACTACTAAACCAATATATATGAAGATTAGTCCGCATATACCAAGTCCTGTGGACTTTGCAAAAGCTGTACGAGCTGCAGGAGCAAATGGGTTAGTAGCTATAAATAGTTTAGGGCCAACAATGAAAATTGATCTTGCGACTAAATCAATTAAATATGCCCCAGAAAGTGGTTTTGTTTGGACGAGTGGACCTGTTATTAAAAACTTAGCTTTAGCTACAGTATATAACATAAAACAAGCTATGCCTGATTTTACAGTTATTGGAGTAGGTGGAGTAAAAAGCGCAGATGATGTATTAGAGTTTTTACTTGCTGGAGCTGATGGTGTTCAAATGCTAAGTGGAGCATTATTAAAAGGTAAAGATTTGTATAAAAGAATCATTGAAAAGTTACCAAAGACATTAGAAAAATATGGATTTAATTCTATTGAAGAAGTTCAAAAACATGGATTAAGAAATCCAGTTACATATGAACCAAGAGTACCAGTCTTAATCGAAGAAAAATGTACTAAATGTAATCTTTGTGTTAAGGTTTGTCCTTATTTTGCAATTGAGATGAAAGATAAAATTACTTTTGATAGTGATTTATGTTTTGGATGCGGACTATGTATTTCTAAATGTCCAGTAGAAGCATTAGTGTGAGGTGAATTTTATGGTAGACATTAGTAAACGAATTAAAAAGGTTGATAGTGACGAAAAAAGTATCGGTAAAGCAAAATATATTAGCGACTACAAAATGGAAGGTATGCTTTATGCCAAAACATTAAGGAGTCCACATCAAAAAGCTAGAATTATAAGTAGAACATATCCTGTTTTACCTAAAGGGTTTTATATCGTTGATGTTAAAGACATTCCTGGCAAAAACTTTATAAAAATTATTTATGAAGATATGCCTGTTTTTGCTGATGAGTTTGTGAATCATTATTTGGAACCGATTGCTTTGGTAGTTGGACCAAATAAAGAAATCGTACTTGAGATATTAGAAAGTATTGTGATTGAATATGAAGTGTTAAAACCAAATTATGAATATAACGATAGTGCAATCAATTATCATTTTACTAAAGGAAACATCGATAATGCACGAAAAGAAGCTAATAGAGTTATTGAGTATGAATATAATACACCATATCAAGAGCAACTATATATTGAACCTCAAGGTATGATTGGGCATTGCGAAGAAGGACAAATAACACTAGTAGGAAGTATTCAGTGTCCATATTATGTTAAAAATGCAGTAATATCTGTTTTAAATTCTCATGAAGATTATGTCAGAGTAAAACAATCTACCGTTGGTGGAGCTTTTGGTGGAAAAGAAGAATTTCCATCTTTATTAGCATGCCATTTAGCAGTAGCTGTAAATAAGATAAACAAACCAATTAAACTGATTTATGAACGCGAAGAGGATATGGAAACAACTACTAAAAGACATCCAGCTAAAATCAAATTAAAAGCATTTATTAAAGATAATGAAATACTCGGTATGGAGAGCAATGTAGGAATTGATGCAGGAGCATATATCGGCCTTAGTGGCGTAGTTTTATCCCGTGCACTTATTGCATCAACTGGAGCATATACAATTGATAATTTAGAGATTAATGGGGATGTATTTATTACGAATACTGTTCCTAATGGTGCTTTTAGAGGTTTTGGAGCTCCGCAAATGTTGTTTGCTGTTGAAATGTTTATTCATCACATAGCAAAAGAATTAAATCTTGATGCTCTTGAACTAAGACAAAAATATTTAGCAAAACAAAATGACGCTACAAGTACTGGTGGCGAATTTAGAGATCCGATTATAATGCCAGAGATGTTAGAAAAAGTACTTAAGGAATCAAATTATAAGCAAAAAGTAAAAGAGTATGAAGGAACATATAAAGGAATTGGTATGAGCTGGTTCTTGCATGGATGTGGGTTCACAGGTAGCGGAGAAGCTACTCACATTAAAGCTTTGGTAAAATTAGAAAAAGATATAAACGATAATGTAACAATATTGATTGCCGCAGTTGATATGGGACAAGGTGTAAAAACGACAATGAGAAAAATTGTTTCAAACATTTTAGACATACCAATTAAAAAAGTAATCTACAATAATCCAGATACAAATCATGTTCCTGATTCTGGACCTACTGTAGCTTCAAGAACAATAATGATTGTTGGTGGATTAGTAGCTAGATGTGCTAAAGAATTAAAAGAAACATGGAAAAATAATGAAAAACAGACAGTATCAAAAAGATATAAACAACCATCATTTATTAAATGGGATGAAGAAAACTTTGTTGGCGATGCATACCCTGCATATTCATGGGGAATCAATGTAATTGAAGTTGAAATCGATAAATATACTTATGAAGTAACCATAAAAGAAGGTTGGAGTGCTTACGATGTTGGTAAGGCAATTGATGAGCAAATTATCATCGGACAAGCTGATGGTGGGCAACTACAAGGTATTGGTTATGGGTATTTAGAAGTTATGAATGCAAAAAATGGTAAAATTCAGCAAAAAAACGTTACTGATTACATCATCCCTACAAGTGTTGATGCGCCTGTTTTACACACCTATTTGATGGATAATCCTTATCCACTTGGTCCATATGGAGCAAAAGGCGCAGGAGAATTAACTCTAGTTGGTGGAGCACCAGCAGTAGCGTTAGCTATTGAGAATGCAATTGGGAAAGTAGTAACAAAAATTCCTGTTACACCAGAATATATTATGGAGTTGGTTAATAATGAATAAAATAACGATTTATCTAAATAATAAGGAACACTCTTTTACAGATATTCCAAGCAAAAGACTATTAGATGTTTTAAGAGAAGATTTTGATTTGATTGGGATTAAAGAGGGCTGTGGTGAAGGAGAATGTGGTGCATGTGCTGTTTTAATAAATGGTAGACTTGTAAATTCATGTTTGGTTCCATTAGCCAATGCTCATCAAAAGGAAATTTTAACAATTGAAGGATTAAGTGAAACAAAACAAGGAAAAGCTTTAATTGATGCTTATAGTGCTGAAGGTGCAGTTCAGTGTGGTTTTTGTACACCTGGAATGTTGATGGCTTCACATGCATTACTTAAAAAAACACCACATCCAACAGATCAAGAAATTAGAATTGGGTTATCAGGAAATCTGTGTAGATGTACTGGATATAATATGATTATAAAAGCAGTTAAAAGAGCTAGTATTGAAGGTGATGGTTTATGGTAAAACACTTTATACCAAAAAATCTTGAAGAAGCTTTAAAGTATTTAGATGAACATAAAACAACAATTATTTCTGGGGGTACTGATTTAATGGTCCAAAGAAGAAATTGGGCAGAAATTCCTCCACTTTTTAAAAAAGATGTTGTTTATATTTTTAATCTTGATGAATTACGATATATCACATGTAGAAATGATAATTTAATAATTGGAGCTAACACACGAATGAGTGATCTATTGGTTCATTTAGATGTGCCTGAATTGCTAAAGGAAGCTATCTATATCATAGCTTCACCAGCACTTAGAAATATGGCTACACTTGCTGGAAACATTGGGAATGCATCTCCAGCAGGGGATACAATACCAATTCTTTATGCAATGGATGCAAAGGTCAAACTTATGAGTTTGGATGGAGAAAGAATCATTAATATTGAAGATCTCATTCTTGGGCCAAGAAGAACTGCTATAAATGATAATGAATTAATCCAAGAAATTATAATTCCTGTAAAAGAATTTACATCTTCAAGCTTTATAAAAGTTGGGGGAAGAAAAGCAGATGCTATTTCTAAAGTTTCATTTACAGGTGCTGTAAGGGTTGAGGAAAATATAGTTAAAGAATTGGCGATATGTTTTGGCGCTGTAGGTCCGACAATTATTAGAAAAAAATCGATTGAGGCAAAATATCAATATATCACTTTAGAAGAATTAAAAGAAAATATTGATTCTTTAGTCAACGATTATAGTGAATTTATAAAACCAATCGATGATCAAAGATCTAATAAAGAATATCGCAAAAAAGTCGCTTTAAACTTATTAAAAGAATTTATAACAAATCTCTAAATTGAAAGGGTGGGTCTCTATGCATGAACTTAATAACCATAAAATAGCAAAAGGACTTGAAAAAGCAGAACTTGTATTAAAAAACTGTCAGATCATTAATGTTTTTTCAAAATCAATTGAACAAAATGATATTGCTATTAATGATGGAATGATTGTCGGTATTGGACAATATGAAGGGGTAACAGAAATTGATTTGAAAAATCAATTTGTTTCACCTGGATTTATTGATGGACATGTTCATATTGAATCATCAATGTTAACACCATCAGAATTTTCAAAAATGATTGTACCAAGAGGTACTACAAGAGTAATTGCTGATCCGCACGAAATCACTAATGTACTTGGAGTTAAAGGTATGGGATTTATGCTTAAATCTTGTTTAGAAACACCTTTGAAAGTTCATATAATGATACCATCTTGTGTACCGGCTACGGCATTTGAGACTAATGGTTATGCAATTTCCAATGAAGATATTCTTAGTTTAAGAGATCGAGAGGGTATTTTAGGATTGGGTGAAGTAATGGACTACCCAAGTGTTATAAATGCTGAAAAATCAATGACTGAAAAATTATTAATTATGGAAGGTAAGATAATTGATGGGCATGCCCCATTGGTATCAGGAAAAGATCTTAATTCTTACCTCTTACAACATATAAAAACAGATCATGAATGTACTAACATTGACGAGTTAACTGAAAAACTAAATCGTGGGATGTATATCCATTTGCGAGAAGGAAGTGCAACTAGAAATGTTAAAGCATTGGCTAAAGGAGTTACTAAAAACAACTCACATAGACTTATGTTTTGTACAGATGATAAACACCCAAACGACATAATCAACGAAGGACATATAAACTATAATATTAATTTAGCAGTAAAAGAAGGAGTAGATCCAATTACTGCAATTCAGATGGCTACAATAAATATTGCAACATGCTATCAACTACAAAATATTGGAGCTATAGCTCCTGGCTATGAAGCAGATTTAATAGTGTTTGATGATTTAAACAATATTGAACCAAAAAAAGTGTTTATAAATGGAGAACTAGTATCAGAAAATGGTGATGTTCTATTTGAGACTACTAAGTATGCAAATATTCATGTTGTTGATTCTGTTAAATACAATGATGATTCAATTAACTTAGATTTAAAATTAAAAGGAAATATCGTTAAAGTAATGCAGATGATTCCAAATAATGTAACTACTAATAAAGTGATTAGAACTGTAACTACTGAAAATGGGTTATATGTAAATAATAAAAAGGATGACATCTTAAAAATTGCTGTTGTTGAAAGGCATCACTATACAAAGAATATAGGTCTTGGATTACTAGAAGGTTACGGGATTAGTAATAGTGCAATAGCAATGACCATTGCTCATGATTCTCATAACTTGATTTGTGTTGGTGATAATGATGATGATATGCTTTTGGCAATTAAGAAAATTAAGGATATTCAAGGTGGAGTTGTTATTGTAAGTAATGGAGTTGTAATGGAGTATTTAACATTAGAAATTGCTGGATTAATGACAAACGATGACTATCACTTAGTTATTGATAAGCTTAGTAAAATGGAAAAAATCGCTAGAGGGCTAGGTGTTAATAAAGATGTTGATGACCCTATCTTATCACTAGCATTTGTAAGTCTACCTGTAATCCCAGCATTGAAACTTACTGATATGGGATTATTTGATGTGAATCAATTTAGACTTGTTGATATAGAGGGGGATAATGAATGAATTATGTAAAAAACTATGAATGTACAATTTGTGGTGAAATTTACGAACCTAGTAATGAGTTAATGACATGTCCAAAATGTCATGAAAAAGGAATTTTAGAAATCAATTATGATTATGAAGCAATGAGACTAAATGTTAATTTTGAATACTTTAAACATAATACAGATTATTCAATGATGAGATATAAACCACTAATGAGTATTAATTCACATCCGTTAAATATTTTGAAAGTTGGCTGGACACCTCTATATGAATCGAAACATATTAAAAGCATATTAGGATTAACAAAATTATATCTTAAAGATGAAGGAGTTAATCCAACTGCAAGTTTAAAAGATAGAGCTAGTCTAGTTGCTTGCATTAAGGCTATTGAAGAAAACTACGACACAATTTGTTGTAGTAGCACAGGAAATGCTGCGTCTAGTTTAGCTGGAAATGCCGCAAAACTAGGACTTAAATCCGTCATTTTTGTTCCAAAAAGAGCTCCAATTGGAAAACTTTCACAATTGGTAGTTTATGGAGCAAATGTAATTCAAATAGACGGAGATTATAAAGATACTTTCAAAGCATCAAAAGAAGTGATAAATAAATATAAGTTTTACAACAGAAATGCAGCGATTAACCCTCATTTAGTTGAAGGTAAAAAAACTGTTGCACTTGAGATTGCTGAGCAACTTAAGTTTGGTGATTTGGATTATGTTTTTGTATCTGTAGGTGATGGATGTACTGTAGCATCGGTTTATAAAGGTTATTTTGATTTATTTAGTTTAAAATTAATCAATAGAATCCCCAAAATAATTGGTGTACAAGCGGAAGGATGTAAACCTTTTGTAGACGCATTTATTAATAGAACAGAGGTCGGAGAATCTGCGGAAGATACGATTGCAGATAGTATTGCCGTTGGTATTCCAAGGAACCCTGTTAAGGGGTTAAGGGCAATTACTAAATCAAACGGATTTTATATGAGCGTAACTGATGAAGAGATAATTAGTGCAATCGAGTTATTAGGAAAAAAAGAAGGTATCTTCGCTGAACCAGCTGGTGCTGCTGCACTTGCAGGATTGGTCAAAGCTGTTAATAGTGAGTTAATTGACAAACAAAGTAAAGTTGCTGTGATCATAACTGGTAATGGTTTGAAAGATGTCAAAAGTATTGAAAGTAAAGTTGAAGAAGTGAGTAAAATATCTTCAATTGACTTAATAAACAAAATGAATGAGGATTTAAAATATAACACAAATGCAAATGATTTATTTGAAATGATTAAAACTAACGAGGTGAAAGAGTATGAGTAAAATACCATTTGGACCAACTTATGAGGAGATGCTAAACCCTTCAAAAATTGATCCTAAATTACGAAAGAAAGCTTTAGATGCAAAAGTTGATGAATTAGATCCGATTAATTTATTCAATATCACTTGGAAAAACGAAAAAAATGAAGTAAACAAGATTGTCTTACCAAAAGCTCTAACAGGTGTTGATGCAAATATCATTGTTATGCTTGGTAAACACTTCCCATCTGGAAGTCATAAAGTGGGACCTGCGTACAGCACACTAATTGAGGGATGTGTAGATAATACAATTATTCCTGGTGAACATACAATTCTTGGTCCATCAACTGGTAACTTTGGAATTGGAGTTTCATACATTTGTAATCTTATGAAATATGATTCAATTGTTATTATGCCTGACAATATGTCAAAGGAACGATATGAAAGAATTGAAAGATATGGTGCTAAATTGGATTTAACACCAGGGACAGAGAGTGATGTAATTTTAACGTTAGAGAGAAACTATGAACTAGCTAAAAATCCAAAAAATAGATCTTTAGCACAGTTCGAACTTATGCCAAATTACCGTTTCCATCGTCATGTTACTGGTGGTAGTGCAATTGAAGCTGTAAAAGGGATTGGTAATTCACGTGTTGCAGCATTTACAAGTGCTGTTGGTAGTGCTGGGACAATTGCAGCAGGAGATCAATTAAAATCAGTTTTTCCTGAATGTAAAATAGTCGCATTAGAACCATATGAGTGCTCTACATTAATGGATGGCGGAAGAGGACAACACCGTATTGAAGGTATTGGAGATAAAATGTGTACTTTAATTCATAATGTTGATAATACTGATTTTATTACGTTGATAAAAGACGACGATACAATTAGAGGATTAAAAGTAATCCATGATGGCTTAGATGTCTTAATTGAAAACGGTGTAAAAAAAGAAACTGCTTTAGAAATGAAAGAATACTTTGGGCCATCTGGTTTATGTAATATTATTGGAGCTATTAAAATGGCTAAATACTTAAAACTTGGACCAAATGATAATGTTGTAACTGTCGCAACTGATGGTTTTGATAGATATGAGAGTGTTTTAGAAGACTTAGAAATGAGATATCTAGAAACTGAAGGAAATGTTTTAAAAAGATGGTTTAAAGACATTTTTAGAAAAATTGATGTTGAAGATGTTGTTGATTTTAGAAGTGCTGAAAGAAAAGAACAATTGTTTACACAAAAAGAAAATGATTGGTTAAAATTTGGATATTCTCAAGAGTATTTAGATAGTATGAAAACGCAAGAATTTTGGAATAATGAATACGAGAAACATACACACTATAGTGAATTAATTAAGAAACAAAGGGAGGAATAAAATGAACATTCCTTATAATAACATATTAAAAAGTGCGGAAAAGTATAAAGATGATATGACACAGTTTTTAAGAGATATGATTGCTATACCAAGTGAGAGCTGTGATGAAGAAAAAGTGATTCAAAGAATAAAAGAAGAAATGATTAAAGTTGGTTTTGATAAAGTAGATATCGACCCGATGGGAAATATTCTTGGTTACATTGGAACTGGTAAACATTTAATCGCAATGGATGCTCATATTGATACTGTAGGAGTAGGAGAAATAAAAAACTGGATTGTAGATCCATACAAAGGGCATGTTGATGGTGATGTGATATATGGCCGTGGTGGTTCTGATCAAGAAGGTGGAATGGCATCTATGGTGTATGCTGCTAAGATAATTAAAGACTTAGATTTAGATGATGATTATACATTGCTTGTAACTGGTACTGTTCAAGAAGAAGATTGTGACGGATTATGCTGGCAATATATTGTTAATGAATTAAAAATTAAGCCTGAGTTTGTAGTTATTACTGAACCAACTAGTTTAAACATCTATAGAGGACATCGAGGAAGAATGGAAATTAAAGTTAGTGTTGCTGGAGTTTCTTGTCATGGTAGTGCTCCTGAAAGAGGAGATAATGCGATTTTCAAGATGGCACCAATTCTATTAGAATTAGAACAATTACATCCTAAACTATTAAACAATGATTTCCTTGGAAAAGGCAGTTTAACAGTTAGTGAAATCTTCTTTTCATCTCCATCTAGATGTGCAGTTGCAGATGGATGCAGCGTTTCGATTGATCGAAGATTAACTGATGGAGAAACATTTGAGAGTGCTTTAGAAGAAATTAGAAATTTACCTTCAGTTAAAAAGGTAAATGCTACTGTTGAGATGTATGATTATGATAGACCATCTTATACAGGTTTAGTGTATCCAACTAAATCATATTTTCCAACTTGGGTATTACCTGCAGACCATGTTGTATGTGAGAGTACTGTAAAAGCATATGAAGGTTTATTTAATAAAAAACCACTTGTTGATAAGTGGACGTTTAGCACAAACGCTGTATCAATAATGGGAAGATACAATATTCCATGTATCGGTTTTGGTCCAGGACATGAAGAAGAAGCTCATGCTCCAAATGAAAAAACATGGATTAGTGAACTTGTAAAAGCTAGCGCAATGTATGCAAGTATACCACTAGCATACTTAGAAACTTTAAAGGAGAAAAAATAATGAAACCACTATTTAAAGGAAAACATTTTATTACATTAGAAGATTGGAAAAAATCGGAAATTGAAACATTATTAGAAGTATCAGTCGACCTTAAGAAAAAGTTTTATAACAATGAAGATACAGATTTTTTAAGAAATAAATCTGCATTCTTAATGTTCTTTGAGCAATCTACTAGAACAAGAAATTCAATGGAAGCTGGAATTGCACAACTTGGTGGACACGCTAACTTCTTAGACACATCTACAATGCAAATTTCACATGGTGAATCAGCAAAAGATACAGCTGTAATTTTATCTAGTTATGGGCATGGTATAGCTTGTCGTAATTGTTTTTGGGAGATTGGAAACAAGTTTTTAAATAACATGGCAAAACATTCTACTGTACCAATTATGAATTTACAGTGTGATTTATATCACCCTATGCAAGGGTTAGCTGATTTAATGACTATTAAAGAATTCCATGAAGATACAAAAAAACTGAAAGTATCTGTTATTTGGGCTTATGCAACAAGTCATAAAAAACCAATTAGTGTACCATTAACACAAATCTTGTTATTCCCAAGATTTGGAATGGACGTAACACTTGCTTATCCAAAAGGATATGAAATGCCAGATTGGGCAATTGAAAAAGCTAGAAAAAATGCACTAGAAAACGGTGGAACTTTCCGTATTACTCATGATATCGAAGAAGCATTTACAGATGCAGATATCGTAATTCCTAAAAACTGGGGTTCTTGGGTAAACAATCAAAGTGATGCTGTTGTAGATGATTTATTAGAATCATATAAATCATGGAAATGTACTGAGGATATGATGAAGTTAGCTAGTCCTAATGTTCATTATATGCATGCATTACCAGCTGACAGAGGAAATGAAGTAGAAGATAGTGTAATTGATGGACCTCAATCAATTGTTTATCAGGAAGCAGAAAACCGTCTTCATACAGCAAAAGCAGTTATGGCAATGACGATGGGTAACAAATAAGGGGGGGCATTATGAATAAATTCATGAAAGCAGCAATAGATGAAGCATATGTAGGAATGAGAGCTGAAGATGGTGGACCATTTGGAGCTGTAATTGTTAAAGATGGAGTTATTATCGCAAGAGCACATAACGAAGTGATTAAAACAAACGACCCAACAATGCATGCAGAAGTTAATGCGATTAGAAAAGCCACTAAATTATTAGGACGTTTTGACTTATCAGATTGTGAGATTTATTCTTCATGTGAACCATGTCCTATGTGCTTTGCAGCAATTCACTGGGCAAAAATGAAAAGTTTATATTACGGAGCTACAAGATTTGATGCAGCTGCGATTGATTTTGATGATCAATATATATACGATGTAATTAACAAGACGGCAACTGAGCAGCAAGTTGAAGTGCATCAAATTGATGTTGAAGAGTGCCAAGGTCCACTTAATGAGTGGGGTAAAATGGTTGAGAAAACAAAATACTAATTTTAAGAATAAAGATAAAAAAAACCTTCCTTAACTAGGAAGGTTTTATTTTACGTTTTATTGATATCTACTGAAATTATGTTTTGTTTATAAATGTCTGCCCCTTGTTTTTTGTAAAACCTAAGAGTATTTTCTTCGTTTTCATCTGCCATTCCCATTATTCTCACAATGTTATGACGTTTACACCAATCAACTATTTCGTCAAATAAAAGTGCACCATAACCTTGGCTTCTATATTCACTATGAATATGCATCTCATTTAACCAAATATATTTACCAGCACTTTCCATTCCAACTGCGATGTTATAGAAAGCAAACCCTATAGTTACGCCTTCATCGCTGATAACAATTAAATAAGAAGATTCATTACTAAATGCTAATTTGATAGTTTCCATTATTTGTGTACGTGTTTTTGGAGACCCAATATAATCCATTTGATCTTTCATTACTGATACTATTTGAGTATGTTCTAAAAATTGTTCTAAACTGTTGATATGTTCCACTATATACATTTACATACCTCCTCATATAATTATTTTATCATAATTTACAGTCATATTAAACAACATCTATTTGTATTTTGCAACAAGATACTGAAGTTATTTGTTATAATTAAGATGTCGAAAAAATTTAGGAATTAAAAGAGGAAAATTTAAATGAAAAATATTGGAGTAATTATTGGCAGTGTAAGAGAAGGTAGAGTTGGAATTAAAGTAGCAAAATGGATTATGGAAAAGGCGAAGGATGAAGAAAATAATTATAATATTATTGATTTAATGGATTTTAATTTGCCACATTATAACGAACCATTTGGTCCGAGAAGTGGAAAAGAGTATAAATACGAAGCTACAAGAAACTGGAGTAATGAAATAAAGAAGTATGATGGATTTATATTCGTTACACCTGAGTATAATGGATATATAACTGGAGCATTAAAAGATGCGATCGATTTCCTTTATTTTGAATGGAAAGAAAAACCATTTGGAATTGTTGGGTATGGAGGACAAGGAGCTAAATGGGCTAGTGAAGGATTGTCATTACTGCTTAAGAGATTTGATATGACTGATATGGGGTCTGTTCATATTCACAAACCTTGGGATTCTGTTGATAAAGATAACAATATAATGAAAGATTATATTGAAGGAGACATCTTAGAATTATTTACTAAATTTTAATATAAAAGAGAAAACGATTCGTTTTCTCTTTTTTTTTACTATTTATTTCTTTATTAATCAAAAAATATTATAATTGTAATATTGAAGAGGAGTGATTTGAATGTTTGTTATTAAAAATGCGAATTTAGTTACTATGGGAAAAGAGAATTTTGTAAAGGGTAGCGTCGTTATTAAAAACGGTAAAATAATTAAAGCAGGAAGTAAAATTGATTTATCAAAATACCAAGATGCAAAGGTTATTGATGCTGAAGGATTAATTGTAACTCCGGGTTTAATTGATCCTCATTGCCATATAGGTGTAATGGAAGAAGGAATTCGTTTTGAAGGTAATGATACCAACGAAATGAGTGGACCAATTTACCCTGAGTTAAGAGGAATTGATAGTGTTTATGTAAAAGATATGGCTTTTGAATATACTTATAAAGCTGGGATTACAACAGTCAATACAGGTCCAGGTAGTGCAAATGTTATTGGTGGTACTTTCTTAGCAATGAAAACATTTGGTGAAAATGTTGATGATATGGTTATCAAAGAGGAAACAGCTATGAAAATGGCTTTGGGAGAAAACCCAAAACGTGTTTATGGATCTAGTAATAAAAATCCAGGAACAAGAATGGCAAGTGCTGCTTTAATGAGAGAATGGTTATTTAAAGCTAAGGAATATCATAAAAAATATAATGCATGGATCAATAAAGAAGAAGACGCGAAAGAACCTAGTTTTGATATGAAATTACACTCATTAATGAGAGTTTTTGATGGCATGATTGTTAAAATTCATGCTCATCGTGCTGATGACATTATGACTGCAGTAAGAATATCAAAAGAGTTTGGATTAAATTCAACAATTGAGCATGCTACTGAAGCATATTTAATTGCTGATAAAATGAAAGAAGAAAACATAAAACTAATTATTGGTCCAACACTTGGAATGGCTTCAAAATATGAGTTAGTTAATAAGTCATTTAAATCAGCAAAAGTATTAGAAGATAATGACATTGAGTTTGCAATAATGACTGATCATCCTGTAATTACTTTGGATACAACATTAGTACAAGCTGCTTTGTTTATTAAAGAAGGACTAAGTGAATTAGCTGCTTTAAAAGCTTTGACAATTACTGCTGCTAAATTAAATGGAATTGAAGATAGAGTTGGGTCACTAGAACCTGGAAAAGATGCTGATTTAGTTATCTGGGATGGACCGATTTTCGATATAATGACTAGACCAAAATTAGTTATGATTGATGGTGTAGTGGTTCACAAAAAATAATAATTATATTTAGACATATCCCAAATATTTATTGAGATATGTCTTTTTTTATTACAGAACATAAAACGAAGGTTATTATTTATAATAATAGTTTGTAATATAAATTGAAAAAATACACTTTGTAACCGCTTTCTATGATATAATATTTTCTAGAAGAGGTGAAGACACAATGCGTATAAAAGAACATCCAATTTTATCTTTTGAATATGAGAAAGAAATTAACTTCGTTTATAACGGTAAACAAGTATATGGTTATCATGGTGATACTATTGCTTCTGCATTGCATGCATTAGGTGTGAAAAAGTTGTCTCAAAGTATTAATAAGAAGCGAGCTAGAGGCTTTTATTGTGCGATTGGAAATTGTGCTTCTTGCAATATGGTTGTGAATGGAAAACCTAATATTAGGACTTGTGTAACACTATTAGAAGAAGGAATGATTGTGGATACTCAGTTAAACAAAGGTGAACTATTATGATATATCATGACTTAGTAATAATAGGTGGTGGACCTGCTGGATTGAGTGCTGCAAAAGTAGCAGCTGAAGCTGGTGTAAAATCACTGATTATTGAACGTGATTTTAAAGTTGGTGGACAACTTGTTAAACAAACACATATGTTTTTTGGATCAGAGAAACAATATGCTAGTACAAGAGGTATTAACATTGCTAACATTTTAATTGATGATGTATTCAATAAAAGCGATTATATTGAAGTGATGACTGAAGCTACTGTTGTTGGGTTATATAGTGATAATATCATCACGGTATTATGTAAAGAAAAGTATATTAAAATTAAGGCAAAAGCAATTATTGTGGCTACTGGTGCTAGTGAAAAGTTTCTTGCTTTTGAAAATAATGATTTACCAGGTATATATGGTGCTGGAGCTGTTCAAACTTTGATGAACGTTCACGGTGTATTGCCAGGTCAGAAAGTAGTTATGGTTGGTAGTGGGAATATTGGGTTAATTGTGTCTTATCAATTGTTACAAGCTGGTGTAGACGTTGTTAGAGTTATTGAAGCTGCTAAAAACATTGGTGGATATAAGGTTCATGCATCCAAATTACGAAGATTAGGTGTTGAAATAAAAACTGGCCAATCAATCAAAGAAGCAATTGGGAAAGACTGTGTTGAAAAAATAGTTGTAGCAGAATTAGATAACAAATGGGAGTTCATTGAAGGTACCGAAGAAGAGATTGAGGTTGATGCAGTTTGCATTAGTGTTGGGCTTAGTCCATTATCAAGTGTTTTATCAATGGGTGGAGCACAGATGAAATATGTTGCCTTTCTTGGTGGAACTGTACCTATGATTGATAAACATCATGAAACAACAATCAATAATGTATTTGTTGCTGGTGATGTTTGTGGTGTTGAGGAAGCAAGTAGTGCAATTGTTGAAGGTTATTATACGGGGTTATTAGTTTCAGAGAGGTTAGGATTTAAACATCCAAATCATGAGGAATTATATAAAGATTTCAAAAATCAGTTAGCTAATTTAAGAAGTGGTCCATTTGGTAAAAAAACGAGACTTGGTTTAAAGGAAATATTGAGGTAGATTATGTTAAAAACTGATGGAATTCCAACTAAGAAACAAGTATTAAGTAGATTCCCTAATGAGGAATTATTAGATAGACCAAAAGCGATAACTGAATGTTATGAAGATATACCGTGTAATCCTTGTAGTACATCTTGTCCATTTGATGCAATTCATATTGGAGAAGATATAAACAAACAACCTAAAGTAGATTTTGATAAATGCACTGGATGTGGAATTTGTGTTTTCAATTGTCCTGGACTTGCTATTATGACAGTGCAAGTAATTGAAGATAGGGCAACATTTAAAATTCCTTATGAATTCCTGCCATATCCAATTGTTGGAGATTTTTATCCTGGTGTTGATAGAAGCAGTAAAGTTATTTGTGATGCCTTAATAACAAAAGTTGTAATAAATAAAAAACAGGATAAAACAGCATTGGTTCATGTTGAAATTCCTGCTGAGTATATTCATGAATTTATAACGATAAGGAGACCGTGATGAACAAAGATAATGTTATTATTTGTAGGTGCGAAGACGTATCGTTAAAGGATTTACATGATGTTCTTAATGAAGGGTATTCTGACTTCGAAACAATCAAAAGAATATTGCGCGTTGGTATGGGACCATGCCAAGGAAATAGTTGCGGACTTTTAGTTCAAAGAGAAATAGCTAAGTTTACAAAAACACCACTAAATGAAGTTAAACTTCAAAAAGTAAGACCACTAATTACTGGTGTTAAAATGAAATCAATTATTGAGGCTTTAGAAGATGAAAGCTAATGTTGTAATAATTGGTGGAGGAATTAGTGGAGTGAGTATCGCGTATAACTTAGCCAAAAAAGGAATGAAAAACATTATTGTATTTGATGATAATTATATGACTGGTGGGGCAACGGGAAGATGTGGCGCAGGAGTAAGACAACAATGGGCAACTAAAATGAATTGTGTTCTTGCAAAACAAAGTGTTGATTTCTTTGAAAGAGCTCAAGAAGAATTGGGTTATCACCGTGATGTTGAATTTAAACAAGAAGGTTATTTAATTGTTGCAACAACGCTTAAAGAAGATGCTCAATTTGAAAAAAATGTTACACTTCAAAATAGTGTTGGGATCCCTACAAAAAAACTAACACCACTTGAAGCAAAAGAAATAGTTCCACATTTAAATATTGAAGAAGTAATAAGTGCAACATATTGTAAAACAGATGGACATTTAAATCCTTTCTTGATGACGGATGCATATTATCACGCTGCTAAAAGACTTGGTGTTAAATTCTTTTATCAAGAAAAAGTAAATGAAATAATAGTATCAAAAGGAAAAATCAAAAAAGTAATAACAGATAATTATGAAGTTGAAACAAATAAAGTTGTTAACGCAGCTGGTGGGTATGCACATGAGGTTGGATTAATGGCTGGAGTTGAAATACCTGTATATTCTGAGAACCATCAAATTTTAGTTACTGAACCAGTGGAAAAAATACAAGGACCAATGGTAATTAGTTTTAGCAAAAATATTTATTGTCAGCAAGTACCACATGGTAGTTTCATTATGGGTCGTAGTGATAAAAATGCTGCACATGATCATGATATTTCTTCAGGGCATTTATTCCTTGATGAAATGGTTAAAACTGCTGTAGATTTATTACCTCCATTACAAGAGTTAAGAGTAACTAGAGCTTGGGGTGGAAGTTATAACATTAGTCCAGATAGACAACCAATAATTGGCGATACTGATCAATTAAAAGGATTTTATATGGCATGCGGGTTTAGCGGTCATGGATTTATGTTTGCTCCAGTAACAGGAGAATTAATCAGTGATATTATATTAGATTTACCGACAGACATTGAAAAAGAAAAACTACATATAGACAGATTTAAAAACATGAAAGAAACAGACTTTGAAACGTCTGTAGTATAGAAGGGAGAAACAATGGGTACTTATTCTTATAAAACAGAACCACTATTAGACTTTACAGATCCACAAGTATTAAAGAATTATGAAAAAGGACTAGAAACAGTTTCTGAATACTTAGGAAAATCATATCCGTTAATTATTAACGGAAAAAGAATTGAAACTAATAGAACAATAACATCATCAAATCCAGCAAATCATAAAGAGGTAATTGGTTATATTTATCAAGCTAGTATTGAACATGCTGAACAAGCTATGGAATCTGCATTAAATGCATTTGAAACTTGGAAAAAAGTGAAGCCAAGTACAAGAGCAGATATCTTATTTAAAGCAGCCGCAATAATTAGAAGACGTAAATATGAGTTTAGTGCATTAATGACAAAAGAAGCTGGAAAACCATGGCCTGAAGCAGATGCTGACACAGCTGAAGCTATTGATTTTTTAGAGTATTATGGTAGACAGATGCTTGAACTTGGCAAAACTGATCAAAAAATACTTAGTAGAAGAAACATGGAAAGAAATGAATTTAAATATATACCTCTTGGAGTTGCTGCAGTAATTACTCCATGGAACTTTCCACTTGCAATATTAGCAGGGATGACAACAGCAGCTGTAGTAGCTGGAAATACTGTTGTTTTAAAACCAGCATTAACAACGCAAGTAATTGCTTATAAATTTATGGAAGTATTAGAAGAAGCAGGGTTACCAAATGGTGTAGTTAACTTTATGCCTGGCCCTGGATATGAAGTTGGAGATTTTATTGTTAATCATCCTAAAACAAGATTCATTTCATTTACTGGTTCAAAAATTGTTGGACAAACAATTTATGCAAATGCTGCTCAAACAAGACCAGGGCAAAAATGGTTAAAAAGAGTTATTGCTGAAATGGGTGGAAAAGATGCAATTCTTGTTGATAAAGATGCTGATCTAGAACTAGCAGCTGAGTCAATTGTAAAAAGTGCATTTGGATTTAGTGGACAAAAATGTAGTGCTTGTTCTAGAGCAATCATTCATGAAGATGTGTATGAAGAAGTTGTAAATAATGTTGTATTAAAAACGAATGAATTAACATTTGGAAATCCAGAAAGTTTTAGTAATTTTATGGGACCAGTTAATGATGAAAAAGCATATAATAAAATTATGGAATATATCGAAATAGGAAAAAAAGAGGGGAAACTACTTGCTGGTGGAGTAGGTCATCCTGATAAAGGATGGTTTATTGAACCAACAGTAATTGGGGATTTGCCTCACGAAGCTAGAATTATGCTTGAAGAAATCTTTGGACCTGTACTTGCAATAACAAAAGTAAAAAGCTTTGATGAAGGATTAGAAGTAGCTAATAATACTGAATATGGTTTAACAGGAGCTGTTATCACAAATAATCGTATGCATTTAGAAAAAGCTAGAGAAGAATTTCATGTAGGTAATTTATATTTGAACCGCAAGTGCACAGGAGCAATAGTTGGATATCAACCATTTGGAGGATTTAACATGAGTGGTACGGATAGTAAAGCTGGCGGACCTGATTATCTTCAGTTACACATGCAAGCAAAAACAATAAGTGAAGCACTATAATATAAAAAGGTCATCTACAGATGACCTTTTTAAATATGTATTTTGAGAAAACAACTAAATATAGTAAAATATTAGAAGGAGTTGGTGTTATGTTAAATTATGATTTAAAAGACAAATCGAATCAAACTGTACTTGGAGTAATGATTAGAACAAAGAGATCTGAAATTGGTTATTCTTTAAGGGATTTAGCTGAGTTAACTAATATCTCTCATACTCTTATATCTAATATTGAAACAGGAAAACAAGTAGCATCTGATGCAACGTTATCTGATATCTTTAGAGCACTTGATTTAAAACTGTTTGATGATGAGAAGATTTCAGTTAAGTTTAAAAAACAATATAATCTAATATTTCGAGCTTTGGTAGAATATGAATATGATAAAGCTAAAAAATTAGTTACTGAGATTGAAAAAGATCATGATATCTATGAACATAGTTACGAAGTTATAAATTATAATGTTATTAGATGTTTTTATTATACCCTAACAAACACTCCGCTAGCTGAGCTAAGTGATATTAAGAATAAATATGATCTGGTTGTTGAGTTTTTAAATGAAAATCAAAAACAAATGTTTTCTTTTATTAAAGGATTACAATATCTAAACATGGAGAGATATAAAGATGCTTCGAATAATTTTTACGAAGCTTTAAAACTTGGGGATAAAAACGTTGATGTTCTTATTAAAGAATACAATGCTAGAGCTCTGCTAAGACAATATAAATTTACGGATACAATGGCTTTATCTGATGAAGCTATTGAGGAATATGAAAAAAGAACCGATTACATTAGAGCAATGAGATGCAGGCTTACAATTGTTAGGATTTACTTACATATAATGCAGATTGATAAAGTACTTGAATTGGTAAATTATGTTGATCGATTTGCATCAAAAATGAAAATTCAATCTTTAGTTGATCAATGTAATGTAATCAGAGCCACTTGCAGTTTTAGTCTAAAGGATTATAAAAATGCAGAATCATATCTTAGTCTCCATCAAAATCAAAGTACTCACTGGTTAATTCTTCCTTGGTTTAGAATATATACAATGCTGCGAGATGGAAGAGTTCATGATTATTATAAAAACGTAGTTATAAAAAGACAAGGTGAAATAACTAGAAAGAAATTTTTACTAATAAAAGTATTATATATGTGGCACTTTAATGAAATGAGAAATGATGAAGAATATGAATCTGCAATTATAGAATTAGTTAAAGAAGGAAGAGAATGTATGGACCAAGAAGTGATTACTTTAGCTTATAATTTACATATCATTTATTATAAGGAGAAGAGATCATATAAAAAGGCTCTAGAAATCGTTGATGAATTTTTACAACTTAAGAAAATTTACATTTAACAGTAGTTATTTTACAATTAAACCGTTATTATCGTTTACAAATATAGATAATATTCACTTTAAAGACAAAAACACGTGTGTTGTAAATTAACAACATAGTATTGATTTGCTCGGTAATTTATTGTAATATATTAGTGTAGATTAAGACCGAGTGGATTAAGGCATAGGGAAGTTTTGTTATAAAGTAGATTTACTAGGTTTGCTTATAGGAAAGAATTCTTATGGTCGGGGCCGATGTCAATCCAATAATTAAAAAACAATGGTGGGGATCGTTGTTTTTTTATTGCTTAAATTTGTCTACTATGTAAGGGAAAATAAAAACACTGACATTTGTCAGTGTTTTTATTTTATATTTTTTGTCCTGGGACATAACATGTATGTAGTATTTCGTGAGCTTTTTTACCATAAGGCTCACCTAAGTATTTATCATAAAGTTCTAATACCATTTGGTTTTCATGTGATTTTCTTCTTGGTGTATTCTTATCTATTTCATAGATTGCTTTTTGTCTTTTTTTAATGATTTCTTGATCACCGTGATGATAAGGTTGTCCGCCTCCACCAATACATCCACCAGGGCATGCCATGATTTCTATTGCGTGGTAATTAGCTTCGCCTCTTTTAATTGCTTCTAATAACTTTCTTGCATTTCCAAGTCCATGTGCAATTCCGATTTTTAATTCTAAGTCACCAATTTGCACATTTGCCTCTCTAATTCCTTCTAATCCTCTTAATTGGAAAAAGTCTACTGATTCTAACTCTTCACCAGTGATTAACTCATGAGCTGTTCTTACTGCGGCCTCAATAACTCCACCTGTTGTTCCAAAGATAGAAGCAGCACCAGTAGATTCACCCAAAATGGAATCGAACTCAGTATCTTCTAAATCAGCAAAGTTTATTCCTGCTTCTTTAATCATGTGACCAAATTCTCTTGTTGATAATACGTAATCTACGTTTAGTAATTCCTCTTTTGATAATTCTGTTCTTGCACTTTCTGCTTTTTTAGCTACACAAGGCATTATTGAAACTACTTTTAATCTTCTTGGTAATATGTTTAGTTTTTCTAAGTAATATGTTTTTGCTATTGCACCTAACATAGTTTGTGGAGATTTACACGTTGAAGGAATATCTATCAACTCTGGAAATTGATGCTCAAAGAATTTCACCCAAGCAGGGCAACAAGAAGTAAGCATTGGCAGCGTTCCATTGTGTTCAATTCTATGTACAAGCTCTCTTGCTTCTTCCATAATCGTTAAGTCTGCTCCAAAGTTAGTGTCAAATACAGCGTTAAACCCTAATCTTTTTAAAGCTGTTACTAGTTTACCAGTTGAAATTGTTCCAGGTTCCATACCAAACATTTCTCCAATTGCAACTCTGACAGCAGGAGCTACTTGAACAACAACATGACGTCTCTCATTTGCAAGTGCTCTCCAAACTTTTGGAATATCATTTCTTTCTGTAAGTGCAGCGGTTGGACAAACTGCAACACATTGTCCGCAGTAAGTACAAGAAGTATCTGCTAAAGGTAAATTAAATGCTGGTGATACAGAAGCATTGAACCCTCTATTGATTGCGCTCAGTACACCAACTGTTTGAACTTCGTTACACATCGTTTCACATCTTCTGCACATAACACATTTATTTGGATCAACTGTTATTGAGTTTGATGAATTATCAAGTGGATAATTCATTTTTTCACCTTTAGCATGAATTTCTCTTATGTTTAACTCTTCAGCTAAACCTTGTAATTCACAATCAAGGTTTTTAGTGCATACAAGGCACTCAAACGGGTGATTTGAAAGAAGAAGTTCTAAATTATTTCTTCGTGCGTTTAATGCTTTTACACTATCTGTTCTAACTTCCATACCTTCATAAACAACTTCGGCACAAGATGGAGCTAATGCTCCTCTACCTTTTACTTCAACAACACAAATACGGCAACTTGCTACTTTGTTTACTACACCAAAATCTTTTAATTCAAGATGACATAAAGTTGGAATGTGTACGCCAACTTCTTTTGCAGCTTGAAGGATTGTTGTTTCTTCGGGAACTTGTATATCAATCCCGTTAACTTTTATATTAACCATCATTTACCTCCTAAGGCTTCAAGATTGCATCTTTAGGACAAGCATCATAGCAAGCTCCACATGCAATACAAGCATCTTCATCAATAATGTGTATTTTTTTAACTTCGCCAGTGATGCAGTCTACTGGGCAAACTCGTTTACATTTTGTACAACCAATACATTTATCGGCAACAATAGTATAAAATTGTTTTTTTGTTCTATAAGCATATGCTTCATACTCTTCTTTAAAATACTCTAAAGTACTAAGTACTGGGTTAGGAGCTGTTTGTCCTAAACCACATAGTGA
>Ga0102814_10000817_pt1 | contig 22388 bp, 18 predicted proteins | sample ColrivemetaGS741_FD_79112 | JGI IMG/M metagenome (GOLD analysis project Ga0102814, IMG submission 79112) | Estuarine microbial communities from the Columbia River estuary - Flood tide ETM metaG S.741 | ecosystem: Environmental > Aquatic > Marine > Intertidal zone > Estuary | place: USA...
AAAAATTACCAATTGTGGTTTCAATGGGTAATTTAGCAGCATCAGGTGGTTATTATATTGCTTGTAATGCAGATAGAATTTTTGCTGAACCAACCACAATTACGGGTTCTATTGGTGTTTATGGATTGATTCCGAACCTAAATAAATTGGCTGACAATATTGGTGTAAATGCTGAGCAGGTGAGTACAAATACGGGAGCTAATTACAGTGTTTTTGAACCTATGACAGATGCTTTTAGAACTGTTTCCACAGAAGGAGTAGAGCAAATATATACAACATTTATAGAGAGAGTTGCAACAGGAAGAGACATGTTAGTTAAAGATGTTGATAGTGTTGCTCAAGGTAGAGTATGGTCTGGTGTAGAAGCTCTAGAGAAAGGATTGGTTGATGCGTTAGGAAATTTAGATGATGCAGTTTCTTATGCTGCTGAATTAGCTGATATTACTGACTATAAAGTAAGGAATTATCCAAATTATAAATTTGATTTTGAGGACAAGTTTAATAGTTTTCCTTTTATAAAATCTAAAGAAAAAATGCTAATTGAAGAATTTGGAGAGGAGTATTATAATACCTATCAAACTTTAAAGCAACTTTCTAAAGTTAAAGGAATACAAGCAAGACTTCCATTTGTTTTAAACATTAAATAAATGAAATTTTTATAATGTTTAAAATTATCTTAATATTCAACTAAATTAACCTTGATAGATAAATTACGTTTACGGAATCAAAATAATACATAAAGTAGAAAAATATGATGTAGTATAAAATGAGTTTGAATTGTACATTTGATATGTAATAATTGAAGTATTTGGTTTAAAAATACATTTAAGACTATTATATATTTGGTTAACTTGTTAAGTGAGGTCTATTTTGAGTGTAGACCTCATTTTTTTATAAGAGACTTTTATTTAATTGAATAGAAAAGATAATTTTGTCCTAAAGAGTTAATTTATTTTTGAACAACTAGTTGCTTCATCTCATTTCGGTATTTTAATGGGCTACTTCCTGTAAATTTCTTAAAGAGCTTATTAAAATGAGAAAAATTATTAAAACCACTTTCAAAACAAATTTCGGTAATACTAGATTGGTTTTCAGCTAGTAATTTTGTTGCGTGAACAATTCTAAATTCATTTACAAACTGTGTAAATGTTTTATTTGTTGATTTTTTAAAATACCTACAAAATGCAGGAACTGTCATACTTACCTTTTCAGCAATTTCATCTAAAGGAATTGACCTCTTAAAATTATTACTTACAAAACTAAAAATGATATCTATTTTATTATTATCCTGAGGTTCTATTTCAAAGGCAAAGCCGTCAACGTTTAATAATGAATAATTTTTGGTAATTGCTAGATCTTTTAAGATACTTAAAAAATGAATAATTCTATCCATTCCTTTAAAATTAACTAAATTCTCTATTTTAGGTCCAATTTCTTTTTTTGCCTCAATGTTAAATAAAATACCTTTTTTTGCTTTGGTAAATAAAGATTTAACTTGTTGCATTTCAGGAATATTAACAAAATTATCACCTAAAAAATCTTCTTTAAATTGCACAATGGTTTCAGTGCCATTTGTTGTAAATCTATCAGTAAAACCACTATGAGGTAAATTAGCTCCAATAAGTATTAACTGACTATTGTTGAAATAAGATAAGTGGCTTCCAATATGTCTTTTACCATTAGCTTTGTTAACATAAATTAATTCCAATTCAGGGTGAAAATGCCAGAACGGTTCATCGTCAACAACCTTTTTATTATGCTGCATTACGCGAATAGAACTCCCGAATTCTGGATTTAGTTTCTTAAATGTTGGTTTAATATTTTTCATAGTATAGTAGTTACAACAAAATTAAGTATAAAATATTTGATTACCTATATACAATTCGCAATTTTATATCCTATATTACCTTAACGTTTATTTAGAAATTCGAAATGTGAATATAACATATAAACATATTCAATTAGAAGAAAATATTATTTAAACTATTTTAATGTTAAATTGAATTTTACTCAATGAAGATGTTTTTTTAATACCAATAAATAAAACTAGCAGGTTGTTTTATAGTTAGTTATTAAAATATTCAAACCTAATATTACTTTTTGGAAAATTTGCAATTATTTAATATTCACTAAAAATATGCTATATTAACATGCGCTCTATTAAAATTGGCTTAAAGATTAAAAAAGTACATATATGTGAAAATTTTGGGTCAGTTTGGCCTGATTATCCGTCATACATTTGTCCCATACTAATTTAAAAAATTATTAATTATGAAAAATTTAATTAAAAAGTGTTTACTAATTGTAGCCGTATTAACTACAATAGTAATGAGTGGAGCTAACATTAATAATAATGTTGAAGTAAATGTGATTGACTCAAAGTTAATTGATTTAAGATTAAAAAATTCAGATGGAGATTTAACAATAAGTATTATAGATACTTATGGTGAAACTTTATATACTGAAAAATTTGAAGGAAGTTATTTCTCAAAAAAATATGATTTACAAACATTGCCAGTAGGTGATTACTATTTTGAGATTGAAGGGCGTACAAAAATTAATGTCATACCTTTTAAGGTAACTTCTGAAGGAACTGAATTTAGTAACACGGTAGAAAGTATTTACTATAAGCCTATAGTAAGACAAGATGGCGATTTACTTTTTATTTCTAAAGTTTCATTAAATAATGAGGACTTTGCAGTTCGTTTTTATGATGAAGATTTAAATATGTTGTATAAAGAAGAGTTAAGAGGAGATGTAAATCTAGGAAAAACCTTAAACTTAATGAAGCTTGAAAGAGGAACTTATTTAGTTGTTATGAAAAGTGATGGTAAATCATTTGAGCAAAAAGTTTATAAAAAATAGTAATCTCCTATATTATTTAGGTTTGGTTTGTTTAGAAGGGAGCTTCTTAGAAGCTCCCTTTTTTTATTCTAAATAGGGTTTAATACCTCGAGGCTTGCCTTGTACGAAAATCTTTAAAGTCTGAAAACGAGTTCCAATAAAATGCCCCGTGGGCTTGCCCCGGGGATTATTTACGATTATATGTTACAAAACTGAAATTGTATTTATTATTTGTATCAGCTTTAAAATCTTCTCTGGAAGTTTCTTTCCAAATTTTATGGTCAATTTCTGGGAAAAAGGCATCAGCTTCAAATTCTTTATGTATAAAAGTAATGTCTAATTTGTCTGCAATTTCAATGGCTTGCCTATATATTTCAGCACCTCCTAATATATAAGGGTTTTCATCTTGTTTAGATGCTTCGATCGCTTTTTTTAATGAATTTACTACAATACAGCCTTTTACACGATAATTTTTATTTCGTGTAATAATAATAGTAGTTCTGTTTGGTAATGGTTTCCCTAAAGATTCAAAAGTTTTTCTACCCATTATTATATGGTGATTTAGAGTTACTTGTTTAAACCTTTTTAAGTCTGCGGGTAAATGCCAAATTAATTGATTGTCTTTTCCTAATGCATTATTCTCTGCTATTGCAGCTATAATTGTAATCATTCGTTTGTTAAATTGCTCGGCGGGTTTTCCTTTTTTTTTAATTCTGTGGCATATTGTTCACTTTCAGCTTTCAATTTTGCTTCATGAGCTATTTCTTTTTCAAGTTTAGCAATTTTTAATTCTTGTTTAAGTACTAGTTTTTCAGTTTGTTTACGTTCCCATTCTTTCCCCATAAATTTATTGGTTATAAATACATTTACAAAATGCATTATCCATATAAAAAGCCATAATGTTATAGCCCAAACAAACCAATCATATTGTTCTTCTACCTTTAATATTTTGTTAAGAACAATTAAAAAAACGGAACCTACTAAAAAAATCACAAAATGCAAGTATAACCGTTTCTTTTGTTTGATACGATTTCTAGCATTTTCAAATAATTCAAATTGTTCATTCATAAAATTTATCTTTTTACATGCTTTTAACCCATTCTTTTATATAATCGGTAAAATCTTCAGTTTCATTAGTTTGCATTAATTTTTCATTTGCAAATGCCAAAAATTTTGAAATATTTTTATCAGAAGTATTGAAGAGGATATCTATAGATTTTAACAAGTTGACATCATCAATTTCTATAATCCTTTGAATAATTTTATTTTTTAGTTGTAGAGAGTCCATACTGTTTTTTATTGAAAACGCTTTCTTTTAGTTTATATTACACTGAAACAGCACCTTTAATATGCGGATGCGGATTGTAATTTACTAAGGTAAAATCTTTAAAACTAAAATCAAAGATATTTTTAATGTTTGGATTTATTTCCATTTGTGGCAAAGGCCTTGGTTCTCGTGATAATTGGAGTGCAATTTGTTCGCTATGATTGCTGTATATATGTGCATCTCCAAATGTGTGAATAAAATCTCCATAACATAAACCACAAACTTGAGCCATCATCATTGTTAGTAATGCATAAGAAGCTATATTAAAAGGAACCCCTAAAAATATATCCGCACTGCGTTGGTATAATTGGCATGATAATTTACCATCAGTTACATAAAATTGAAAAAATGCATGACAAGGTGGTAAAGCTGCTTTTCCGTTTGCTACATTTTCTGAAAAAGAAATTGAAGTATCTGGTAAAACACTTGGATTCCAAGCTGTAACTAACATTCGTCTACTATCTGGATTTGTTTTTATAGTGTTTATTACTTCGGTTATTTGGTCAATTCCTTCACTATTCCAATTACGCCATTGGTGTCCGTAAACAGGTCCTAAGTCACCATTTTCATTTGCCCAGGCATCCCAAATTTTCACACCGTTTTCTTTTAAATACTCAATATTTGTTTCTCCTTTTAAAAACCATAGAAGTTCATAAATTATAGATTTTAAATGGAGTTTTTTGGTTGTTACCATTGGAAATCCTTCACTTAAATTAAAACGCATTTGGTAACCGAAAACACTTTTTGTTCCAGTTCCAGTTCTGTCTTCTTTTACCGTTCCATTTTGTTGAACGTGTTTTATTAAATCTAAATATTGTTTCATTAATACTGTTTAAAAAGTTTAAAAGTTAAAAAGCTTAAAGGGAGTGAACGGATTACAAACTGTTTAACCATTCAACCTTTCCACTATTCAACAATAATTATCCAATAATCATTCCTGCAATAGTTGCTGAAAGTAATGAAGCAATTGAGCCTCCAATTAATGCTTTCATCCCAAATTCGGATAAGGTTTTGCGTTGGCCAGGAGCAAGTGATCCAATACCTCCAATTTGAATTCCTATTGATGCAAAATTTGCAAATCCACAAAGCATATATGTGGCCATTATCACAGATTTATTATATGTAAAATGTGTTATGTTAGCAACATTTTTTAATTCAGCAAGTTGTATGTATCCAACAAACTCACTAGCTGCCAATTTAACACCTAATAATTGTCCCATTAACATTATATCTTCTTTTGCAACACCAATTAACCACATTAAAGGAGCAAATATTGTTCCTAAAATAGATTCAAGTGTAAAAGTTTGATATGGTGTATTTGCGACCATCCAATCATTTAAATTAGTGATGTTACCAACCCAACCTAAAATACCATTAACCATAGCTATTAAGGCTACAAATACTAATAACATTGCTGCAACATTTGCAGCTAATTTTAAACCTTCTGTTGTACCATTTGCAATGGCATCTAAAATATTTGAACCAATTTTTTCTTGTGAAACTTTTACATCTGTATTTACAGATTCAGTTTGTGGATATAAAATTTTAGAAATTACAATAGCACCTGGAGCGGCCATAACAGATGCTGCTAATAAATGTTTCGCAAATTGTAATCGTAAAACAGGGTCACTACCACCTAAAAAACCGATATAAGCTGCTAAAACACCACCTGCAACTGTTGCCATACCACCAATCATTACCAATAATATTTCCGAACGATTCATACGCTCTAGATATGCTTTAATCATTAATGGAGCTTCTGTTTGCCCAAGAAAAATATTACCAGCTACAGATAAACTTTCAGCACCTGAAATATGTAATAGTTTAGTTAGTAACCAAGCCAATCCTTTAACTATTATCTGAATTACACCTAAATAAAATAATAATGAAGTTAATGCGGAAAAAAATATAATTGTAGGTAGAATTTGAAAAACAAATATAAAACCATAGGATTCAATATTCATTAAATCACCAAATAAAAAAATACTTCCAGCTGCAGTATAATCTAAAATATTTGTAAAAATACCTCCAATAAATTCAAAAATAGCCTGAACAAAACCAATTTTTAAAACACCAATTCCAATTAATAATTGGGCTGATAATCCAGCTCCAACAGTTTTCCAATTAATAGCTTTTCGGTTACTGCTAAACAAATAGGCAATTAAAAGTAATGAAATCATTCCTAAAGCACCTCTCCATAATGAAGTTATTGAAAATCCTTGATTATCTATTATGGAATTCGAAATTGTTTCCTGAGCATTTATGGAAGTTAAACTAAAAAACAATAAGGCAAAAACGCCAATTTTTTTCATCATATTTAGTAAATGTTATTAGGAGGTACGTTTGTTAATTTCATCACGAATTTTTGCAGCTAATTCGTAATCTTCATTTTGCACTGCTTTTTCTAGTTTTTCATTTAATTGCTTCAAAGTATCTTTTGAAAAAGTTGATTTTTTTTCAGGTTCTGGCTCTTCAATTAATTGCTCAATTCCTAAGTCATCTTCATCACCTGCGCCTAATTCATCTTTCATTTTTAAATAAATACCTGCTTTATCTAAAATGTTTTCATAAGTAAAAATAGGAGCATTAAATCTTGTAGCTAATGCAATAGCATCAGAGGTTCTTGTGTCAATAATCTCTTCAATTTTATCACGTTCACAAATTAAACTTGAATAAAAAACACCATCAACCAATTTATGAATGATAACTTGTTTTATTATAATGTTAAACCTATCGGCAAATGTTTTAAAAAGATCGTGTGTAAGCGGTCTTGGAGGTTTTATTTCTTTTTCCAAAGCTATTGCAATTGATTGAGCTTCAAAAGCACCGATAACTATTGGTAAAGTCCTGCTACCAGATACTTCGCTTAAAACCAGCGCATAAGCTCCGCTTTGTGTTTGACTATAAGATATTCCTTTAATATTTAGACGTACTAAACTCATAAGTTAAAATTAGCAAAAAAGGCTGTCTAATCAAAGGACTATTGGTCCAAAAATTAGACAGCCTAGTAATGAGGCACAATTTAATAAAATTATGCGTTATTTGCTTTAAATTCTTTTAACTTTTCTATTAACTTAGGAACAACTTCAAAAGCATCCCCAACAATTCCATAATCTGCAGCCTTAAAAAATGGAGCTTCTGCATCGGTATTAATTACCACTTTTATTTTAGATGAATTAATACCTGCTAAATGTTGAATGGCTCCAGAAATTCCAATCGCAATATATAAATTGGATGCAACAGGTTTACCAGTTTGCCCAACGTGTTCACTGTGAGGCCTCCAACCTAAATCTGAAACCGGTTTAGAACAAGCTGTTGCGGCACCTAAAATTGAAGCTAATTCTTCAACCATTCCCCAATTTTCAGGTCCTTTTAATCCTCTTCCTCCAGAAACAACAATGTCAGCATCAGCAATAGTTACTTTGCCTGTAGTTTGTTCAATTTTTTCAGAAGATAAATTACTTGTTGCTATTACTGGTGAAAAACCCTCTATAGAACCTGAAACTTCATTTTCATGAACGCCATAAGAATTTTTTGATAATGAAATTACTTTTATATCTGTTGAAATTTTGCAATTATTAAATGCTTTGCTTGAAAAAGCTTTTCTCTTTACAGTAAATGGTGAAGTTGAACTTGGTAATGCCATAACGTTACTAGCAAAACCTGCGCTTAAATTAACTGCAACAAGTGGAGCTAAATATAAACCATTCGCATTTGAATCAACAATTACAACTTTCGAATTTTCCTTTTCTGCTGCTTGTTTAAGAACATTTGCAACTTTTTTTGCATTAAAAGTTGCTAAAACTTCACTAGTTACTTGCAATACTTTTTCAGCACCATATTTATAAAGTGTTTCATTTTCAGTAGCATTAATTGTTAATACAACTAAATTAGTTCCTAATTGCTCAGCAACTTTTTTTCCGTATGAAGTAAGTTCAAACGAAGATTTTTTAAATTTTCCTTCCGATGATTCGGCAAAAACTAAAACTGACATATATTTTTATTTTTTTATCGTTGAACTATTTATTAAATAACTTTTGCTTCGGTATGAAGTAAATTAACCAATTCGCCCACATTATCAGCATCAATCATTTTACAAGCTGATTTTGCTGTTGGTTTTTCAAATGAAACAGAAATTGTTCCAGCTTCACTATTTATTGATTCTACAACAATAAGTGGTTTTTTACGAGCCATCATAATTCCTCGCATATTTGGAATTCGTAAATCTTTTTCTTCAACCAATCCTTTTTGTCCAGCTACAATTAATGGTAAATTACAAGATAAGACTTCCTTTCCACCATCAATTTCTCTTGAAATAGTTGCTTTTTCACCATCAATTTCAAGGCTAATACAAGCATTAACAAAATTATAATCTAGCAAGGAAGCTAACATTCCAGGAACCATTCCGCCATTATAATCAATAGATTCTTTTCCTGCCAAAACTAAATTATAACTACCATTTTTAACAACTTCAGCCAATTCTTTTGCTACGGCAAAACCATCAGTTGCTTCGATGTTTACACGTATAGCATCATCAGCGCCAATCGCCAGAGCTTTACGTAAAGTTGGCTCTGTTGAAGCGTTTCCAACATTTACAACTGTAACAGTAGCACCTTGTTTTTCTTTGAACCACATTGCACGGGTTAGAGCAAATTCATCATAAGGATTAATAACAAATTGCACCCCATTACTATCAAATTTTGTATCGTTTTCTGTAAAATTTATTTTTGAAGTAGTGTCTGGAACGTGGCTAATACAAACTAATATTTTCATTTTATTATTTATTTGGGTATTTAATATAAAATTAATGACTTATTCGATTATTTTTACGAATGTACTACTTTTTTTTAAAAATACTATGCGCGCATAGTAAAATTTTAAAAAGTATTATTTTTTTGATAGTAAATTAAGAATTGCGTATTTTTGCAATTCGTTAAAAATGATATAATGAAAACAATACAATTTAGAGAAGCTATTTGCGAAGCAATGAGCGAGGAAATGCGCAGAGATGAGTCAATATTTTTGATTGGTGAAGAGGTTGCTGAGTATAATGGTGCATATAAAGCGTCAAAAGGTATGTTAGATGAATTTGGTGCAAAGAGAGTTATTGATTCTCCAATTGCCGAATTGGGATTTGCAGGTATTTCTGTAGGGTCTGCAATGAATGGAAATAGACCAATTGTTGAGTTTATGACCTTCAACTTTGCTTTAGTTGGTATTGATCAAATAATAAATAATGCTGCAAAAATTAGACAAATGTCTGGTGGGCAGTTAAATTGCCCAATAGTTTTTAGAGGACCAACAGGTTCTGCGGGACAATTAGGAGCGACACATTCACAAGCATTTGAAAATTGGTTTGCAAATACACCGGGTTTGAAAGTAATTGTACCATCAAATCCTTATGATGCAAAAGGATTATTAAAAGCTGCAATTAGAGATGATGATCCAGTTATTTTTATGGAATCTGAACAAATGTATGGAGATAAAGGTGAGGTTCCGGAAGGAGAATATGTTTTACCAATTGGTGTAGCTGATATTAAAAGAGAAGGTACTGATGTAACAATAGTTTCTTTTGGAAAAATAATTAAAGAAGCATATAAAGCTGCTGAAATTTTAGAAAAAGAAGGAATTTCTTGTGAAATTTTAGATATGCGTACTATTAGACCTATGGATTTTGAAGCTATTTTTACTTCTGTAAAAAAGACCAACAGGTTAGTAATTTTAGAAGAAGCTTGGCCTTTTGCTAGTGTTTCTTCAGAAATCACATTCCAAGTTCAGGAAAATGTATTTGATTATTTGGATGCGCCAATAAGAAGAATTACTACTGCAGATACACCTGCTCCATATTCTCCAGTATTATTGGAAGAATGGTTACCAAACTTTAACGATGTTGTTAAAGCTGTTAAAGATGTAATGTATATAAAATAAAGGCATAATATTTGCGTTAACAATTCCTTTCAAGTTTTACTTGAAAGGATTTTTTATTATGAGAAGATTTTTTAAAGTTATAAACATCCTCTTTTTGTTCATTTTTTCAATGGGTTTTGCTCAGGTAAAAATTAGTGGAGTAGTTTTAGATGAACAAAACGAATCAATTCCATTTGCTAACATTGTTTTTGTTGGTTCTACAACAGGTACAGTTTCAGATGAAAATGGAAAGTTTTATCTAGAAACAGAAATAAATTACAATGAAATTGAAGTTTCATTTATAGGTTTTGAAACTAAAATAGTTTCAATAAAAAGCAGAGATTTTAATTTATCAATTACTTTAAAGGAAGAAGCCTCTCAATTAGATGAGGTATTTATTTATAGTGGTAAAGTAAAGAAAAAGGGAAATCCGGCAATCGAAATTTTAAAGAAAGTTTGGGCAAAGGAGCGCAAAAATGGAATTTACTTATTTGATCAATATCAATACGAAAAGTATGAAAAACTTGAGTTTGATATGAATAATGTAGACAGTGTTTTTATGAAAAAGAAACTGTTTAAAGGAATGGAGTTTGTTTTTAATAGTATAGATACATCGCGCATTACTGGGAAAGCTTTTTTACCAATTTTTATAAACGAATCTGTTTACAATTCTTATGGTAAGAATAAAGATGGCCATAAACTGCGTGAAGATTTAATTGCTAATAAAAATTCAGGTTTTAATTCTAATCAAAATGTAATTGCATTTATAAAAGATTTATATGTAGATTATAATATATACGACAGCTATATTAAAATTTTCGACAAAAGTTTTGTAAGCCCAATTTCAAAAGCAGCTGGAATTTCAACCTATAATTATGTATTAACGGATAGCGCTTTTGTAGACAATAAATGGTGTTTCAATATTTTATATTATCCAAGACGAAAAAGTGAACTCACTTTTAAAGGTGATTTTTGGGTAAACGACTCTACGTTTGCAATTAAAGAAATTAACATGCAAGCAAATAGAAGTGCCAATATAAACTGGGTTAAAGATATTTATATAGAGCAAGAATTTGATGTGTTAAATGACTCGGTTTTTCTATTGAAAAGAGATTATATGTTATCGGATTTTAGTTTGAATAAAAAAGATAAATCTAAAGGAGTATATGGTAGAAGAACTACCATGTATAAAGATTATAAGTTTAATGAACAAAAAGATGCTGGCTTTTATAATGAAGAAATAAATGTATATGATGAAAAAATATACAACAAAGCTGATACTTATTGGACTGAGAGTAGACAAGAAACTCTAAATGAAAATGAGTTGGGTATTTATAAAATGCTCGATACTTTAACAACTGTCCCAAAATTTAAACAACTATACAATGCCATTTCAATTTTGGGCTCTGGTTATATCGAGTTTAACAAATTCGATTTTGGCTCCATTTATTCAACAATTGGTAAAAATGATGTTGAAGGTTTACGCTTGCGAGTTGGAGGAAGAACCTATTTAGGTGGTAATGAGCCTTGGCGCTTGCAGGGTTATACCGCGTATGGTTTTGATGATGATAAGTTTAAATATGGCATGTCTGGAAAATGGATGGTGAATCCAAAAAGTAGATTTATAATAGGCGGAGGAAATAGGCGGGATGTGGAGCAGATTGGGGTTAGTTTAACTACCACCAATGATGTGTTAGGCAGGAGTTTTGCCTCCTCATCATTTTTTGCGAGTGGAGATAATAGTAAATTAACTTCAATAAATTTGACTAATTTCTTTATATCCATAGAGCCTAAAAATAACCTTCAATTTAAAATAGGAGCATCTTATAGAACTTTAGAATCTGCTTCTCCTAGTACATTTAATTTAGATTATTGGATTGATAAAGAACAAGATGTTAGAAAATCGGATGTCATTCAATCTGAAATAGATTTATCAATTAAATATACTCCTGATAGAAAAACAATTGGTTATGGTGTTGAAAGAAATGAAGTTACAGATACTTATTCAACTTGGTTTTTAAATTATTCACAAGGAATAAAAGGTGTTTTTAATAGTGATTTTGATTATCAGAAAATCCAGTTTTATTACAGACAACCAATATTAATAGGTGGTTTTGGTAGAATGTTTACAACTTTTGAAGTAGGGAAAACTTTTGGTGAAGTACCTCTAGGACTGTTAAATGTGGTGCCTGGCAATCAATCTTATTTTACTATTGAAAATACGTTTTCACTATTAGATTATTATGAATTTGTAACTGATACCTATGCTTCACTTCATATAGAACATAATTTTAACGGAAGGTTTTTATCTAGAATTCCTTTATTAAGAAAGCTTAATTTAAGAGAAATAGTAGGTGTTAAAGGAGTATGGGGTGAAATTTCAGACAAAAATTTAGCTTTAAATGCCTCAAATATAAATTATGTAGCCCCAAACAAACCTTATTATGAATACAATGTAGGAATAGGAAATATATTTAAAGTATTTAGAATTGATTTTAGTTGGAGAGGAAATTATACAGATGTTCCTAATGCAAACAAATTTGCTATAAAAGGAGCTTTTGGATTCCATTTTTAAAAATGATCTTAAAATAACAAAGCTTACAGTATGAATTTTGTACTTTTACGAATAATTAAAAAATAAAAAATGACTGCTAAATCTAAAAAAGACTTAACATTTGATGTGTTAATAGAAATACCAAAAGGGAGTAGAAATAAATATGAATACGATTTTGCTTTACACAAAATTAGATTCGATAGAATGTTGTTTTCATCAATGATGTATCCCGGTGATTATGGTTTTATTCCAGAATCATTGGCTTTAGATCAGGATCCTTTAGATGTTTTAGTATTAGGTACTGAACCTACATTTCCAATGGTTGTTATGGAAGTAAGACCAATTGGTGTTTTCCATATGACTGATGAAAAAGGGCCAGATGAAAAAATTATTTGCGTTCCAGTTTCTGATCCAATTTGGAATAATAGAAGTGATATACAGGATTTAAACCCACATAGATTAAAAGAAATTGAACATTTTTTTCAAGTTTATAAAGACTTAGAAGAGAAAAAGGTTGATGTAGGAGGTTGGGGAAATGCAGAAGAAGCTGTTAGAATTTACCATGAATGTATAGAGAGATATGAAAATAGTGAGCATAAGAAAAAAAGAACTTTTACAATTTAATTCATAATTAATCAACGATTTACATAAACCATCTTTAAAAATTAAAGGTGGTTTTTTTTATAGTTTATATTTTACTATTTTAGCGCACTTATAAAAAATAATTAACTTAACATATTAACTAAAGAATGGAATTTATTGTAAAATTTTTACCTCTTTTTGGGGTTTTAGCACTTGTATTTGTTGTGTTTAAAAATGCTTGGGTGTCTAAACAAGATTCAGGAAATGAAAAAATGACGAGGATTGCTAAACACATTGCCGATGGTGCGATGTCATTTTTAAAAGCCGAATACAAAATATTATTAATATTTGTTTTAGGGGTTGCAATTTTATTATACTTTAAAGGAACCTATGATGTTGGTTCTCATGGAATGGTAGCCGTATCATTTATTGTAGGTGCAATTTGCTCTGCTTTGGCTGGATTTATTGGAATGAAAGCAGCAACTAAAGCAAACGTAAGGACTACACAGGCAGCTAGAACTTCTTTAGGGAAAGCATTAGAAGTTGCTTTTGCTGGTGGAGCCGTAATGGGCTTAGGTGTTGTGGGTCTTGGAGTATTAGGTTTAAGCACATTATTTTTGTTGTTTAAAAGTATGTGGCCAGGAATGGAAAATATTCCAATGGTACTAAATGTGCTTTCAGGGTTTTCATTAGGAGCATCTTCAATTGCACTTTTCGCACGTGTTGGTGGTGGTATTTATACAAAAGCTGCTGATGTTGGAGCAGATTTAGTAGGTAAAGTTGAAGCAGGGATACCTGAAGATCATCCATTAAATCCTGCAACCATTGCAGATAATGTTGGAGATAATGTTGGAGATGTAGCTGGTATGGGTGCAGATTTATTTGAATCGTATGTTGGTTCTATTATAGGAACAATGGTGTTAGGAGCTTTAATTATTACTCCAGATTATGGTGGATTAGGAGCTGTTTATTTACCGTTGGTTTTAGCAGCTGCTGGAATTGTATTATCAATTGTAGGTACTTTTTTTGTAAAAGTTAGAGAAGGAGGTAGTCCACATAAAGCATTAAATATTGGTGAATTTGGTTCAGGATTTTTAATGATTATTGCATCTTTTTTTATTATTGTAAAGTCTGGTTTATTGCCAGGCGAATGGGAAATTGATGGGATTCAATACACCGCAATGGGTGTTTTTTATGCTACATTGGCTGGTTTGGTTGCTGGATTTGCTGTTGGTAAAGTAACAGAATTTTATACTGGAACAGGAACTATTCCTGTAAATTCAATTGTTAAACAATCTGAAACTGGCGCTGCAACTAATATTATTGCAGGTTTAGGCGTGGGAATGATGTCTACAATGTTCCCAATATTATTTATTGCAGGAGCAATTATGTTTTCTCACTATTTTGCAGGTTTATATGGTATTGCAATAGCTGCTGTAGGAATGTTGGCAAATACAGGAATTCAATTAGCGGTGGATGCTTACGGACCTATTTCTGATAATGCAGGTGGTATTGCTGAAATGGCTGAATTACCAAAAGAAGTGCGTCAGCGTACAGATGAATTAGATGCCGTCGGAAATACAACGGCTGCAATAGGAAAAGGTTTCGCAATAGCTTCTGCTGCGTTAACAGCTTTGGCTCTTTTTGCTGCCTTTATGAAAACTGCAAATATTACATCAATTGATGTATCAAAGCCTGAAATTATGGCAGGATTATTAGTTGGTGGTATGCTACCTTTTGTGTTTTCTGCTTTATCAATGAAAGCTGTAGGACGTGCTGCGATGGCTATGATTGAAGAAGTTCGTCGCCAATTTAAAGAGATTCCACAATTGCACGCTGCATTAGAAGTAATGAGGAAGCATGATTCAGATAAATCTAATTTTTCTAAAGAGGAATTGGCTATTTTTGATGAAGCTGATGGGTATGTTGAATATGAAAAATGTGTTGAAATATCCACAGAGGCTTCAATTCGTGAAATGGTTTTACCAGGTTTATTAGCTTTAATAGTTCCAGTTCTTGTTGGTTTTATAGGTGGGGCTCAAATGCTAGGTGGTTTATTAGCAGGTGTTACAACTTGTGGTGTTTTAATGGCTATTTTTCAATCAAATGCTGGTGGAGCTTGGGATAATGCAAAGAAAACAATTGAAGAGCATGGAGAAAAAGGATCTGAAGCGCATAAAGCGGCAGTTGTTGGAGATACTGTTGGAGATCCGTTTAAAGATACTTCTGGTCCATCATTAAATATTTTACTAAAATTAATGTCTGTTGTGGCTCTTGTAATTGCACCAAGTATTGCGTTAGATGCTGTTGATGTTAATGAGTATGTTAAGGAAAAAGCTGCAACAGAGGTTGTAGGTGATATGGAAATTTCTAAAGATGTTAGAGTTACAATGAAAGTTAATGAGGATGGTTCAACAACGGCAACAGTTATAACAACTACAATTGACAATGGTGAAAAGTTAATTAAAGAACAAGTTTTTTCTGGAACAGAAGATGAGGTAAAAGTACAATTGGAGCAACTTGAAAATATTGACACAAAGATTGTAAAGGATAAGGTTATTATAGACAAAGGGAATTAAAAAGAACCGTGTTTAAGATGATTTAAAAAAAAGGCTCGCATTTAGCGAGCCTTTTTTTGATAAAAATAATTCCACATTAATAATAAATAATTACCTTTATTGTTTATTTAAGACTAAATGGTACGATTTAATTTGAAACTTTTCCTAAAAATAAATCAGTTTCAGGAAAACAATCACTCTTATGTAAATATTTTCAAATTTCACAAATTCTTGCATTTAAAATCAATAACTAATCTTTATATATATTACACATGAAAAAACTGATCATCTTTTTTGGAGTATTACTGTTTCCTGTTAGTTTAATGGCAAGTGAAGCAGATTTAGTAATTCCTGATGCAATTAAGGAGCAAAGTATTTTGTATTGGGGCTTTTTAATTACGATGGCGGGATTACTTTTTGGCTTTTATCAATTTTTAAAAGTAAAAAAAATAAAAGCTCATAAATCTATGTTAGATGTAGCGCAAGTTATTTTTGAAACTTCAAAAACGTATCTTATTCAACAAGGAAAATTTATTTTAATTCTTTTTGCTTTTATAGGTACGGCTGTTGCGTTTTATTTCGGTTTTTTATCTAAAGATCCCGAAACAGGTGAAAATTTATTTGGAATTGCAGGAGTTTTAATGATTCTTGGGTGGACAATTCTAGGAATTTTAGGATCTTATGCGGTAGCTTGGTTTGGAATTAGGATAAATACTTTGGCAAATTCAAGAATGGCTTTTGCTTCATTAGAAAGAAAACCAATTAAACTTTTAAATATTCCTTTAAATGCTGGAATGAGTATTGGTGTTGTTTTAATTTCTTTGGAACTATTAATGATGCTTATAATTCTTTTATTTGTTCCTGGAGAATATGCTGGAGCAAGTTTTATTGGTTTTGCAATTGGAGAATCTTTAGGTGCATCTGCTTTGCGTATTGCAGGTGGCATTTTTACAAAAATTGCTGATATTGGTTCAGATTTAATGAAAGTTATATTTAAAATTGGAGAAGATGACCCTCGAAATCCTGGAACAATTGCAGATTGTGTTGGTGATAATGCTGGAGATTCAGTTGGACCAACTGCTGATGGTTTCGAAACCTATGGAGTTACAGGAGTTGCGTTAATTTCATTTATTTTATTGGCAATTATTGATACGGCTTTACAAACTCAATTGTTAGTTTGGATCTTTGTAATGCGAATTTTAATGATTGTTACTTCAATTGTTTCTTTTTGGATAAATGGAGCTATTACAAAAATAAAACATGGAGATGCTGATGAATTAGATTTTGAGGAACCATTAACATCTTTGGTTTGGATTACTTCTGTATTATCTATGGTAGTAACCTTTGTAGCAAGTTATTATTTAATAGGTAATTTAGGAAATAATTTATGGATTATACTTTCAGTAATAATTAGCTCAGGAACACTTGGTGCAGCATTAATTCCTGAATTCACAAAAATATTTACTAGCCCAAAATCGATTCATGTTAAAGAAGTAGTTGAAGCTTCAAAAGAGGGAGGTTCATCTTTAAATATTCTTTCAGGATTGGTTGCAGGTAATTTTAGTGCATTTTGGTTGGGAATGGTTTTTTTCTTGTTAATGTTTATTGCTTATTATGCTTCCACTTTTGGATTGGGTGATTTAATGATTTATCCTTCAATTTTTGCTTTTGGTTTAGTTGCATTTGGAATGTTGGGAATGGGACCTGTTACAATTGCAGTTGATAGTTATGGGCCAGTTACGGATAATGCACAATCTATTTACGAGCTATCATTAATTGAAGAAAACAGAGAAGAAGTTATTACTGAAATAGAAAAAGATTTTGGTTTTACTCCTGATTTTGAAAAATCAAAATATTATTTAGAAGCTAATGATGGAGCAGGTAATACGTTTAAAGCTACAGCAAAGCCAGTGCTAATAGGTACTGCAGTGGTTGGAGCAACTACTATGATTTTTGCCCTAATTTTGGTAATAGAACATACGTTAGGTATTCAACCAGAACAAATCTTAAATTTATTAAATCCGTATACAATTTTTGGTTTCTTGTTGGGTGGAGCTGTTATTTATTGGTTCTCTGGAGCGAGTATTCAGGCAGTAACCACAGGTGCAAGTCAGGCGGTTGCTTATATTAAAGACAATATTAATTTAGACCCAAATGCTCCTAAAAAAGCAGATGTTGAAAAGTCAAGAGCAGTAGTAAAAATATGTACGCAGTATGCACAAAAAGGAATGCTAAATATTTTTATTGCAATTTTTTCTTTTGCCTTGGCTTTCGCATTTTTTTCAGCACCAAGTGGATTTGAATCAGATATGAGTGAAGTTGATAAGTTGCTTGCAGCAAGACCAGTTTCATTGTTTGTAAGTTATCTTATTTCAATCGCGTTCTTTGGGCTGTATCAAGCAATTTTTATGGCAAACGCTGGTGGTTCTTGGGATAATGCTAAAAAAGTTGTTGAGGTAGATATGCAAGAAAAGGGAACTGATTTACACGAGGCTTCTGTAGTAGGTGATACTGTAGGAGATCCATTCAAAGATACTTCTTCTGTAGCATTGAATCCAATTATTAAATTCACAACATTATTTGGTTTATTAGCTATGGAAATTGCTATTTCTCCTTCTTTTAGAGAAATAGCACACTATGTTGGATTGGTGTTTTTAGTAATAGCACTCTATTTTGTATATAGATCATTTTATAAAATGAGAATTAATAGTTGATATAATTTTAATTTATAGAAAAAAGGCTGACTAAAAAGTTAAATTTTCAGTCAGCCTTTTTGTTTAAGAATTAATAATTAACTAATTTGTAATTACACGAATTTGTGAATTTAATAAATATAAAGTTGTTTTTTTTTGAATTCTACACCTTTAATTTAAAGGTATTTTTTTAAAAATATTGTATATTCCCACCAAATAAAAAAGAGTTAAATGAAATTTATAAGTGATCCGTTAAAAAGTTTTATCAAATTAGAAACTGCCTCAAGTATTATCCTTTTTATAGTCTCAATTTTTGCCATAATTTGGGCAAACTCATCTTTTGGATATTTATATGAAGAGATTTGGTATAAAAAATTTACAATTGGATTTATAAATACAGATTTTCATTTATCAAAGTCATTAATACTATGGATTAATGATGGATTAATGGCAATTTTCTTTTTTGTAATTGGTCTAGAAGTTAAACGAGAAATTTTAGCTGGAGAATTAACAACTTTGAGAAAAGCATCGCTTCCAATTTTTGCTGCTATTGGAGGTATGGCGTTTCCAGTACTAATTTTCTTTATTTTAAATAAAGGAAAAATTGGTATGGAAGGTTGGGGAGTACCAATGGCTACAGATATTGCTTTTACCTTGGGGATATTAAAGTTATTAGGAAAGCGTGTTCCATTAGGCATTAAAATATTTTTAACTGCATTTGCAATTGTTGATGATATTGGTGCAGTTTTAGTAATTGCTATTTTTTATAGTTCCAATATTCAATGGGATTTAATTGGCTATGCAATGGTTTTATTTGCGGGTGTTTCTTTTTTAAGTTATAAAAAAGTGTATTCTCAATATTTTTATTTTATAATAGGATTTATAGTATGGTTATTGTTTTTAAAATCTGGAGTACATCCTACAATTGCTGGAATTTTAATGGCATTTTCAATTCCAATCCACCGAAAAGTTAATGTTTCAGAATATTTAATAACAGTAAAAAAGCAATTATCAATTTTTAAGGAAAAAGAGGCTACTTCGAGCCAACTATTAACCAACGATCAAATACATGCAATTGATGTTATTGAAAGTTGTTCGGAAAAAGTGCACTCTCCACTTCAAAACCTAGAACATACTCTACACGGCTGGGTTTCTTATTTAATTATGCCAATTTTCGCTTTAGCAAATGCTGGTGTTATTATTAGTTTTAAGGGTTTAGAAGGTGCAACTCATTTAGTTTTTAATATTGCTGCAGCCTTAGTTTTAGGTAATACTATTGGTATTTTTTTAATGAGTTATATGGCTGTAAAGTTGAAATTTGCAGATTTACCAGAGAGCGTTAATTTTAAGCAATTACTTGGAGCTGGTATGTTAGGTGGTCTTGGTTTTACAATGTCATTATTTATTGCAAACTTAGCCTATGAAGAGGATAACTTAGTGGCAGCTGCAAAAATGGGGATTATAATTGGGTCATTAATTGCTGGTTTATTAGGATATTTAGTTTTACGATCTACATTAAAAGAACCTAAAGTAACTTAAAACCTTTGTTGGTATTTATATTCAACAAATTTAAAATAGTTGTATAACTTGTAATTCACATCTAAGCCATAATCAATATTAAAATCGTATTCGATTACGTTTTCGTATATGTTTGGGTTATACCTTAATGGGTTTTTAGCTCTAATATTCCATTCAATTACATAAAATTTATTTTTTGTCTCGTAATATGATTGTGAATAAAAATTTGCTGGTTTTGCATTCGAAATTAAATAGGTTTCAAAGCCAGGGTCAATAATTATAATTTCGTATTCTAAATCGTCATTTGCAATTCTTACTGCTCCTTCAGGAAGTTGTGTTTCTTCTGTTATGGTTTTTGTTGTAGGTCCGCATCCAAAAAGAAATAACCCAATTGCTAAATAATAAATTAAATATTTCATAATTAGTTGTTTTTAAGTATATTAAATGTACAAAAACCATTCCAGTTTAATTTGTTGAATACCTTAAATTTTAAATAAATGCAGTATTTTTGTATGTAAATCAATTAAAATATTTAAGACATGAAACGATTTTTACTAATTTCTTTAATCTTACTTACACTTCAGAGTTATGCTCAAGATAGAATTACAGGCGCAACATATGCAACACGTTCAGAAGTAATTTCTCAAAATGGAATGGTGGCTACTAGTCATCCGTTAGCTACTCAAATTGGTATTGATATTTTAAAACATGGTGGAAATGCTATTGATGCTGCCATTGCGGCAAATGCTGCTTTAGGTTTAATGGAGCCAACAGGATCAGGAATTGGTGGAGATTTATTTGCTATTATTTGGAGTGCAAAAGATAAAAAATTATATGGTTTAAATGCTAGTGGACGTTCTCCAGAAAAATTGACCTTGCAGTATTTTAAGGATAAGAAAATGACTAAAATTCCTTCTTTTGGACCTTTACCAGTTTCGGTTCCAGGTTGTGTTGAGGGCTGGTATGAAATGCATAATAAGTTTGGGACTTTAAAAATGGAGCAAATATTGGCACCTGCAATTAGTTATGCCAGAAATGGATTTCCAGTTACTGAATTAATTGGTTATTATTTAACAGCATCTTCTCGTCGATTTAAAGAATATCCTAATTTTGCAGATACTTATATGCCTAATGACAAACCTTTAACAAAGGGTTCGGTTTTTAAAAATCCTTATTTAGCAGATACCTATTCTAAAATAGCAAAAGGAGGAAAAGACGCTTTTTATAAAGGTGAAATTGCTAAAATTATTGCAAATTTTATTCAAGAACAAGGAGGCTTTCTTTCAGAAAAGGATTTAGCGAATCATACTTCAGAATGGGTTGAACCTATTTCAACAAATTATAGAGGATACGATGTATGGGAATTGCCACCAAACGGGCAGGGAACTGCTGCTCTTCAAATTCTTAACATTATGGAAGGTTATAATGTTAAAGAAATGGGGTTTGGCAGTGCTGAATATATTCATCATTTTACAGAAGCTAAAAAATTAGCTTTTGAAGATCGTGCCAAATATTATGCCGATCCTGATTTTAATAAACTTCCAATAAAACAATTAATATCAAAAGAGTATGCTAATGAGCGCAGAAAATTGATAAATCCAAATAGAGCTGCAAATAGTTTTGATGCAGGTGAGCTGGAACATGGTAATACAATTTATATGACAGTTGCTGATAAATTTGGGAACATGGTTTCTCTTATTCAAAGTAATTATAGAGGTATGGGCTCAGGAATGGTACCTCCTAAATTAGGATTTATGTTGCAAGATAGAGGTGAATTATTTTCATTAGAGGAAGGACATTTAAATGTAATTGAGCCTAAAAAAAGACCTTTTCACACTATTATACCAGCTTTTATTACTAAAGATGGTAAACCTTGGATTAGTTTTGGACTAATGGGAGGCGCAATGCAACCACAAGGTCACGCTCAAATTGTTATAAATTTGATTGATTTTGAAATGAATTTACAAGAAGCAGGAGATGCGCCTAGAATGCAACACAATGGATCATCAGAACCTACAGGAGAAAAAATGACTGATGGAGGGCATTTGGTGCTAGAGTCAGGTTTTGATTATGAAACCATTAGAGCGCTAATTAAAAAAGGTCATAAAGTTGGTTTTGAATTAGGAAGTTATGGTGGTTATCAGGCAATTATGTGGGACGAAATAAATAAAGTTTATTTTGGAGCTTCTGAATCAAGAAAAGATGGACAAGCTTCAGGTTATTAAAATTTAATTTATGAATAAAATACGTTGTAATTGGTGTGGAACTGATCCACTTTATATGGAATATCACGATGCTGAATGGGGTGTACCTATTTATGGCGATGCAAAATTATTTGAGTTTTTAATTTTAGAAACTTTTCAGGCAGGTCTAAGTTGGATTACAATTCTTAGAAAAAGAGAAAA
>Ga0102814_10000829_pt1 | contig 22121 bp, 20 predicted proteins | sample ColrivemetaGS741_FD_79112 | JGI IMG/M metagenome (GOLD analysis project Ga0102814, IMG submission 79112) | Estuarine microbial communities from the Columbia River estuary - Flood tide ETM metaG S.741 | ecosystem: Environmental > Aquatic > Marine > Intertidal zone > Estuary | place: USA...
CAATATTGGTCACGGCACCGAACAAACGGGTGTTGGCAGGGTAGCGACGGCCAATGGCGCGCCACGGATCTTCACCCAACTGCTTCATACCCAGGGATACGCGGTTACGCTCGCGGTCGAACTTCAGGACCTTGACGTCGATCTCGTCACCAACGTTCACCACGTCGGAGGGATGCTTGACGCGCTTCCAGGCCATATCGGTGATATGCAGCAAACCGTCGATTCCGCCCATGTCCACGAAGGCACCATAGTCGGTGAGGTTCTTGACGATGCCCTTGAGAACACTGCCTTCCTGCAGGTTATTGAGGAGCTCTTCGCGCTCTGCACTGTATTCTTCTTCGACAACTGCACGACGAGAAACCACAACGTTGTTGCGGCGCTGGTCAAGCTTGATGACCTTGAATTCCAGCTCTTTACCTTCCAGGTAAGCGGGATCACGCACGGGGCGCACATCCACCAACGATCCAGGAAGGAAGGCTCGGACATCACCAAGTTCAACGGTGAAACCACCCTTGACGCGACCGGTGATAATGCCCTTGACGATCTCGCCTTTCTCAAAGGCCTCTTCAAGAACAGTCCAGGTACGAGCGCGCTTGGCTTTCTCGCGGGACAGCTTGGTCTCACCAAAACCGTCTTCGAGACTATCCAGGGCAACTTCGACCTGATCGCCGACCTCTACTTCCAACTCGCCCTGTTCATTCATGAACTGCGAAGTAGGAATAACAGCTTCACTCTTCAGTCCGGCGTGAACAATAACGACGTCGGAGCTGATGGTGACGACTTCAGCCATAATAATGGCGCCAGGCTTGAACTGCTTACTAGCCAGGCTATCTTCAAATAGTTGTGCAAAAGTTTCAGACATGTGATTAATTTCCATGGTCGCAACGACCAACTACCGTCTCAAGATCCATTCTTTGACGGGGCATTACAAAATAGCTCCAAAATCCTTTTGGAGCCCAAGAAATTCACTGCGAGTAGGCTGTTAAATAATCAGCCCAGGCATTTTTTTCTCTACAAATGCCAGCACCCTGCTAACTACCTGCTCTATATTCAGAGGCGTGGTATCCAGCTCTTCGGCATCGGGTGCGGGGCGAAGCGGAGACACGGATCGTGTTCGATCCCTGTAGTCCCGCTCCGCGATCTCTGCAGAGAGGGCGGCGAGATTAACACTAATACCCTTTTCCTTCAACTGCTTATGACGTCGCCGCGCACGTTCTTCGGGACTCGCGGTCAGGAACAGCTTGGCCCGGGCATCAGGGAAGATGACCGCCCCCATATCCCGCCCGTCGGCTACCAGTCCCGGGGCCTTTCTGAAACTACGTTGAAAGCCAATCAGGGCGCTCCGGACCTCTGGCTGGGCGGCAACCCGGGAAGCGAGTTCACCGGTGCTTTCCCGCCGGACATCGGTGGTTACGTCGACACCATTTACCCGAATTATGGTCTCGGCGCCCCCATCGCTTTCAAATAAAATATCTAGCTCAGACAATAACTTGGCGACGTCCGCACCATTTTCCAGGTCCAGCCCTTCCCGGGAGGCCATCAAGCCGGCTATTCGGTACAGGGCGCCACTGTCCAGCAGGTGGAAACCCAGCACATCGGCCACTCTGCGGCTGATTGCGCCCTTTCCCGAGGCGCTTGGCCCATCAATGGCAATTACCGGAGGCGCATCGATCACGAAATCGTCTCCTTGTTTATTGTCATCCCCAGGCGAGCCCCATGCTCGGCAAACCCCGGAAACGAGGTAGCAACATTGCGGGTATTCAAAATCCGCACGGGTCCGCCGGCCATCAGCGCAGCAATGGTGAACGCCATCGCAATACGGTGATCACCATGGCTATCGACTTCACCACCGTTGAGAGGCCCGCCGGTGACAATCATTCCATCGGGTTTTTCCTCGACTTTCGCACCCAGGGCCATCAGCCCGTCCACGACCGTGCGAATTCTGTCGCTTTCCTTGACCCGCAACTCCTCAGCGCCGGAAACCCGGGTTACGCCCTCAGCGCAGGCGGCGGCCACCATCAACACTGGAAACTCGTCAATGGCCAGGGCCACATCTGAAGCGTCGATATTTATCCCCTTAAGCCTGCTTTTCGCTATCCGTATGTCGGCGACAGGTTCGCCTCCCTTGGCAGTGGGCGCGGTGGCCACGTCTATCTTGGCCCCCATCTTCCGCAGGATCTCGATTACCCCTGTCCGGGTTGGATTCACCCCCACACTTCTCAGGGTTACACCTTTATCGCTGGTCAGGCAGGCTCCAACGATGAAAAACGCCGCGGATGAAAGGTCTCCAGGAACCGCTATACGGTGAGCTTTCAGCGCGCCGGGCGCCTCAATCTCCACGCTCATCCCCTTCCTGACTACCGTAACCCCGAAACTCGCCAACATCCTCTCGGTATGGTCACGACTGACCCCTGGCTCGGTAACCCGGGTGACACCCTTGGCATACAATCCGGCCAGCAAAATGGCCGACTTAATCTGGGCACTTGCTACAGGTGCCTGATAATCAATCCCCACCAGCCCCTGGCTTCGCTCGATCATCACCGGTGGGCGCCCATCGCTGGTCTTGATGCGCGCGCCCATCTGGCGCAGGGGCACGGCGACCCGCTCCATTGGCCTTGTCATCAGCGAACTATCGCCAACCAACGTCGAAGAAAACCCCTGGGCGCAAAGTAATCCGGTAAGCAATCTCATCGAGGTGCCCGAATTCCCCAGGTCCAGATCACCAGGCGGACGTTTCAATCCCCTGAGTCCGACTCCATGCACACGCCAGCAGTCTCCAGGCGTCTCGGGGGCCTCAATCTTCGCTCCCATCGCCGTCAGGGCCGCGGCCGTCGCAAGACAATCCTCACTGGCAAGCAATCCATCTATCTCGGTAATGCCATCAGCGATCGCGCCAAACATCAGCGATCGATGGGAAATGGACTTATCCCCTGGCACGGTGATCTCACCCGCCAGGCTTGAACCCGGCTCCACCAGATAACTCTCTATTCCGTCGCCATGGGCAACAGATGGTTTTTGCTCATCAATCATAAGTTTTACATGACCGCCTTGGGATAGGAGCCAAGGATCCTGAACAACGAGGCCTGTTCTTCAAGCTCCGCCAAGGCCTGGCTCAACGCCGGGTCGGAGGCGTGACCGTCCAGGTCCATGAAAAACACGTAATGCCACTTCTTGCGCTGGGACGGCCGGGATTCAATGCGAGTCATGCTAATACCGTGTCTGGCAAGCGGCTCAAGCAAACGGTAAAGAGCGCCGGGGCTGTCTGTATCGGCAGCCGAAATCAGCACAGAGGTCTTGTCCTCGCCGCTTGATGCCAGCAGGTCTCTGCCAATCACGAGGAAGCGAGTGGTGTTATCCGGTCTGTCCTCGATATTCGCGACCAATATTTTCAAATCGTACACGTCGGCCGCGGTGGCCCCGGCAATCGCCGCCGTACCTTGCTCGTCACGAGCCCGACGGGCGCCTTCGGCATTGCTGCTAACAGCAACCCGTTCCACATCGGGCAAATACTCACCCAACCATCCTCTGCACTGGGCAAGGGACTGGGCATGGGCACATACCCGCCTGACCTCTCCCAATCCCTCGAAGTTACCCATCAGGTGTTGCTCTACCCGCAGTTCAACTTCACCACATATCTTCAAGGGTGAAATCAGGAATCGATCGACCGTATGGTTCACCGTACCCTCGGTGGAATTTTCCACCGGCACAATGCCAAAATCTGCCGCTCCGGACTCGACTTCCTGAAACACCTCATCAATAGACATCAGCGGCATGGAGCGCACAGAATGGCCAAAAAACTTGCTCACAGCGCTCTGGGTGAACGTGCCTTCAGGCCCCAGGTAGCCAATTTTCAAGGGCTCTTGTTGCGCCAGGCAGGATGACATGATCTCCCGGAATAGACGGACAACCTCCTCGTCGCTAAGGGGTCCCTGGTTACGCGACAACGCGTTGCGCAACACCTGGGCCTCCCGCTCGGGACGGTAATAATCTGCTGCCCTGGCAGCCCCGGACTTCGCCTTCCCTACTTCCTGGGCAAGCCTTGCCCGTTCATTGATCAACGCCTGGATGCTGGTATCCAACTCATCAATACTTGCTCGCACTGAATCCAGGTCGAGGGGCTCTTTTTTAATTTTCTTGGCCATAGGCTCTTAAATTACCCGCGCTGCAAGCACACCATCAATACTGGCGATTTGTTTATAGGTTTCCTCGGGAACTTCTCTGTCCAGATCCACCAGAGTATAGGCGACATCACCCCGTGACTGGTTAAGCATATCCAGGATATTCAAACCTGAATTGGCCAGGCAGGTCGAAACCTGTCCCACCATATTCGGCACATTGCGATTGGCTACGGTCAAACGGGAACTCCCTGCCCTGGGCATTACCGCCTGGGGAAAATTCACAGAATGACGAATGTTTCCGTTCTCGAGATATTCGCGCATATTGTCCACCACCATCACCGCGCAATTATCCTCGGCCTCAAGTGTCGAGGCTCCCAGGTGAGGCAAGGCCACTACCTGGGGATGATCTTTAATCTCCGGAGAAGGAAAGTCGCACACATAATTTGAGAGGTGATCCTGACCCAGCGCCTCGACCAACCCCTTTTCATCCACGATCTCGGCACGAGAGAAATTCAACAGCACGCCGCCCTGGCGCATCAAGCCCAAACGCTCCGCACTCATCAAGCCACGGGTTTTCGCGTTCAGGGGTACGTGCAGGCTGACCATGTCACACCGGGCCAGCAAGTCATCCAGGCTCGTGGCCTGCTCAACACTTGCTGAAAGCTGCCAGGCCCGTTCAACCGTCATCCCCGGGTCGAAACCGATGACTCGCATACCCAGGCCCAGGGCTGCATTTGCCACTTCAACGCCAATCGCACCCAGGCCCACCACGCCCAGGACCCTGCGAGGAAGTTCATAGCCAACGAATTGTTTCTTACCCGCTTCCACAGCGCGCTTGATATCTTCCGCACTGCCCTCCAACGCCCTGACATAGGCCCATGCCGGACAAATATTTCGAGCCGCCAACAACATGCCCGCAACCACCAGTTCTTTCACTGCATTGGCGTTGGCGCCCGGAGCGTTAAATACCGGAATACCTCTTTCTGTAAGCCTCTCGACAGGTACGTTATTCACGCCGACTCCCGCCCTGGCAACCGCCCTGAGCGTCTCCGGAATCTCCAGATCATGCAGGTCATGGGAGCGCAACAAGATGGCGTCAGGATGCACAATCTCGGAGGCAACCTCGTAATATTCTCGGGGCAGGTTCTGGAGACCGGCTACAGAAATATTATTCAAAGTAAGTATTTTGAAACGCATGAAAATCCTCCGGCTATCAAGCCGAGTTTCGCTCGAACTCCGCCATAAACGAGACCAGCGCTTCAATACCGGCTTCAGGCATCGCATTGTAAATACTGGCGCGCATTCCCCCCACAGACCTGTGCCCCTTGAGGCCGCTCAAGCCCGCCTCCTCGGCCTGCCTGACAAACTCTGCATCAAGAGAACTATCGGCCAGGATAAATGGAATGTTCATTAAAGAACGTGAATCAAGCTGCACCGGATTCTTGTAAAAATCCGATCCATCGATGGCCGCATAAAGTCGCTGAGCCTTACGTCGATTACGACGCTCCATTTCCTCGAGACCGCCCTGTTCTTTCAGCCATTCAAACACCAGGCCAGCCAGGTACCAGGAATAGGTCGGCGGGGTATTTAGCATCGAATCCGATGCAGCGACCTTGCTCAAATTCAGGACATCCGGAATTGAATCCGGGCAGAGTTCAAGCAGATCTTTTCTGACAATCACCAGGGTCAGCCCTGCCGGCCCTATGTTCTTTTGGGCGCCGGCGTAAATCAGACCGAACTCATTCACCGGCATTGGTCGGGATAGAATTGTGGAGGAGCAGTCAGTAATGAGAGGGCAATCCATTCCTTGCGGCACGAACGGAAACTCGACGCCATGTATGGTCTCGTTCATGCAGTAATGCAGGTAGGCCGAATCCGGGACCGTGTCCCAGGAGTCCTGGGCCGGGGCTCTGTCGTACCCGGTGCCAGAAGAATCCGCCACTACTTCTACCGAACAAAGTTTGCCGGCAGCTGCGATGGATTTCTTGGACCATGAGCCAGTTTGAATGTACTGGGCAACCTTGCCGGCTGCGAAGTTCATGGGAATAAGCGAAAACAGCAGTGTCGCCCCACCCTGCATGAACAGGACATCGTAATCATCCGGGATATTGAGCAGGTCTCTCAGGTCCTGCTCGGCCTTTTCCGCCACCGAAAGGAATAACTTTCCGCGGTGACTGACCTCCATGATGGACATGCCAGACCCATGCCAGTCCAGCATCTCATCCCTGGCCCGAGTGAGTACTGTTTCCGGCAACATGGCCGGACCTGCGCTGAAATTAAATACCCGTGTCATGAATCATCCCCGTGACAGCTGACCACAGGGAATGATTCTGCACCGCAGCATCGTCAATGTCGACTGACTATTCGCTCTCTACAGACTCTTCAGCCGGCGACTCGCCATCTTCCGAGTGCTCAAGATCCCCTTCAAGCTCTTCCTCGTCCTCATCCAGGGCCTCAATTCGCTCCACCCCGACGAGCTTTTCACCCTTGCCAAGCTTGATTAGACGCACGCCCTGGGTATTGCGGCCCAGTACAGAAACTTCCGACACGGCGGTACGTACAAGGGTGCCACCGTTGCTAATGAGCATGATCTGGTGTTCGTCTGTAACCTGCAGCGCACCCACGCACAACCCGTTACGTTCACTGGTCTGAATAGCGATTACGCCCTGCCCACCACGGCCCTGAACCGAGAACTCATCAACGTTGGTTCGCTTGCCGTAACCATTCTCAGTAGCGGTAAGGATGTCATCGCCTTCGTTGATAATAAGGGAAATAACCTCGTCGCCCTTTGCCAGGCGAATTCCCCGCACACCGGCAGCGGTGCGCCCCATGGCACGTACATCGGATTCCTTGAACCGGATGCCCTTGCCTTTGCGACCTATCAACAGGACGTCGTTGGTGCCATCAGTGATGGCAACCCCAACCAAGCGGTCCTCGCCACGCAAATCCACTGCGATAATGCCATTTGAACGGGGACGCGAGAATGCGTGCAGAGGAGTTTTCTTTACCGTACCGGCGCTGGTCGCCATGAATACGAAAAGATTTTCGTCAAACTCACGCACCGGCAGAACCGCATTCACGTGTTCATCCGCCTCAAGCGGCAGAAGATTTACGATGGGCTTGCCGCGAGCTCCCCTGCCTGCCTGGGGCAGTTCATATACTTTCAGCCAATAGACCTTGCCGCTACTGGTGAAGCACAGCAGGGTGTCATGGGTATTGACGACCCACAATTGGTCAATCAAGTCGGTCTCTTTAATCTTGGTAGCGCTCTTGCCTCGACCACCACGACGCTGGGCCTCGTAGCTGGTAACCGGCTGGGCTTTCGCGTAACCCTCCCGGGACAGGGTGACCACCACATCTTCCTCGGTAATCAGGTCTTCGAGACTCAGTCCCTGGAAGTCTTGCCTTATCTCTGTGCGACGGCTGTCAGCATACTGCTCACGAATTTCCACCAACTCGCCGCGAATGACTTCGAGCAGCTTCTCAGGGCTTTCCAGAATGCTAATGTATTCTTGAATATCTTCTATTAACCCTTTGTATTCAGTAATAATTTTATCTTGCTCAAGACCCGTCAAACGATGAAGCTTCAGATCCAGAATTGCCTGGGCCTGGATCGGCGACAAGCGGTAATCTTCGCCCTGCATACCGAATTCTTCTGTGATTGAACTCGGCCGTGTTGCGGCAGCTCCGGCTCGTTCGAGCATCTCGATGACCACACCCGGCTTCCAGCCGCGGGACACCAATGCAATACGGGCTTCGGCAGGTGATGCAGAGGCCTTGATGGTGGCGATCACCTCATCGATGTTCGCCAGGGCGACTGCCTGACCTTCCAGGACATGAGCTTTTTCTCGCGCCTTGCGGAGCTCAAAAATGGTGCGACGAGTCACGACTTCGCGGCGGTGGCGCACGAAGCAATCAAGCATTGTTCGCAGGTTGATCAACTGGGGACGACCTTCTACCAGGGCCACCATGTTGATACCAAACACGCTCTGCAGCAGTGTCTGCTTGTAAAGGTTATTCAGCACCACATCGCTGGGCTCGCCGCGACGTAGCTCGACTACCATGCGCATTCCATCCTTATCGGACTCGTCACGCAGTTCGGTAATACCCTCAATTTTGCGTTCCCGCACCAGCTCGGCAATCTTCTCCAGCAACCGGGCCTTGTTCACCTGGTACGGAAGCTCGGTAACGATGATGGATTCTTTTCCGTTACTCTCGTTGCGCTCGATGTGACTCAGCGCCCGCACATGAATTCGACCACGCCCGGTGCGATAGGCCTCAAGAATGCCCTGCGCCCCGTTGATAATTCCCGCTGTCGGAAAGTCCGGCCCGGGAATCAGCTGCATGAGCTCCGGCAGAGAAATATCCGGGTTATCAATGGTTGCAAGACAGCCATCAATCACCTCACCCAGGTTATGGGGAGGGATATTGGTGGCCATGCCCACCGCGATACCCGCTGAACCATTAACCAGCAGGCTCGGTATCCTGGTTGGCAGAACGCTGGGCTCAGACTCGGATTCATCGTAGTTCGGGACGAAGTCGACGGTTTCTTTTTCAATGTCCGCCAGCATTTCATGGGCCATCTTGGCCATGCGCACTTCGGTGTAACGCATGGCGGCCGGCGCATCGCCGTCTACCGAACCAAAGTTACCTTGCCCATCCACCAGCATGTAGCGCATGGAAAACGGCTGGGCCATACGCACAATGGTGTCGTAAACAGCCGAATCACCATGAGGATGGTATTTACCAATAACGTCACCAACCACACGAGCTGATTTCTTGTACGGCTTGTTGAAATCATTGCCCAGTTCTCGCATCGCAAAAAGCACGCGCCGATGAACCGGTTTCAGACCGTCTCGCACGTCTGGAAGCGCTCGTCCAACGATAACGCTCATCGCGTAATCGAGGTAGGAACGTCTCATCTCGTCTTCTAGATTTACCGGGATAATTTCAGGGGAAATATCAGTCATGAACAAGACTCGCGGTCAAATGACCAGCAAATAGTTAAACCAATGAAAAAGCTGGATTTTAAGTATTTCGTATCGCCAGCTTCAAAGCGCAAAATTGTAGCACAATTTGGGGCGTTTTTGCAGCCCGGAAGGCAGCGTTTTTATCACTCTTTCAGACTGGCTATTGCCTGGCCAAACGGGGCCGTCAGACACCCCTTTTCGGTCACGATTACATCCACCAGCTCCGCCGGCGTCACATCGAACACCCGGTTTGACACTGTCACCCCCTCGGGAGGCCGCTCAGAACCGGTTGCAGCCCAGATTTCTGACCAATCTCGAGCCTCTATGCTGACCTTATCCCCCGAGGCGGTTTGATGGTCCACGGTGGAGGTTGGCGCCACCACCATAAAGCGCACTCCATGGGCCCGGGCCAGCACCGCCAGGGAATAGGTACCGATCTTGTTAATGACGTCACCGTTTGCGGTTATTCGGTCGGCACCTACCACCACCCACTGGACCTTCCCCTCCCGCATGAAGGTGGCAGCAGCCGAGTCGGCGATCAGGGTCACGGGAATCTCCGAACGAGCCAGTTCCCAGGCGGTGAGCCGGGCGCCCTGCAACCAGGGCCGGGTCTCGTCCGCGAAAACCCGGGAGACTTTTCCAGCTTTCCAGGCAGAGCGGATCACTCCCAGGGCCGTACCGTAACCCGCTGTGGCGAGCGCGCCAGCATTGCAGTGGGTCAAAATACCGCTATCAGCATCCATTAATTCTGCACCCAGATCGCCCATGAGGTAATTAGCCTCAATGTCCTGACGATGAATCAGGCAGGCCAACTCGAACATGCTCCCCAGCAGCTCTGAGGGCTGCGTGGTCTCTATGCAGAGCCGCATACGATCAACATCCCAGGCCAGGTTTACCGCCGTGGGCCGGGCCGCTGCCAACATATCCAGGTCCTGTAGCAGCAGGCTTTTCCAGTCATCCGAATTCTGATCCAGCCGCGCACGGGCCGCCAGCACGGCCCCGTACGCTGCGGTTACACCAATCGCCGGGGCGCCACGCACAACCAGGTCCGTGATCGCCCTGGCCGCCTCGGCAACCGTCTCCAACTGCAGGTACTCTTCCTTGCCGGGCAGCAATCTTTGGTCCATCAGCACCAGCCTGTCATTGCTCCAGCTAACCGGCTCTATTTTCCTGGTGTCGACCATCAATTCACTCCTCAATCAGCAAGATTCAACCATCACGCGGTGGCTACTGAAGCCACCTTGCTTATAATACGGCTTTTCACGCCATCCTGGCCGGCAAACAAGGCGTCAGGGCCTGTAGAGGGAAATGCCCGATGACGCGACAAGTCGATACCATCATTTCAGCCAGGTACATCGTACCGGTCATTCCTGCTGGCCCGCTGGAGAATCACGCCCTGGTAATCCACCAGGGGCGGATCCTGGACCTGCTCCCGGATGCCGAAGCCCGGGAAAAATACGCAACCTCGAACTGGCAGCAACGCCCCCATCACACACTGATTCCGGGTCTGGTCAACGCCCATACCCATCTGGCCATGACCTTGTTCCGCGGAATCGCCGATGACTTACCCCTGGAAGAATGGCTGCGGGAGCACATTTGGCCTGCGGAACAAGAATGGGTGGGGCCGGACTTCGTTCGCGACGGCACTGAGCTCGCCCTGGCGGAAATGATCCGGGGTGGCACGACCTGCGCCAGCGACATGTACTTCTTTCCGGAGGTTACCGCGGGCACTGCAGCCAGTATGGGCATGCGAATGGTAGTGGGAATGCCCATTATCGAACTCGAGACCGCATGGGCCAAGTCCGCCGAAGAGTGTTTTGCCAAGGGGCTTGAGGTACACGATGCCTATAGAGGCCATCCGTTAATCAGCACTGCTTTTGCGCCCCACGCGCCGTATACCGTGAGTGACGAATCGCTTTCCCGCATAAGCAAGCTGGCAAACGAACTGGAATTGCCGGTGCACATGCACTTGCACGAAACCGCCCGGGAGGTCGATGAGGCGGTTCAAAGCACCGGCGAGCGCCCGGTCGCCCGTCTGCACAGACTGGGCCTGATGAGCCGTCAACTTGTCGCGGTACACATGACATGCCTGGACGATGCGGACCTGACCATGGCCTCGGAGGGCAACATCAGCGTGGTCCATTGCCCCGAATCCAATATGAAACTCGCCAGCGGCACCTGCCAGGCGAGCGCCTTGAGAGACCGGGGCATTAACCTGTGCCTGGGTACCGATGGCGCCGCCAGCAACAACGACCTCTCGATGCTCGGTGAAATGCGCAGCGCCGCGTTACTTGGCAAGCTCACTAGCGGAGACGCCGCTGCTTTCCCGGCAGCACAGATACTGGAGATGGCCACCCTTAACGGTGCCCGAGCACTGGGGATGGAGGATCAAATCGGATCCCTGGAGCCCGGAAAATGGGCGGACATTTGCTGCGTCGATATGCACGCCCTGCACTTGCAACCACTGTACGACCCCATTTCCCAACTCGTGTACTGCGCCGAGGACAGCGACGTGAGCGACGTGTGGATCGGCGGCAGCCAATTGCTGGAAAATCGACGGCTGCTGAACCTTAATGAGAAATCCCTGTTTGAGAAAACTGCCCGCTGGGCGGAACGCCTGTCAGGGTTTGGAATAAACGGATAAGCTGAAGCCATGACCTCAAAAGCCAACGTCGACGAACGCGAAATCGCTCAATTCGAAGCCCTCGCCTACCGCTGGTGGGACCCCGAAGGTGAAATGCGCCCGCTTCACCTGATAAATCCTTTGCGCCTGCAGTACATCAGTGAGCGCTGCGAACTCAAGGAAAACCGGGTGCTGGACGTGGGCTGCGGTGCAGGATTGCTCAGCGAGGCCATGGCCTCAAAGGGTGCCAAAGTCACTGGTGTCGACCTGGCCGAGGCCTCCCTTGGAGTCGCCAGGCTGCACCTGCTGGAAAGCAAGCTAGAGGTGGACTACCGGAAAATCAGCATTGAAGAGCTCGCCGAGGAACAACCAGGAAGCTTCGATGTGATTACCTGCATGGAAATGCTGGAACACGTTCCTGATCCTGAATCGGTAGTTCGTGCCTGCACCACCTTGGTGCGACCCGGCGGTACAGTGTTTTTCTCAACCTTGAACCGCAACCCCAAGGCCTATCTGCTTGCGGTGCTTGGCGCCGAGTACATTATGCGAATGCTCCCCGCCGGCACCCACGACTATAAGAAATTCATTCGTCCCTCAGAACTAGGCGCCTGGTGCCGACAAGCGGGACTGGATATTACTGGCATGGCCGGTTTGCATTACCACCCACTGCACCAGAACTTCTACCTGGGCGACAACGTGGACGTGAACTACCTCATGCATTGCCAACTGGACGGGACGGCGAACCCATGAGTCCCGATTACCGCCCCATGAGCGTGCTGTTCGACCTGGACGGCACCCTGGTAGATACCGCCCCGGATATGGCCCACGCATTGAATCAGCTGCTGGCAGAGCACGGCAAACCCGGCCTGCCTTACGAGAGCATCAGACCGCACGTATCCAATGGCGCCCGGGGCCTGCTGGGACTGGGTTTTCAGATCGACACGCCTCATCAGGATTACGAAGAGCTGCGCCAGCGATTCCTGGATTTGTACCAGAGCGATATATGCGCCCATTCGAGACTGTTTGAGGGCATGGACGAAGTCCTGGATGTCCTGGAATCCCGGGGGATTATCTGGGGCATCGTAACCAACAAACCCGGCTGGCTTACCATGCCCCTGGTAAAGGCGCTGAATATCCACCAACGTGCCGCATGCGTGGTTTCCGGGGATACCTGCGAGCGGGCAAAACCCCATCCCATGTCCTTGCTGCATGCCGCCCAAAGCATCGGACTTAAGGCCGAAAGCTGTCTCTATGTGGGAGATGCGGCAAGAGATATTGATGCCGCAAGAGCGGCCGGCATGCCGGTCATCGCGGCTAGCTACGGTTACCTGGAACCAGGAAGCAACCCGAGTCAGTGGGGAGCGGACGCCATGGCCTCGCATCCACTGGAGATATTGCAGTTGATTGGAATTCAGCCCTAGCCGACCGGCAGTTTGCACAACCCATCGTGCATCGCCACAACCAGGCGCTTGCCTGGATAGAACCAGACGATTCATGAGCAACTCAGCACCCAATGACCTGACCCCAGGTTTCTACGCACGTCTTTTTTGCTCCAGTGAGCAGCAGGCGATACTGGATGCGGCCAGTGCATTACATCGAGAGATCACCTCGATCCCCCACAACGTAAGCGAGTTTACGGTGGCCCAGGCGAAATTAGCCTGGTGGCGTCATGAACTAAGCAATGGGACTGCAGGAAATCCCCGCCATCCCCTCTCCCGGGCTTACTTCGACCTGGCTAACGGTAACCCGCAACAACTCGAGTTATTCATCGAAATTATTGAAGGCGTCGAGGGCCGGATTTCCGGTTTACTGCCTGATTCCGAGACATCCCTTGCCATGCACTGCCACAAGGCAATGGGCGCCTATATGGAACTCCTGGCCTCCCTGACAATGGAAACTGAAGGCCCCCTGCCCCCCGAAACAAGAAACTTTTGCTCTCTGGTTGGCGCGGGCATCTACCTCAGCACTCACGCCATCGCCTGTGCTGCCCATGAGCAAAGCTGCGATTTAGCCTCCGCCCTGCCGGCCAGGCTTACTGACACCGGGGACACGATCAGGCCGGTGCTAACTCATGCAGCCGACTTGATGGACCGCGCTTTGGGCCTGACCACAGGTGGAGCAGGCTTGATTTACCACCACGCCATGTTGAGAATTCACCAGCGGTTAAACAACAAGGCACTTTCCAGGGCTAAACTGGAGACAGGCAAGCCCCCGCAACTGAACAGCTTCCGCATGCTGGCCTGCTCCTGGCAAGGTGCCCGGGCAGCCGTTGCAAGATAACTTCAGCAGGACTACTGACTATGACCGTTGACCTACAAACACTGGCTCGCGCCTACCGCCCCGAAACCGATACGCTAAAGGATCGGGTAATCCTGATTACCGGCGCTGGCGCTGGAATCGGCGCCGAGCTTGCCGTCACAAGCGCCGCTTGTGGTGCAAAGGTAGTGTTACTGGGTAAAACGATTTCCCGACTGGAAGCGACCTATGACCGAATCGTCGCCATGGAACGAGAGCGCCCATCGATTTATCCCATGGACCTGCAGGGCGCCACACCAGAGAACTATGCCGAGCTGGCCGAGGTTCTGAAAAACGAATACGGCCGCCTGGACGGACTGGTGCACAACGCCGGCATCCTGGGAGATCGCTCACCCATTGAACATTACGATCCTGGCGTCTGGCAAAAGACCCTGCACGTAAATCTTACCGCTCCGTTTCTGCTCACCCAGGCATGCATGCCATTACTGAAGCTCTCCGATGATGCCTCGGTGATTTTCGTTTCCAGTGGAGTTGGGCGAAAGGGACGGGCTTACTGGGGCGCCTATGCATGCTCAAAATTCGGCATTGAAGGGCTGGCCCAGGTTTTTGCTGACGAAACCGAGACCAACACCGCTATCCGTTCAAACTGCGTCAATCCTGGCGCTACCCGGACTGCCATGCGCAAGGTCGCCTATCCGGGTGAAGATGCCAACTTGCTCAAGACTCCCCAGGAGGTTTTGGCGCCCTATCTTTTCCTGCTGGGCCCTGACAGCAAGGGCGTCACAGGCCAGAGCCTGGACTGCCAGGTCAAGAAACCTGCCTAGGATCCTGATTGCAGGAACCTGGGCTAGTCACGAAAAATTAGAGTTTTATCTGGGATAGCCGCCATCGCTGGTCAGTCGCAGACTGCCAGCGAACCACTAAAAATCACGTGTTTCAGCGTCTACGGGATTGCGGGGGACGCCGGGAAGCCGTGCGAGCTTTCTTTTCAGCAGCACCGGGAACAGGAAGACAGGCGACAGCGTACAAGGATGAGATTTCCCTCGCGTCGAGCGGGCGATATTTCCCACGCAAAATTCTCCGGTCGATTTCCACCGGTCCAAAGCGGATACGCTTCAGGCGAGAAACGGTGAAGCCTCGACTGGCCCAAAGCCTGCGAACTTCCCTATTCCGCCCTTCGGCCAGCATTACCTGGAACCAGGGATTGTTACTGGCCGCGCCCATGGCCGAAATATCAAGAAACTGGGCAGGGCCGTCATCCAGTTCAACTCCATCCCGCAGAGCCTGCAGATCCGCATCAGTGGGATGACCCTGGACGCGAACTGCGTAGTAACGTTCGATACCTGTAGAAGGATGCATCAGCTTGTTCGCAAGACTTCCGTCGGTGGTAAAAATCAACAAGCCACTGGTACTGGCATCCAGGCGACCCACGCTGACCCAGCGCTTGCCTTTCAACCTGGGAAGATTTTCAAACACACTTCGGAGTTCACCTTCGGGCTTGGTGGAGCACACCTCCCCTTCAGCCTTGTTGTACATCAAGTGTTGATGCTGAACACCGTCCTCAGACTTCTTAAGTCGAATCGGTCGTCCATCCAGGGTAATTCGATCTGTCGAACTGGCCTTGTCTCCGAGTTGGGCGGGCTTGCCGTTCAACGTCAGGCGACCATCCTTGATCCACTGTTCAATGGCCCGTCGAGAACCAAATCCAAGTTGGGCCAGCAGTTTTTGCAAGCGTTCTTCCACGTGGCTCAAGCCTTCCCTGTGTCGGGCAGTTCGTCATCATCTTCGGGCAGTGCTTCCGAGGATTCTTCATCGACGGAGCTCAGTTCAATCTCTTCGTTATCCGCCTCGGACGTCTCAGCCTCTGCAGCGCGATCCCCTGCGCCATCATCGATCATTACCGACACCGACTGCTCCGGATCAGAATCACCGTTTTCCTGGCGTGAATTTTCAGACGCTGAAACACCGGGTTCGTGCACATCGGGATCCGGCAAATCCAGTTCAACATTCAAGTTATCCAGATCGCTGATATCCGCAAGGGTGGGCAGATCACTAAGACCCTTAAGGCCAAAATAGTCCAGGAACTCTTTGGTAGTGCCATAGATTGACGGCTTACCCGGCACGTCCCGGGATCCCAATACCCGGATCCAGTTTCTGTCTAGCAGCGTCCGCACGATATTTGTGGAAACAGCTACGCCACGAACATCCTCGATCTCACCACGGGTAACCGGCTGGCGGTAGGCGATGATAGACAACGTTTCCAGCAGGGCTCGGGAATACCTTGGCGGACGTTCCAGCCACAGTCGGGAAATCCACTCGGACAACTCTTTGCGTACCTGGATACGAAAACCGCTGGCGACCTCCAGCAACTGGATGCCGCGACCCTCATATTCCTCGGCCAAGATAGCCAGCACATCCCGGATGTCTTTCTTCTCCGGAACGCTGTCCACGTCCGTCCCAAATAGTCCTTGAAGTTGGTCGACACTCAAGGGGCCACCCACAGCCAGGAGTCCCGCCTCAACAATATTTTTTATTTGCTTTTGATCCATCTTTACGAAGACACCTGCTGCTGGGCACCATCCTCATCGCCGGTAATTTGCGCCGATGAGGGTTTAATGTGAATGGGAGCATAAGGAGCAGACTGAACAACTTCGATCAGAGATTCCTTAATCAGCTCCAGTATCGCGAGGAAAGTAACTGTAACACCAGTCCTGCCTTCCTCGGGCTTGAACAATTCTGTAAATCTCAGAAAACCGGTGGGACTCAAACGGGAAAGCACATCACTCATTCTTTCACGCACTGAAAGAGCTTCGCGCTGAATCGAATGGCTCTGGAACATCTCCGCCCTGGCCATGACATCTCTGAAGCAAATAAGCATTTCCTTCAATGTCACATCAGGAAGAATCTCCACCACTTTGCGCTCGGGTATTTCAGCCGATGCGACGGTGATATCCCTTTCCAGCCTCGGCAATGCATTAATCTGCTCGGCGGCCTGCTTGTAACGCTCGTACTCCTGAAGCCTGCGAACCAGCTCGGCACGAGGATCATCCTCGTCCATCTCTTCCGAGGAAGACCTTGGCAGCAACATCCGGGACTTGATCTCGGCAAGCATGGCAGCCATCAGCAGGTACTCACCCGCCAGTTCCAACTGCAGTTCGTTCATCAACTCAATGTATTGAACGTACTGACGGGTAACTTCCAGGATCGGAATATCAAGAACGTCGAGATTCTGCCTCTTGATCAGGTACAACAACATGTCCAGAGGCCCTTCAAAAGCTTCCAGGAACACTTGCAGGGCATGGGGCGGAATATACAAATCCCGAGGCAGTTCCATTACCGCCTCACCGTCCACCACAGCGAAAGGCATTTCACTTTGCAGGGACGCGCCTTCAGCGTACATGTGCGTCGCTTCCGCCTCTTCAAGAACCAGCTTCAGATCCGATGATTCTGACATGATTTACCTGTTACCGTTGGCCATCAGAAATAGTCCACGCCCATGGCGGCTCTGATGTCTTCCATTGTATCGCGTGCAGTGTCCCTGGCCTCAGAGCAACCCTCTGCTACCACGCTCTTCACATAATCAAGGTTGTTCGACAATTCCTGGCCCCGCTTTCTAATCGGGTCAAGTTCTGCCTGGATTGCATCATTCAACCGATTCTTGCAATCAATACAGCCAATCCCTGCTGAGCGACAACCTTCGTTTACCCAGTCACGGGTTTGCTCATCGGAGTAGACCTTGTGCAGACCCCAAACCGGACACTTATCGGGATCACCCGGGTCATTACGGCGAATCCTGGCCGGATCTGTCTGCATGGTTTTAAGCTTTTTCTGGATAGAGTCGGCATCCTCACGTAATGCGATTGTATTACCGTAGGACTTGGACATTTTCTGTCCGTCCAGACCGGGCACCTTGGGAGTCTCTGTCAGCAATGCTTCAGGCTCAACCAGGATGCTTCTGCCACCGCCTTCCATAAAACCAACCAACCGCTCGGCATCCGCCACGGTCAGGTTATGGCTATTTAACACCAGGGCTTTGCCCTCTTCGAGAGCTTTCGCATCGCCTCGTTCCTGAAACAGGCGGCGCAATTCACGATAGCGCTTACCGGTACGAGCCCCCAGGTTCTTCAGGGCACGCTCCGCGCGCTCTTCAAAATCTGGCTCTCTGCCGTAAAGGAAATTGACGCGCCGCGCCACTTCCCGGGTCAGCTCCACGTGGGCAACCTGGTCCTCGCCAACTGGCACGAATGCCGGCTTGTAGAGAAGAATATCTGCCGCCTGCAGCAACGGATAACCCAGGAAGCCATAGGTCGCCAGGTCGCGACCTGACAATTTTTCCTGCTGATCCTTGTAACTCGGCACACGCTCAAGCCATGCCAAAGGGGTTGTCATCGACAACAGCAAATGCAACTCGGCATGCTCGGGCACCTGGCTCTGGATAAAAATCGTGGAAGCGGACGGATTTAGACCGGCGGCCAGCCAGTCAATAACCATATCCCAAAGGTCCTGGCTGATTTTCGAGGGATCTTCATAATGCGTGGTTAATGCGTGCCAATCGGCCACAAAGTAATAGCATTTGTACTCGTACTGGAGTTTGAGCCAGTTCTTTAACGCACCATGATAATTTCCCAGGTGAAGACCGCCTGTGGGTCTCATTCCTGAGACCACGCGATTTTCGGGACGACTGCCGTTCGTCACTCATACCTCCAACACACTAACAATAAACCGCGAAACACCCTTTCCGATGCCGCGAAAATTTGATCCAACTGGAAAAGCCGGGACCCGCGCGTAGTATACGCTGAGGAGACCGGGAATGCTGCCCGCGGCGGGACCGGTCACTTAAAAAAACAGGGCGCCACAGTAAATGCCGGGGGACTGGTCAATTTTTCACCAATCCGGCATTCGAAATGTCTCAGGACAAGGGCGCTGCATCTCCCTTCCCCTGCCGAAGAATGACGGGAACCCCGTCTACCAGGTCAACCACTGTGGTTGGCTCAAAACCACAGGGACCCGCATCAATTATCAGGTCGACCCTACCGGATAACTTGTCCAGCACCTCAATAGCGTTCGAGGGCGGATACTCATCACCGGGTAAAGATAGCGTCGAACTCATCAATGGCTCACCCAGTTCCTCCAATAAAGCCTGGGTGACCGGATGATCCGGCACACGCATACCAATGGTCTTCCGCTTGGGATTCTGAAGCCTCCTGGGAACCTCCCGGGTTGCCTTGAGAACGAACGTATACGGACCAGGGGTCAGAGAGCGCAATAACCGGTAGGCCCAATTTTCTACCCTTGCGTACACCGCAATCTCGGATAAGTCCCGGACTACGAGAGTGAAGTTATGATGTTTTCCGGCCTGGCGGATGCGCCTAATTCGCTCCAGTGCATCCGTATCACCCAAATGGCAGCCCAATGCATAGCTTGAGTCTGTGGGATACGCAATAACCCCCCCTGCACGAATCACCTCCGCAACCTGCCCAATCAAACGGCTCTGCGGGTTTACCGGGTGGATTTCAATTATTTGAGTCATCTGTTCTTCAGTCTCATTGGGCTTGTCTGAGGATCGGTACTCGTCGATTGGCCCGTAGGGTATCATCGCTGCGGTCTCAACCAGTATCCGCAAAGTACCTAAATGAAATTATTGCTCGATTTTTTCCCCGTGTTCGCCTTTTTTATCGCATACAAGGCATACGATATATATGTCGCAACCTCCGTATTGATAGTGACGTTCATCGCCCAGTTCCTGTTCGACTGGAAAAGGAACGGCAAGATCAACAAGATGCACCTTACATCCCTGGTGCTAGTCCTGGTATTCGGTGGAATCACCCTGTTCCTGCGAGATGAGAAATTTATCCAGTGGAAACCTACTGTGGTGAACTGGCTTTTCGCCGCCGCATTCTTGCTGGCCCCGGTTTTTACCAGGAAAACACTGGTTCAGAGATTAATGGAAAAGACCGTCCAACTGCCCACCGGACTGTGGACGCAGCTGAATTCCATGTGGGTCCTGTTCTTTTTGCTCAGCGGCGCCGCCAATTTGTACGTGGTTTACAACTACGACGAAGAGACATGGGTGAATTTCAAATTGTTCGGCATGCTCGGACTAACCTTTGTATTTATTCTTCTGCAAGGAGTCTGGCTTAGCCGGAAGGCGACGCTGCTGGAAGAAAGCCAGCCCGAACCGGACAACGCGCCGAATAATGATCAGGGTTAAGTCCGCAAGCATTAGTTATTATTAACTTTAATATTGACTTTTATCTTATTGATTTTTGAGGCTTTATGAGTAACGAAACAGAGCATCAATTGATAGATCAGGTGAAATCTCTTCTAGAGAAGCAGTTTTCGCCGACGATTCTGAAGATCAAGGATGAAAGCGCTGCCCACGCAGGCCATGCCGGAGCCCAGGGCGGAATGAAACATCTGGCACTTACAATCTCCAGTGATACCTTAGATAACCTCTCTAAGATATTGGCTCATAAGGCTATTTATCAAGCGTTAGGTAGCCTGATGGAGACCCATATTCACGCTTTGCGAATCAAAATCATCAATTCGGGCCAGAACCAACCCTGAAAACCAATTTTACATATGCGCAGATTTTGTAAAATTGGACTACGGTCACAGTTTTTCCTAAATGCTCGGTAACCAGGCGAAAAAAGCCTTAAGCACCAAAATCAGCCCATCACTTTTGTGACGTCCGTCACAGAACTTTATTTCCAGTCCGGAGATCATCGAGCGTGACCTGATCCATATCGAATTCAGGCCATCTCGCCCCCCTTCCTGGAGGCACCGCCAACCGCGACTACCCTGCCGCGTCGGCTATCCAAAAAACAACTCATTCCATCAAAAATGGCTATAACCAGCCTCATGTTGCCGCTATTACTCATAAAAATCGGCAAACTTCTAAAAATTCGTGAATTTCAGAAAGCCTGATTACTGACATAATACCAACTCCCTCCCCTGGCCGTATGGCCTCCAAGGCGGGCACGCCCATGCCCTTGCCAGTTACCATAAGCCACTTCGCCACACGGCTCGACCATGGTAATAGTTCGCCTGAAACAACACTCCATATCCCCTGATTTTTAACCAGAAAAACCATATTCTGGAATTTCCCCTAACGCTCTCCAAGGTCCATTTCTCGGCAAATTACCCAGTAAATTATGTTGAAAGCTTGACCGTATTTTGCCTTGGGATATATTTCCCAACTTGAGCCATTTCACATTACATAATTATGACTGCGGCACTAGCAATCTTAGAGAACACAAGACCCCTAATGAGTGAACAGGTAAAGAAAGGTCTTATTACGGCATATTCGCACCTGCTTCGCCCATTAGTCAGGGTTTTGATCCGTAATGGAGTCGCCTTCGGTGAATTAGCCGAGGCGATAAAGCACGTGTATGTGAAGTCCGCGGTTGCTGATTTCCGCGAGGAAGGCAAACGGGTCTCCGGTTCCCGCATCGCCATCCTCACTGGCCTCACGAGAAAAGACGTGAAGCGAATTCTAGATGCCGTTTCTACCAATTCAGAAATCTCAGCACAAGGTATTAACAGGGCAGCAAGGGTTCTGGAGGGCTGGCATCAAGACCCCGAATTTACTGGGCCATATGGCATTCCGCTCGAAATCCCATTCGACGGCCAGGACATCTCATTTTCTCTGTTAGTTCGTAGATACAGTGGCGATATGCCGGCGCGCGCAATGCTAGACGAACTCAAAAGAGTAAAGGCTGTTGACGAGTCTGACGGCAAACTCAAACCTGTAAGTCGTTACTTTATTTCTTCAGACCTCGACCCTGAAAACGCAAAGTATTTTGGAGAAGTCCTTCACGACCTTGCTGCAACCATCGAGCATAACTTCACCATCGACTCAAACACCCCCCCTCGTTTTGAGCGCTGGGTCACTAACGACCAATTAGACCAAGTTAAGACAGACGAATTCCACAGAATCGCTTCGAAACTCGGAACTCAATACTTAGAAACTCTAGATAACTGGCTTTCTGCAAACGAGATTGCAGACCAGGCCGCTGTGGATACACAAACGAATAGAACCAGGGTTGGGATCTATTTCTTTGAAGAAATTAATAAAGACGGTAGGAAAAATAAATGAAAAAAGTCCTCAGAACTTCTATCCAAATGTTGTTGTTGAGTTCGGCCATCTATATG
>Ga0102814_10000830_pt1 | contig 22105 bp, 23 predicted proteins | sample ColrivemetaGS741_FD_79112 | JGI IMG/M metagenome (GOLD analysis project Ga0102814, IMG submission 79112) | Estuarine microbial communities from the Columbia River estuary - Flood tide ETM metaG S.741 | ecosystem: Environmental > Aquatic > Marine > Intertidal zone > Estuary | place: USA...
AAATTATTAACTAATAGCAATGTTTTGTAATTGCTGTTATAAACTGTAAAATTATGATTTTTAAAATTTTAAAAGGTTCAACACAAGAAGTTGAAAAACAACTAAATGAATTAGCTATGGAAAAAGGATTAGGTAACGTAGTTTTTTATGGAATGTCTGCTACAAATGAGCAAATAACAATTCTTATACAAACAATTTAATAATTTTATTGTTTATAACTAATGGCTAATCGCTACTAACCACTCTTAACCCCTATAAACATTGAATAAAAACCTTGACATAATAGTTTACTCAAATTATTTTAACTTAGAAAATAGAATATTTGCATTTCGTAAAAAAGAGTTATTTGATATAACTTCTATCCCTAAATACTTAGAATTAAAAGATGATAATAATTGTTTAGGGTATTGGATTAATCGTAAGTAGTTTACTTTATCAAAAATTAAATTATTAATAATAGAAAAACAAAAGACTGTAAGTGTAACAGACTTACAATGGTTTGAACAAATACATTTACAAGAGGTATTTAACTTAAAAAATTAAAATGGATAACTACTTAGATGAAAAATTTCAATGGTATTCTAAAGGAATAAAAACAATAAAACCTAGTGGATTTATAACACTAAGACAACTTATACAAACCACTTTAAGACCAAAACCAGAGATGATAAATGCTTTTAAACTTATACATGAAGCTGGGGCAAGGGGAGATAAGGAAGAAAAAAATAAACTGAAAGCAGAAAAATTATTTTTTACAACTCCTTCTGCAATATTTAGTCCTATAAGAAATTATGATTCTATTCAAAAATTCTTACCAATAGGTGTTTTTGAGTATGATGATGTTGAATATGCAGAGGTTTTAAGAGACTATATCTTTGAAAAAAGAAAAGATTGTATTTTTGCTTTTTGTTCACCTAGCTATACAGGGTGTAAGTTTATATTCTTGTTTGGGGAAACGCCAACAAGTGTTGAACATTATAAATCATTATGGTATGGTATTGCTAAGGATTTAGATAAATTTAAAAATTTAGATATGTGCAATGAAAGAGTTACACAACCTTTATATAATAGTTACGACCCTAATGCTAAATTTAGAGAAGACGCTGTTGCTTGTTTAAAAAGGGGTTACAAAGAAGGGAGTTTTGTACCTTACATTGGTGAGGTAGTTACATCTGAAAACGTTAGTCAAGAAGAAATAAAAGAATGTGTAAATTTAATAAAATATATATTTGATAGGATAGAAGATAATGCTCATAATAATATAGTATCTTGCAGTTTTACTGCGGGAGGTTTAACAGCTTTTTATGGGATTGACTCAGATGATATTTGGAATATAATTGAAGATAGTATAGAAAATCATAATTATATTAAAACTAATATTAATGGGTACTTAAAAACAGCTTTAACATTATTTAATAAAGGTTTAAATTTCCCAACACCATTAAAGAAAAAGTAAAATGACTAAAGAAGACCAATTAAAAAAATTAGTTCAACCAAAAGGTTACATAAGTAAATTTAAATTATATTGCAGAGACTGTAAAACAGAAAAAATTGTTAAAAAATTTGGAAAAGTTAAAAATAAATTGTAGATTTGTATTAAATTAAAAATAAACAAAATGGAGAATTTAAAATTAGTAGTTTTTATTTTGCTAGGGGCACTAGCAATTTTTATGGCATTGACAAATGCTTTAGGTAAGTGGAATAAATATAACCCATTAGTATTTGATATTGGAAAGTATCTTTTAACTGTATTATTAGGTTTAATAGTGTACGACTATACAAATATTTTTTTAGGTATACTTACAACTGTAGCCTTGATTTTAGTAATACAGTTGATAAATAAAATAGGTAATTAATGTATTATATTATCGTAATTACTTCTATCATAATCTACTTTATTGAAGGTAGACATGATTATAACTTACAAAAACTTTATTCAAATAAAAATGAGTTTAAGTATGTTGAGAATTGGCATAAATATGATTTTATTTTTCATATTTTATCAGTGTTATTACTATCTTATATATCTTATGGGGTAACTTTTAAAGCTCTTATATTGCTTATAAATATAGGTTTTTTAAGACAGTTAATACTTAATAGTACTTTAAATATATTAAACGGAAAACACTTGTGGTATCTTGGTAATACTTCTAAAATAGACAAGATATTAAAACCATATGAGATTTACGTTTTTATATTTTTATTAATAATTAATATCAGTTTAATAATTTTTGGAAATTATGAGAGATAAAGTAGAAGTTAAAAAAGAGAATAGTTTAAGTACTGAATTTAAAAAATTAGATTTAAGCATTGTGGAACAAGAACAATTAAATTGCTTAGTGAGTAAATTTTTATCTTCTGATTTTCAAACAAGAAATAAAATAATAAAGTAATGAAATTTGAAATAGATTTTAATGAAAGTGCTTACTACGATGATGATTTTCTTATACATTCTTTAGGTGGTAAATTAGAAAAAACAAACAGTACTAAATATCCACCATTTGATAAGATAATGTTAGAAATTAGAGATTTTAAACATTTAGAAGAAATATTAAAATTAGTAGATAAAAAATACAATACAGTATCTACTGCTTTAGTATCTTTTGATTCACCAACAATTTTTATAGAACTATGAAAAACTTAGATTTATATAAACTTTGGCATATTTGTAATAAATTATCACAAAAACAAGGTGAATTAGAAGAAGAGGGTCAGTATTTTTATTTATTAGGTATAAACTCTAATTTTATTGAGGATAGTTTTGATAAATTTTTAAAATACTATTCTTTCAAAATAGAAAATAAACAATTATGAATATAAAAAGTGGTATAGAAAGACCTAATTTTAAAGATAGAACAGGTGAAAAATATATAACCAATGAGGGATATGAAATTGAAATTATTGAGTATTTTAACTCTTTAAATTGTACGATTAGATTTTTATATAATGGATATACAAAATACAATGTATCTTTCGGGTGTGTGAAAAGAGGTGAAATAAAAAATCCATTTCATATATCTATATGTGGTATAGGTTATTTTGGAGTAGGTTATTACAAAGCAACTGTAAACAAAAATACTACGCCTGTGTACTATAAATGGGTAGGTATGCTACAAAGATGTTATAATAAAAACCATCAAGAAAAACATCCAACTTATATAGATTGTACAGTAGTAGAAGAGTGGCACAATTTCCAAGTTTTTGCTAAGTGGTACGAAAAAAATCATATTGAAGGTTTTGAATTAGATAAGGATATTTTAGTAAAAGACAACAAAATTTACAGTCCTGAAACTTGTTGCTTTGTTCCAAGTGAGATTAATATGTTATTTTCTGAAACTGGTATAAAAAATAAGAGTTTACCAAAAGGAGTGTGTTTAAATAACGGTTCAGGAAAAAAGTACATCTGTACTTTTAGTAAAATGTACTTGGGTAAATTCGACACAATAGAAGAAACATTAAAAGTTTATAAAGAAGCTAAAAAACAACACATAAAAGAAATAGCCGATAAGTGGAAAGATTTAATCGACCCACGAGTTTACAATATATTAATAAATTATAAATAGATGAGCAAAACGAGATTTAAAGATTTAACTCCTGAGAATAAAGAGTATTTAAGGTATATATACCATTCTGAAAAAACTCATAGAGAAAAGACAGATATTTTATCTAAAAAGTTTGGTATTACTGAAAGAACTGTTAGAAAATGGTGGGATAATTTAGATTTAAGAAAACAAAGTTATGATTTACCTCCACAACTTAGAAAAGCTTTAGAAAGGGGTATTAAAAAAGAAACTAAGGTATTATTAATAACAACTGCTCAAAATAAAACTTCTTTAAATGAAGATTTTCTTCAATCTATGAGAGTTTATCAACAGTTTATTACAAACACTTTAGGAAAACAAACGGAGATTATTGTAATACCTTCAAGGTATCGTAATCCCACATCTAATATAGAAACTGAGAAAACAAAAGCATTAGATTGGTGGGATGATAGTATAGAAGATTTACTGTTTTATGGAAAAGTTAACTTTGGGGACACTTTGATTTCAGCAGACAGTAGAATTTCACCTACAGCTAAAGAACCTTTATTGGGGTATGAATTATTGGCAAATCAGGGACATGTTGTTTTAGGGCATAGTAAAATTCATTGGAGAACTTTACCAAGACTTAGAGGAGAAGCTTTAAGAACTATGTGTACTACAGGTTATATAACAAATAAAAACTACTCTAAATCTAAGGCTGGTGAGATAGGATTTGAGCATCACTCTTATGGATTTGTTGTAGTGGAGTTAAAAGACGATGGTACTTGTTATATACCAAGAAATGTTAAAGTAAAATCAGACGGTTCTTTTACAGATATTATTTACTCTGTCAATAAGGATGGTGTTGAGGTAATTGATAGTAGTCTTGGTTTTGTTTGGGGAGACATACACAATGAAGTTATAGATGAAGAGTTTTATAAAATATCTAAAGAATTAGTTTGTAACAAATTAAAACCTAAAAAAATTGTTGCTCACGATATATTAGACGGATATGCTTTTAATCCACATGAGGAAAAAGATTTATTTATTAAACGTCAGAAAATTGTAGAAGGGAAACACCTAATTGACAAAGAGATAGAAAATGTTCTTAATCGAATAGAAGATATGAAATCTTGTGCGGATGAATTTTACATATCAGAGAGTAACCATGATTTATTTGCTGATAGACATATTAATAACTTCAATTGGAAAGCCGACTTACATAATTCTCCTACTTATTTAAAATTAGCTTACATACAACAAACTGTTAATTTAAGAGAGTATGGAAATATCTTAGGGTATCTTATATGGGAACGTTTTAAAGATTCTGTTAAGTATATTAAAATGGGAGAGACTTTGAAGATTGCAGATTATGAATGTGGACAACATGGAGACTACGGAACTAATGGTTCTAAAGGTCAAACTAGAGGATTCAGTAGAATAAACACTAAGATGATTCATGCTCATACCCACTCTCCTATGATTCATAATAATGTTACGGCAGTTGGGGTTACGTGCTTGTTAGAACAGTATTATAACAGGAAAGGTTTTAGTTCGTGGGCACATGCTCATTCAATTATTCATAACAATGGGAAGAACCAACTTTTGGTGTTTGGAGATGATTATAGTTTAACAGGATTAATATAAATAAAATGAAAAAAAGTAAAAAAGGATGTCCACATGGATGTGATATGTGTGACGATTGGGGTTGTAATTCTTATGAAGATTGTAACTATGAGTATGAACTATATAAAGATGATGACGAGGATTAATTTAGATTCATTATAAATAAGAGCCAAGGATTAATTTTCTTGGCTTTTTTGTTGTACACTTAATTTATAATTCGTATATTTGTAAAATAAAAATAGAAATTATAGACTATGAAAGAAAATAATATAGAAAAAGAAGCTTTTGAAGAGTTGTTAGGATTTGAAGTGGACTTAAAAGGTTCTTATAACTGGACAATTTCAGAAATAAGAAAATTAGAATTAATGATGAATGTAAAATTATTGTAATGGAAATATATTTAACTTATATAGAAATAAAAAATAAACTCCTGTCTGAGATGTCAGTAGAGGAGTTTAATTCTTGGAAATATATTGATATGTTTGGAAATATATCAAGCAATATACAATATGAAGAAGATTTGAAAAGAGAGTCTCTTAAATTAGAGAGGTATGACCTATTAATAAACCTAAGAGATGCGTAAAATAATTAAAATATTATTCCCAATTTTTTTTATTAAATTAGATTGGAAGTTTATATGGAACAGTTATCCTGTAGAAGCTTTAAAAATATGGAGTTTGAATTTAGTAATTCTTTTTAGTTGGATTTTAGTTTCTCCTATATTAGTAAAAGACTTTTCAATGTACCTTGAACTTTTATGTAATTTATTTGAGGGGTGGTTTATAAGAGGTTTTAGGTTTCACATTGTTTTATACTTTTTCTGCCTTTTAATCTCATTTACAAAAGAATAATTATGAAATATTCAACCAAACAGTATGAAGTTTTGGCAGAAAGGTTTAATAAACAGACTTTTTTAGCTAAGTTGGTTTTAATAAAACAACAGAAAGATTTATTTTTAATAGAAACGGATGGATATAACATCAGGTTGAGGATTCTTGACGATGAAGCTCAAAAATTAGAAATAGATTTACTCTTTGAGTTCCCGACCTTTTTAGAATACTCACACTTAAAAGACATATTTAGTTTAGCAAATATCAATATAAAAAATTTAAAATAAAGAAAAACCCCTTTAGAAAACTAATTCATAAAGGGGTTTAATTATTTAATCTATTTTTTCTGTTATTTCTCCTAGTAAGTTTAAAGCTATTGGAAGTAAAGCTATTTGTTCAGCTATCGCTAAACTATAATTAAATACAAATGAACTTAATAATGATATTACAATTACACTAGCTCCTAAAGCTTTAAACCATCTTTGAGCAGGGCTGCTAAATAATACCATATTTATAGCTCCTGACAAAAAAAATAAACCTGCACAAGTAAAGTGCCAAATAGGAAAATCCAAATGAGGTGTAACTGCTACACCTATAAGTGCTAACCCTGTGACAATATTATACCATTTACTATTAGCTTTATACTTTCCTATTCTATGGTTGTCTTCTTGAGTACCATTAAATATAAACACTGAACCTGAAAAAGTTAAAAGCATTACAAAAAAATGATTATACTCTGAGTATGCATAATTACTAATACTGGGTCTTACTTCCCATGTTGTTAATATTAATATAGGAAATATAAAACAAAGTATTCCTATAGTAATCATGTTTAATTTTTTATCCCTCTTATTCATATGTGTCTATTTAATATGCAAATTTATTAAATCTACACAATATAAGCAAATAGGTCAAAAATATTATAACTTTTTTTCTTCTTTAAACATTTCTATCAATTCTTTTAGTAATTCTACCTTAGCTCTTAACTCTGTCTCTCTTTTAAAGTTAGGACTTCTACCTATCTTACCTTGTGTTTCTTGTTGTAACCAACTGTTGTATTTGTTGTATTCATCTCTTAACTTGTTTCTAATATCTTTTCCTGCCAAATTATAGCCCGAAGACATCCTTAAATGCTTATAGAACATCTTTTTAGACTCCTGAAGGTCATATTTCATATCTTCTATAAGAATATTCCACTTGTGGTCTGAGTAGTCTAATATCTTACTATAATCTACATACCAACTTAAATCATATTTGTATAGATAAAAAGTTTGTTGGTCATAGTTTTTCTTAAACCCTAACTGCAATAGTTCTATCTCTCTATTCAATTGTTCCATCTGTGTGTTTTTTATATAATACTATTTTAGAGGTTGACTCATAACTTATAAATTTTAGGATGCCCCTTTTCATAAAGTCCTCCTTTTTGTGACGCTTCATATAATTCCTTGTAAAAATCTTTTTTAGAGTACCACCAACCGATAACTAAGCCTAATTCTTTTTCTAATTTTTTGTAGGCGAGATTTGCCTCTTTTTTAGTTTTGAAGATAAAACTTTCTTCTAAATAAAAGGAAGTTATTTCAATAGGATTAAATCCATACTCTTTCAAAATTTTTAAATTTGGTGAAGTGTCAGTGCAGAATGCAATTCCATTTTCTTCCATCCATTTTGAGTGTGCTATAGACTCTTCTATCTCTCTTTCAAATTCTGCGTGTTCTTCGGGTGTTATTCTATCAAAAATCTCTTTGAAGAATTCTTCGTCTGATAATCTATTTTTCATATTTAACTGTCTTCTTTTAATAAGTTTTTTAGTATGTCTATAGTAGCTGTCAAATTTCTTACAGAGATTATTTGCTGAGAAATATCTCCATTATCGTGTTTAGTATGCAAACATTATTGCATTTTTTTTATTAATTCTTCTACAGAACAATCGTTTGAATAGTATTTAATATTTTTCATTGTGTTCAATCGTTCAATAATTCTTTCCTTAACAATTACTCTATCATTAGGTTGTTCAATGTAATCATTCCATAACTCTTTGGGTAAACCATCAAACGCTGAAGAATAATCTGTAACAACAAAACCTCTACGTTTTACCTCTTCAGTTAATTCATTATATCTATTAAAGACATACTTTAATTTATTCTCAAAGAATTTAACGTGTCCAGTACCTAACTTAAATTCTTTAGGTATCTTCTTAAAATCAATTACAGCAATACCATTCTTAATATTATTCGGCACACGTAATACTTCAATACGCTCTTTTATTACGTGTGCATCACATAATTCTTTTGCTCTTATACCCGCTGAAATTCTTGTCATATTAAAGTTTTCTTATTATAATTGTTTTGCAAATATAGTTATAAAAAATATACTATACAAGAAAAAGTTAAAATATTTTATAATAAAAAAGAGAGGTTGTTAGCCTCTCTTTACTTTTATTCTTTATCCTCTTTAACTAAATGTAAGAGTGGTAAAAGCTCTACATTCTTTTTATTAAAGAATTTATAGGTGTCGCTTGTCTTTTTCATCTTACTAAGTTTATCATACTCTTTAATTAAAGGAGTATTTCTTGCAATAACTCTCCACCTTTTAGTTTCTCCCGCAAAAGCCCCTTTCTGAATAACATCTCCATTAAAAACATCTAAGTAATCTTTCATATCATACAACCTATCTATACCTACTATAGGTGATTCAAGTACACCTGTATACTGCTTAGGTAAAGCTAAGTTGGTCGATACTTGTTCGTTAGTTGTACGGTAAAGCATATAATCTGTAAATGTTAGAGCCCACATAGGGTCTTCTTCATCATCTAAATAGTTTGATAACAATACTGAAATAACAATCATAGCATTTACAAAAGCAAAATCAAGTGCGACTCTATGAATATTCTTTCTTTTTGTTGTATCAGCTTCTTCCCACAATTTCTTAATATTTGTTACTAAACTTTTAATACCATCTTTTTTAGTAACTTTAACTAAATCTGATATAAATTCTGTGATTGTTAAATAAGAGCCTTCTTCAAACTGACCTGAAGCCATGTTTAAATGTCTGTTTTTAAATCTTCTTTGTGTCGTTAGTAACAACCAAGACCTATGAGTTAAAAAAAAGGAAGCAATACCGTGACGAGCTGCTAATGATTTTTCTTCTTGTGGAATAGCTGAATCAATATCTTGTACAGCTAATTTTACTCTTGAAGCTAGTGCAGGATGAAAATTATCTACAAGAGCTGTGGCTTCTTCTAAACTAGTTCCTAACTTATTAGCTATACTTTGATAGTTATAAGATTGAACTCCATCTTTTGTTACTATATCATCATAAAACAAATCTAAGTTTTTCCAACTTGTTTTTATATCTTTTTCAGTTTGTTTTGGGTTTATTATTTTTTGAGCTTCTTTATACTGATTATAACTATAAACACCTCCATTATAATACCTATTATCATAAAGAACTGATAGAATAATTCTTGGTATAATTGGAAAGTTAGCTAATGTATGGGTTGCCATTAAGGATTTAGAAAAACCCCTTACAGTTTTATTATAATCTGAATTCTCAAATCTCTCGCTTAATTGATACTGTCCATAAGCTTCTCCTAACACATTTAACCTTGCTTTAGAATTAAGTTCTAATGTTTCTTTTATTGCATCTGTAGAGTGTCTTAGAAACTCTTTATTAGCTAAAGAAGAAGCTGTTTGGTCTAACCTTTCACCTACAATAGTTTCAATTCTTTTTTGAACAGAACCTTGAAATAAAGATGTCATTGGAACAATAATACCTGTAAGATTGACCTTCTTTATAAAATTATTAAAACCCCTTGCTATTTTTGCTACGTCAACTTTATGTCCTAATACCTCTAATTGATAACTAAATGTTTCTTTTACACCAAATATATTGTAATCCATAAAAGATTGAAACATTTTATAAGTATTTGTTGCAGAAGCTTCTTTACCATTATAATCATCATTTAATATAGCTTGTTTTATAGATAACATATCTCCAATACTGTCTACTCTTGCTTCATACAAACTTGATTGTTGGTTCATCAAAGCATATGAAAAAAGCAATTCGTCTGTAACATCTTTTTGGTCTTTCAAACTCTTTAAATAGTAAGTAGGTATGATATTACTTCTCATTTTTTTAGAAGCTGCATTACCTTGGGCATCTTGTCCAAATTCAGCATCATCCTCCCTGAATTGTGTCATATCTTTTAAAACCTCTTTCCATGGTCTTGATGTCTTGTCTTTAACAGTATCCATCATTTGTCTAATACCTCTTTTACCTACTTGAGGTAATTTATAAAGATTGTGATTACCTTCTACGCCATAACTTTTTAAAGTGTTTTTTTGTAATTCTATAAGACCTTGATAAGCTTCCCACATATCTAAATTCTTAGTAGGTTTACCAAGTTTTACACCAAAGTATTCAATATACTTTTTATTTACAAAGTAACCTTTTTTAATTTGAGGTCTACCCGCTTCTTTGTTTTCTAAAAATTTAGTATTAACTACACTTTCTCTACCATCAGCTGAATCATAAAAAGAAAAATTAGGACTTACTTTAACTAAAGGAGATTTAACAAATTCTTCTGCTGTAATAGTTCCTGATTTTAAATCCTCCATCAAATTAGAGAAACCTTGTGGCTCTGTTTTTTTAAAATAAGGTAGTAATTTTGTTCTTGCATATGACAACAAAGCCTCATCCATATCTTGCCCTTCTTGAAAGATATAAGAGTATTTTTTAGGTATTTCTGCTATTTTACCTGATTTATAATTATCAACAAATTGTTTTACATCTTGTATTTTCTTTTTGCTTGAATAAGTTATGTGATTATAATCTATGATAAAATCTAATTCATTGTCAACCATACCTATATCTTCTAACTCTTCAAAATAACTTTCATTTGGAGATGTTATTGATAATACTTTTGCTGTCTCTTGTTCTTCTTTTAATAAACTTTTTGCAGCACTATATAAACCTTCTAATTCAGAACTTGCGTCTCTTATTGTTTGTTTTTCAATTTTGTCTAATTCAGAATATAAAACTTCTGTAGGTCTATTCATATCCTTATTCCCCCTAAGGATTCCATTCACTATCTGTTGGTTCTTCCTAATACCGTCTGCTATAGCTGTAGATTGCTCTGTATCTAATGTTCTTAATTTTTTAATAATTGTTTTATTATCCCCTAAACTTTCCCAATAACTATCTGGGAATGTTATGTAAGAATTTAAAAATAAGAACTCTATAGGGTCACTACTTTTTGAAAGCTCCTCTAAAAATGCAGGTGGAAAATCTTTTTCACTTATATTTTTAAACCTTTCTCTCATTACATTATTTACCTTGTGTAACCCTAACACTAGGTTTAAACTTTCCATTTCTAAGTCATCCAATGTTTGAACAACATCCATGTCAATTATATATTCATAAGTTTCAGAAGACTTATTATAGACTTCTTTTATACCTTTTTTTAATTTACCTGAAGTTGTATAAGCATTTATTTTTAGATTAAAATCTTTTTTTAATTGTTCTATTTCATATTTATCATTTGATGACAAAACAACCCTACCATTTTTTGTAGCATTAGCTCTGATTTCAGCTATAGCAGCCCTATTTTTTTTATAATATTGTATAGCTATTTCAGGTATATTTTCAAATTCTTTGTCTTGTTTGTCTAAAAAGTCTTGTGTAAAATAACTCTCTCTCCACTCTGACATTTTATTAGCTACTACACTGTTATAGTTCTGTCTTTGTTGAGTAGTCTCAAAATCTAATTTACCTTCTTCATAGTCTTTACCTGTAACTTCTTTATATGTTTCTTCTTTTATCCTTTTTTCCTCTTTTTCTAAAGCATTATAATTTATTTCAGATATTAAGTAACCTCCATCTTCACTGATTAATTCTTTTAATCTTGCAGGGTTAACACCTGCTTTTTCTAAAATATTTGTGAATTTTTTAATATTTTCTAAATATTTTTTATTAGAATTTATTGTCATTCTATTAATAGTATCACCTGCTAAATTTAAAAGAGGATTTCTAGCATGTATTAAAGAACCTAAATGTGCATGTAAATAATTTGTATCTTTTTTAGACTCTTTTATCACTGCTTTTACACTTTCTTTTGTCTTATCTGTTAAGTTATAAGACTGAGCCATCCTTTCTACCATTCTGTCTATAGCTAAGTCCTCTTTTACAGAAATCTTACCTTCTAAAGCTTTTGATTTTACAAAAATATCAGCTAATATCTTTTTAATATCCGCTTCATCTTTATCTTTCTTTGATAATAAACTATCTATTTCTGATAATAGGTTTACTGTATGATTTGTAAAAGTAGCAAAGACTGCATTCTCCTCTTGCGATAATGGAAACCTACCTTGTTTTGCTTGGTTAACAGCTCTTTCTAAATAATCAATTTGATTTTTTGCCACTAAAGCCGCATTTCTTGCTGCTAATAATTTAGAAACTCTATCTATATTTTGATTTAACTCTTTTGCTTTTTTTAGTTCATCTTTTGATGAATTTAATTTTTTATTTTTAGCTAATTGATTTTGCTGAGAAGTTAATAAATCTAAAGTTTCACTCAACTTATTGTAAAGAGGGTCAGAAGCTACACTAAATAATGTAGACTTTCTTCCTTTTAGTAAATCTGCGTCCAACTCTTCAGCTAAAGATTCTTGCATTAAGTTATTATAAACAGAAGTAGTTAAACTATTTAACTCTTGTTGGTAACTTTCTGAATAATATGAAGCTATCTTGTTAAAGAAATCTTTAAATACTTGAACCAACTGTTGTACAATACTTTGCTGAGTATTAGAGTGTTGTTCATTTTGAGCAAACTGATTTTGTATTGCATTTGCTAATACTTTACCTAAAACCTCCTCTCTTACTAAAGCTTCATCTTTATAAATCTCCATGTATACTTTAGAATGCTTTCTCCACTCTTCTGTTTTATGGATATTTCTAAGTATGTTGTCTAACTGCTCTTTTGGCGTTGACGCAATAATAAAGTGAGATACCTCTTCTGTTAAATCTTCAGTTGTTACTACTCCATCTTTAAAAGCAATTATAAGATTTTGTAAATCTGCTAAAGCTCTTGCTGAAGGTGGAACACCGTTTCTTTTTTCATATTGCGTTACATAGTCAACAATAGATAATGTTTTAATACCTAACTTATTTACTAACTTCATAAGCTTTTCCTGTAACTCATTTTCAGGAATAAACTGCATCTCTTCTCTGTTCTCAGAGAAAACAGGGATTTCTTTTTTATACTCTTCTGAGGCTAAATAAGTTAAACCTTCTTCATAGTTTTCAAAATTTTCAGCAACTTCAGAAGGAAGTAAAAATTCTTTTTCTCCTTTTTTATTAGTTACTTCTACTTTTCTTTCTAATGCATTTCTATCAATAACTACATCTCCATTTTGTAAAACTCTTGCTGCTTTTATACCACCTTTTCTTCTTAAAGCTTCTACTACGTAATCTGAGTTTATTGCTTTTTTAGTGTTAGAGTTTCCTTTTGTTTTTAAAACTGTTGAACCATCTGCATCTATATATGCCTCTCCTGTTATAAGATTTTCTCTTATTAAATTATTTAATAATCCTCCTACAGTATCTACATTTTCATTTGTATCTATAGAGAAAAATTCTTTAAAACCTTCAATTGTATTTAAACCTGCTTTTATCATACCATCTTTTGCCGATTTTAAAGCTTCTGCAAATGTGTCAAAGATTGTTCCTTGAGATGTTTGGTATTTTATCCAACCTTTTACATTTTTAGGATTTTTGTCTTTTAATTTCATTAAAGCCTGTTCAGCGTTTGAATAAAAACCTGATTCTTGTATTTTTATTTTATCCGAAAACTTATTCTTATAAATTTCCAAAGCTTCTTCAAAAGATGCTACATGAGGATTTGATAATATTTCATTAAAAAGTGGGTCAGGGTTTCCTTGATTATCTTCTACACCTACTTTTACATTGTTTGAAAATATGATTTTACAATCTTTTGCCATTTGTTATTGTTTAAAATTTTTACACCTCAATTAGAATTAATCCAATCAAGGTGCAAATATAGTTATTTATTTTTTAATTACAAAATTTATTAGTTTGTATATGATGCTTTTACTCCATTTTTATCAGCTATTACAAAGGCAGCTCCTTTTAATGTATTATTTGATTCTTTGTTTATAAATGTACTTGTTTTATAAGGGTTGTAATAAACTTTTACAGGTAAGTCATTTTTAGAAGCTACTGTTCCCATACCACTTGTATCATAAAATCCTTCTATAAAAGCATGTACGTTTTTCTGCTTTGTTTTTATTACTTTTTGGCGATTTTTCTCATTAACTTTAAAAGTTACGTCTCTTAAACATAATCTTTCTGCATGAGCTACAACTAGACTACCTTGTTTTATAGAGTAACAATCTTTGTGTAGGTTTTTGTAAACTTTAATAGATTTTTCTAAATTTATTGTTCTCCCTTTATAAGAATAAACTATATTCTCATCTTGGTACTTGTTATCAGGTATCCTTAGTAAACCATTAATTTCTATTGTAATCATTTTTTAGTTTATATTTAAATATTTTTCCATACCTCTGTTTTTATTAATTTATTTTACAAAGGTACGGAATTTTTTTTTTAATTATGCAAATTTAACACTCAAAATTTTCATCGGCATCTTTTCTTTCTTCTTTTGTTAATAAGTTTTTAGTTTTTATAAAAGCTTCAGGTTTTGTTTCTAAGTATGCAAACACTTCTAAGTTAGTATTTGTATCAGGTTTTTCTATCCCTACTACATTATAAGAAGAGTTATTTTTACCTAACTTTGAAAATAAAGATAAATTACCTCTTTTTTCAAGAAATTCATATATATCTCCATCTATTTTTAAAAATTCCTCTGAAGTATTCTTTACAATAACTTCTTGATTTGAAATTACAGAGTATTGCCCTTTATAAGCTTCCTTGTTTTGAGGGTTATTATATAAATCATCTCTTTCTGACCTTTGTGTTGGTAGAGTATCTATTGTTAAATCAGGAAGTTGATTTGATAATAAAGAGTACTGTCTTAAATTTTCATCTGCGTAAATATCTATATTTGTCAGGTTGTCATTTTTTAAGTATACTCCTTTTTTATTTACTCCAAAATTAGAATAAAACTCTCTATAAGCTAAACTATCTTTTGCTTTTTCCTCTATTATTTTTGTGTGAAAATCAGTTGGGAACTTTTCTGTTAGATATTTATAATCTCCCGAAAAGCTTGATGTTTGTTTAAAACTAGTTTTACCTGTAGTATTCTCAACACCAAAATACATTTTATATAAAAGTATTACCTCTGCATTATCTGAGTTCTTAAATCCCTCTAAACTTCCTACATTATTTCTAACATACTCTTGTAAATCTTTTCTATCTAAAGCTAATGAAACTCTTTCATAAACTTCTTCAAGAGGGGTTTTATTCATTCTCGCATATAATCCTTCACCAACTTTAATTAAATTATAATCGTTGTATAATTGTTCTTCTGATAAAGTTGTATTTAAAGTTACTAAATCTAAATCTTTATCCCCTATCTTTTTAACGTACTCTATTTTTTGATTCTCATTTTTAGTAAATATATTTTTATATAACTCCGAAAAATTATTAGGTTGGTCTGTTAAAAAATTAACAGTGTCCTCTAAAAACTGTTTTGTTACAAATTTATCTGTAATACCAACTAAATCTAACCCTATTTTTGAAGATAAAGTTTCTAATTTTTTTAAGTCTTCATATATATTAAAAGAACCTCCATCTAATATTTTAGAAATATGACCTACAATATTGACTAAATCATCTGAATATTCTGTTTTTACAAAACTTAGCTCTATGTCTACATTATCTACAGTAGTTGATACTATTTTACCATCTACTTCTTGTAAATTTTCTGCTTTAGCATATTGACTAACTTCTGTAAATAAAGCATCTCTATCCACTGATTTTAAATATACAGGGTATTCTAAAGTATTTAAAACTGCATCAAACTTCTCTCTATCTAACCCTACTGTTTTTTCAAAAATCTCTTGTTTAATTTTTTGAGGACTTATTATATTTAACTTACCAAAACTGTTAAAATCTGAAGTTTTATCAAAATTCTCTTTTTCTACTTGTTCAACATCACTGTCATCTTCTCTAGGAGTTGATTGCAAGGCTTCTATAGCACTTTTAACAGTATCTTGATTATCTACTAAGTTTCTTATCTCATATTCGCTATAAAGACCTGATTTTCTTATCTTACTTTCGTTTATAATAAATAAATTATTTTCATCATAAAAGATATCAACTAATTTTTTTTCTAACTCTTCTATAGAATATATACCTGTAGACTGCATTACATTATTTAAATCAACTTTTTGTTGTTTTGTTAATGGTTTTTTACTCTTATTTTGTTCTGTTACATAGTTAACTACTAACTCCACTTTTGGTTCTTCTCTTTCAACCTCTTCAACAACTTCTTTTTCAGAGTAACCTGGAACGTCTACTTGATTTAAGGCTTTAAAGTACTCATTTTTTAATTCTTGAGCTATATCTGATTCTTTTATAGATTTTGTTATGGCTTCTTGTGATTTAAAAGGTGCAAACTTATCATCGAAAGAGTAATTTGCCATTTCTCTTAAAGAATATAATGGGTTAGAGAAATTATTCCCAACTGAATCACTTATTTTGTTGTATATATTTTTAAAACCTTGTTTTTTAAAAGTTGTTGGTACACTTTTCCAACCTTTGTCTTTGTTAGAATAGAATTGGTTTTCAAGTGAAAAATCTTTAACTATCACATTACCATTTAATAGTTGTACATCTTGAGGTTTAAACTCTTCTGTTGTTTGTACTCTTGTTCTACCATCCCATTGTGCAACTACAGCTTCATATCCTTCTTCATTAGCAATTTTTGTAATAAATGCTAATTGATTATTAGCATCAAATGCTTGTCCTGGGTATTTTGTTCTAAATTCTTTCTCTGCCTTATCTAAAAAGTTTAATACATCTCTGTTAAAATCATAGACCTTATCTATTGGTATTTTTACTAAATATTTAGCTTGTCCTGTTACCATCCTTTCTCCTACATTTGGTGCAGGGTAATACATAGCTAAACCACCAACTCTTCTTAAAGCTGTAGCTTCTGCTCTATTAGTTGCTGAATTTTGACCTAAACCTGGGATTATAGTTTCATAACCTTTATCACCAACATGATAAAAAACAAAATTACCTTGTCCATCTTCTGTTAGATTTGCATAATTTGATGAATTTTGAGGTGTTATTACCCCTAGTTTTTTTAAAGGACTTCTTCCTTCACTCAATTCCTCAGCTATTATTTTAAATTCCTCTGCTGTAAATGTTAAGGGGTTTTCTCCACTTGCCCCTGTCTTATTATTTTCAAAAGTATCTAAATTAAATAAGGACTCTTGCCCTGCAAACTTACCAAAATCTAATGCAACTTTATTATATTTTGAAGGTATAGCAATATTTAAATCAATAGAAACCGTGTTAGAATTAGGAAATTTGTAAATACCTACTTTAACCGAATTGTTACCTATTTTATCTTTTTGTGAAAATATAAAATCCTCAATCAACTCACTACTTAATTTCTCTTGTGTTGTATTAACACTTTGCAAAGGTACTATCAATCCTCCCCCTTCATATGTAGAACCATCTAAATTAAAAGTAGCTCCTGTTTCCTCTGAAGAATTTGCGTTTTTTACCTCCTCAATTGAGTTGTTCTCTTTAAAATCAGGTACTTCAAAAACAGGTTTAACAGAAAACTGAATACCGCTTCTAGCTTTATCAACTAAGACTTTTCTTTGGTCGTCTTCAATTGTAATACCAATTCCTTGTGCTATTTGAGAATTAACAGTAGAAGGTCTTAAATAGACATAGTTAGGGTTTTTCTTTTGTAAAAATGCTTTATAAACCTCTTTCTCTTTAGCATCTAATTCGTCATACTTTTTTGGAGATTTATTACTGTCTTTAAACACCCTTTTTGAATAAGCTCTAAAAATCTTATCGATTTCTTTTGCATATTCTCCTTTGTCATTTATTAAAAGTTGAGGTTTAGCAAAATTTGTGAAATTTTCTGCTACTCCATAAGCACTGTCTAAAACAAACAAATCTCCATTAGAAGGTATTTTACCATTAAAAAGTTCGTGGGTTATTCCTCTACCTTTAGTATCTGCTATCTTATTTTTTGTTTCTTCTGCTCTGTCTTTTTCATTTATTTTAGAAGAAGTTGTTATACCAAAACCTCCAACAATGCTTCCTGCTTTGTCGTCTCTAATTATTTCATCTGTGAGTAGTGTTTTGTCTCCATACTCACTTAAAAAATCATTTAATGAAAAACCGTATTTTTCAAAATTATCTACAACTGTGTTATCCCCTTTACTAGTCCTAAAAAACATTTTTTTTACTAACTCTCTTCTAATCTCAAAAGAAGTGTCTTTTAAAAACTCATCTTTAAATTCTGTACTTGAATAGTTTTCTATTGAACGAAATAACTTCGCTAAGTCTTTTCTAACAGGTATTGGGGCAACACCTTCTTTATTTTTACTCCCTTTTTTACCTTGCTCAGATTTTTTAACGCTTTTTAAAATAACACCTGAATTTAACATGTTTTCAATAGATTCTACAACTTTTAAGTATTCATCTGATGTTAACTCTTGTTTTAAAGTTTTTAAAGCTCTTCCTATATACTTTGCCCCATAAGAATTACCTAATGTAGAGGAAGGTGCTTGTGCTACAACAAAAACAGCTACATTTTGACCTGCTCCATACTGATTAAAAGCTCTTGTTAAGGTGCTTTGGGCTGTACCATCTCCTAGAGAGGCAAAGCCTATTTTACCTTTAACATTATCTTTTATGTACATGTATCCTACACCTCCTTGAATAGGCTGTCCTTCTTTATCATATCCAATACCTGTATAGTCTGAAGTTATAAACATTACTCTACCTTCGTATTGGTCTATAACCTGTTCTAAAGTTCTTACATCTACTGTGGTATCTATAAAATCAACATTATATCCTTTTAAATCTATCCCTTTAGCTCCACTATATTTAGGGTTATCTGCAAGTGCAAGGAAAACTCCTTTTGAAGCATTAGGTTGTGAGTCTAAAAGCCCTTCAATCGTAGTTCCACTTAATAAATCTTTAGCTACAGCTTGAGTAAATTCTCCAAAAGTTAAGTTTTTAAATTTTTTATCGTTACTTATAAAATCATTAAGACCTAAAATACTTTTTAAATCTTCCCACATTTGTTCTATCCAATCAGAAAAAGTTTTCTTTTGTGCCTCTGTTGTAAATTTTGCCCCTGCGTCTCCTATAGCTTGTGCCAAAACTTCTTCGTAAAACTCTGTTGAGCCTTTTTTGAGATTAGGTTGCGTATTAAGTACATACTCTTGGTAAGGTAGAGCTTCTTTAGACTTAGCAAGTTGTATTCCTTTGTAAAATATACCTACAGTTTCTGAAGACTCTTTTAATTTATTTAGAAACAAGTGTCCAAATTCATGTATTGGAGTGTCTAATGACATAACATCTTTATTTAAAAAGACTTTGTTGTTATGTACAAAACCTGCTGTACCTAAATTTTGAACTTGTTCTTTAGTTGAACCTAATTCTTGTAGTTTATTTTTTATCTCCTCATTAGAAAGTACAAAAACATCTTCTGCTAAGTTTGTAGCTTTCAATGTAGTTATTACATCAGAAATTACACTTTCATTTGTGTTATTAGTTGCCTCTTGTTCTCCTGTTAATTGGAATTTTATATTATTACCTTTTTTTACTACACTTACAGGAGATTTAAGAGCAGATTTAAACATATCTGACTGAGAAACTTCATACATTTCTATGGCTTTTTGTGTTCCAAATTTACTCTCTAACTCTTTAAATAAAAGAGATGGTAGTCCACTTTCAGTAGTTACTCCGTTTATGTTATTATTACTATCGTATGTCCATCTACAAGCCATATTAATTTGTTGGTTTTAAAATTCGTTCTAATTCTTTTTTAAAGTACTCTTTGTTGTCGTGTTCTATTTCTGACATTAGTTTTATGTGTTCTAACAATAATTCTTCAACACATTTATTAAAATACTTACCCTCAGTTTTAAATCCAAGGGCTTGCATTGTTTCTATTAAATCTTTTTCTGTAGGTTTCATATTGCAAATATACAATTAATTTTTAACCTGTACAAATTTTATTTGCTCCATTATTAGGTTTAACTACTGTTTGTGAACTTATAGCATTATATTTCTTCAATAGTGTGTTTACTTTATTTATAGTATCTACACCTATTATTTTTTTAAGAGAAGGTGTTAATCCTTTAAAAGCTCTCTCCAAAGTTCTAATATTTCTTATCTTATCAACTTGAACAGTAGTAGGTTCTATAGGGTTATCATCTAATTCATTCGTGTAACCTGTATCTACAATTATTTCACCTTTTGCATTGGTATATTTAATACGTGCATTTGAATAATAATCTTTATACAATTTTAAAGCTATTTCATTTAATTCATTCTCTAGCTCAATCTGACTTTGATATTTTAATTCTCTTTCTGTTGCATACTTTACTGACTCATCTAGTTTTATTCTCAATTTTGCATCACTTATAGCCCTGTCTAAATTCTCTAAGTTAATATTTATAGTAGCATCTGTCAATAAAGAACTGTTTTTATAATTTTTATCCGCAAAATCATCTGCTGATACAAAAGTCATCTTACTTGCAAAAGCTTGTTTAACTTCTTCTAATCTCTCTCCATTTGAAATATCAGAATAGGTTAATTTTTCTGTCTGCACTTTATTGTTTTGAATTTCTTCGTTTATTCTTTGTACTTTCTCTTGTGGAGTAAGTGCTTGGTCATTAACTATAGACTCAAATAATGAAGTGAGAGGATTTGGTGATTTTACCATGCTAACAGGGTAAGCTACCATATAAGCTCCTTTTTTGAATATAACTACAGGTACTTTTTTACCTTTGTTATTTTTAGAAAGTCTTCCTACAAATGTTTTATTTACATTAGGTATTTCTTTACTCAATGTAAGTTCTCCATCTTGAATATATCCTGTAGCTTCTACTTGACTTGCTGCTGCATCTGTAAAACTTATACTTTGTACATTACCATTACTCATTATAAGTTCAGGACTTCCCATAAATATACTTTCTGCTTTTACTTCTACTCCTGTTTTAAAATTAGTAGGAAAACCTGCATTCTCCCAATTAGTAAACATTACCTCTCTTATTTCTCCAAACTTTTCATTAAAAGCACCTTGTTTTTCAGCTTTTAGTGTTGCCAATCTTCTTCCTTTAGAATCTACAACATATACTTTAAAACCTCTTTTTAATTTTCCTTTATCTTTACCTTTTAAAAGATTTTGCGTGTAATTATCTACCTTTATCTCCAAAGTTAAAGTATCTCCTGGTTCTACTTCAAATATAAATTCAGGTTGAATATCTTCTAAGAATTCTGAATCCATTTTTAATCCTTTAACTGTATATACATCTTTATAAGACCAAGTTACAGTATTAGTATCTTTTACATACATATTTAAAGCTTGACTTCTTGCTTGGAAATCTTCTACCTTAATTTCAATAACCCCTCCTTCTAAAAATCTAAATTCTGCTCCATCAATTATTACTACATCATTAGGGGTTAAATTATCTAAAGTATCTAAAGATGTGATTGGCACTTTATTTATTAAAACTTGACCCCCTAGTTTTTTAGCTATTGATTTAATACTTACATGTGAAAATCTATAAAAAGCTCCATCAGGTGTTTTCTTAACTGTAACAGAACCTCTTACGTTTTGTGTTAAAGAGTAATCTGTAGTTGTTGTAGAACCTTCAAAATCATCATTCATAAGAGAAGTATCTTCTTCTGTTATCTCATCTTTAGTCTCTTCTTGTCCTATTTCTTGCTCCAATTGTTGTATTAAATCTATTAACTCAGCAACTGAATTGTTTTCTTCATCAACCATAGAATCTAAAACTTTCCAATTAGATAATTTTTGTCTAAGTTCTTTGAATCTATTAGTTCCTGTTTTACCTTCTGACTTTAATTGTCTATATTCTTCAATCTCTATTTTTGAAGGTTTTGCTATAGAAACATCATCATAGTTTTCTCCTATGTAAG
>Ga0102814_10000836_pt1 | contig 21992 bp, 19 predicted proteins | sample ColrivemetaGS741_FD_79112 | JGI IMG/M metagenome (GOLD analysis project Ga0102814, IMG submission 79112) | Estuarine microbial communities from the Columbia River estuary - Flood tide ETM metaG S.741 | ecosystem: Environmental > Aquatic > Marine > Intertidal zone > Estuary | place: USA...
TCCTTTGAATCAGGACCTATTGGTGTTTTTAAGTCTAATTCTTCTAAATATATATTTAAAACCTCCTCATTTTCATCAAAATTAGTCACAAAATCTTCTAATTTCCATCTATTTAATTCGCTTCTATGGTTATCAATATACTTAAATACAAAGGCGTTTAAACCTCTGTAATATCTATTATTATAGGTTCTTGAAGTGTCTACAGAAATAAAAACATCTGGAATTATTCCACCGCCACCATATACAATTTTTCCTTTTGGAGTAGTATATTTTAAGGTGTCATTTACTTTTATACTATCTTTTGAAACCAACTCACCATTATGAATTCTATTTAAATAATCACTACTATAGGTTATAGTATTATTGTGTTCATAAGGCTTTTGAATTGATCTTCCAGTTGGTGTATAGTATCTTGAAGTTGTAAGCCTAACAGCTGAACCATCTCCTAAATCCATTTCTTGTTGAACCAATCCTTTACCAAAAGATCGGCGTCCCACAATGGTTCCTTTATCGTTATCTTGCAACGCACCAGCAACAATTTCACTTGCAGAAGCAGAATTTTGATCAATTAATACAAATACTTTTCCTTCTTCAAAATCACCCTTACCTGTTGCGTAATATTTATCTACTTCTCCGTTTTTATTTTTGGTGAAAACAATCAGTTTTCCATCTTCAAGAAATTCATCTATTATATCATTGGCAATATCCATATAGCCACCAGGATTCCCTCTTAAATCTAAAACCAAAGAGGTCATTCCATTAGTTAATAATTCTTTTAAAGCTAATTTAAATTCCAAATAAGTTGTTCTTGCAAAACGCTCAACATTTATATAACCTAACTTTTTGTTAATCATATAATATCCAGGTACACTTTTTATTGGAACTTCATCTCGAGCAATTGGTATATCTAAAATTTCATTTGTAGATCGTCTGTAGACTGAAACTAACACATTCGTTTCTGCCTCTCCTTTTAAAGAGTTCATAACAGCTTCAGAAATTTTTCTACTTCCTAAAAGTGTTCCTTTCTCATTATCCTTAACACCCGCTTTTATTTCTAATCTCTCACCAAATAAAGAATCATTATCTGCTATTATTATTCTATCTCCGGCTTTTATACCAGCTTTATAACTTGGTCCGCCCTCAATTACACCAGTTACTGCTACAGAATCTTCATGCATTAAAAAAGTTACACCAATTCCAACAAACTTACCTTGCATATTTTCAGTTACCTGCTTTAATTCTTCCTTTGGAATATATACCGAATGAGGGTCCAGTTTTACCAGCATATTTGTTATTGCATCGTCTAAAAGGCTATCTGTATTCACCTTATCGACATAATCATATTGTATATAATTAATTAAGCGTTTAATTTTAGCTTCATTCCTACTTGAACTAAATAAAACAGCTTTGTTTTTAAAGTTAAATAAACTACCAATTAGTATTCCTATAGCCACCGCCAATCCAATAAATATTGGCAAACTTGCTTTTCCTTTTATCATATTAAATCATTAAGATATGTTAATTCAACTCCTGCTTTTTCTAAAAATTGTAAGCCCGAAGTATCCTTATACTGATTTGCATATACTACTCGTTTAATTCCTGACTGATGTATTAATTTACTACATTCTTTACATGGAGATAATGTGATATATAACGTAGAATTTTTACAAGATTGTGTTGAACTGGCAACTTTTAATATTGCATTTGCTTCTGCATGTAATACGTACCACTTCGTATTTCCTAATTCTTCACAGCAATTTTCAAATCCTGTTGGGGTTCCATTGAATCCATCAGAAATTATCATTCTATCTTTTACAATTAATGCTCCAACTTGTTTTCTTTCACAATACGATAGTTTTGCCCATTCAAAAGCCATTCGCATATAAGCCTGATCGTATTTTAATTGTTTTTTACTCATTTTATTATGATGGCTACCAATTTAAAAAGATTAATATTAACTACACGTTAAAATTTTACCAAAAAATTGCAGCTTTCAAAATAGGAAGTACAACACCAATTACTATGGAAGAAATAATTATAATCCAATCTCGTTTTGAAAATCTGAATATTGTTTGAAAAATAAAACCTAAAATAAGGATTATTAACACAATAATTATTTGTGCCAATTCTACACCTAAAGCAAATTCTAAAAGTGGTATGAATTTACTTTCCGATTTTCCAATTAGAATTCTAAAATAGCTAGAAAAACCAAGTCCGTGAATTAGACCAAAAAACAACGCAAAAAATAAATTGATATTGGTTTTTAATTGCTTTGTTGATTTTCGAACATAGAAAATATTAAATATTGCCGTAACAATAATGGTTACGGGAATAAGAAATTCAATCCATTTTGAATCTACACTTACAATTTTATATGCTGCTAAAATTAACGATAAAGTATGTCCTATTGTAAAAAGTGAAATTAACCATATAACTTTTTTCCAATTCCCAAATTCATATACTACTGCTAATGCAATTAAAAATAATATATGGTCATAAGCATTCCAGTCTAAAACATGAAATAAACCTTCTCTACTAAAAAAAATAAGATTATCCATTTAAAAAAAATTGAGTAACCAAATATAGAAAAAACTTTGCCTTTAAATTATTGCTTAAACCATTTATTTACAAGAGATTTTTCAATAGAATTAACTGTTTTATGAATAAATTCATTTTTCACAGTATTGTAATCGTAATCTTTACCCCATTCCTTCCAATTCTCTGCTACTTGCTTAATACTTTCACAAACAAATAATACTTCTTTGTTTGTAATTGTTGGGTGAATAGACATGCGAATCCAGCCTGGGCGTTCTACCATACAACCATCTAAAATTTTCTTTTCAATTCCTTTGGAAGTATATTGATCTACATGCAATAAATAATGACCATAAGTTCCCGCACATGAACAACCACCACGTGTTTGAACCCCAAAACGATCATTTAACAATTTTACAATTAAATTAAAATGAACTTTTTCAATGTAAAAAGAAAAAATTCCTAATCGATCTTGATGCTGTGGTGCTAAAATTTTTAAGTTAGGTATTTTAGAAAGCTTATCGAAAATTATTTTATTTAATTCGTGTTCACGGTCTAAAATGTTTTTAACTCCCATTTGCTCTTTTAACTGAATTGCCAATGCAATTTTTATAGTTTGCAAAAAGCCAGGAGTTCCACCATCTTCACGTGTCTCAATATCATCAATATAATCGTGATCTCCCCAAGGATTTGTATAATTCACAGTACCACCTCCCGGATTATCCGGTACCAAATTTTTATATAATTTTTTATTGAAAATCAATACCCCAGAAGTTCCAGGTCCTCCTAAAAATTTATGAGGTGAAAAGAAAATTACATCCAAATATTCTTCATCAACCTCAGGATGCATGTCAATTTGTACATAAGGTGCGGAACAAGCAAAATCCACGAAGCAAAGTCCTCCGTTTTCATGAATTATTTTCGCGATTTTATGAAACTCGGTTCTAATTCCTGTAACATTAGAGCAAGCAGTAATTGAAGCTATTTTTATGGGTCTATCACTATATTGAATCACCAATTTTTCAAAGCTTTTTAAGCAAATTAAACCTGATTCTTCACAAGGGATAATTTCTACATCAGCAATAGTTTCTAACCATGATGTTTGATTAGAATGGTGTTCCATATGTGAAATAAAAACAATTGGTCTTAATTCATCTGGAACATTTGTATGATCTTTTAAATTCTCAGAAACTTTTAAACCCAATATTCGTTGTAATTTATTAATTACACCTGTCATACCCGTGCCAGCAGTTATTAAAACATCATCTTCATTTGCATTTACATGTTTTTTGATAATGTTTCTTGCTTTATGATACGCCATAGTCATGGCTGAACCAGTTACAGAAGTTTCAGTATGTGTATTTGCTACAAAAGGACCAAATTCATTAACTATTTTTTCTTCAATTGGACGATATAATCGACCACTTGCAGTCCAATCTGTATAAATTATTTCTTTTTCACCATAAGGCGATTCAAATTTTTGATGTACTCCAACAATGTGCTTTTTAAATTGCTGAAAATAAGTTTCCAATTCAGAAGGAGTATCAACTATTTTATTTGAAAGAGAATTCATTTTTTTCGACATATTTAAAATTTGAAATTCCTTCTTTTAACCAGTTATAATATTCATCAACATCAGGAGTATACGCAACAGGATCAATTAAATTTTCTTCATTTTGATCCATTAAAACATAAAAAGGTTGTGCGTTAGTACCATATTTAATTGTTTGAAATTCACTCCATTTTTGTCCAATATATTTGAGCTTCTTACCAGGTCTTAGCTTAGATTCAATTTCTTCTCCATCTGTTAATTTACGTTTATCATCAACATATAATGAAATTAAAACCACATCATTTTTTAAAATGGGTAACACTTTGTCTTTAGCCCAAACATTTTGTTCCATTTTTCTACAATTTACACAAGCGTGCCCTGTAAAATCAATCATTACTGGTTTGTTAACTTTTTTAGCATAAGCCAATCCCAAATCATAATCATTAAATGCTAAAATATTATGAGGCGCCATTAAATGAGCTCCTTCAGGAATATCTGAATGATTTTCAACCGAACCTCCTCCTAACTTTGAAAATCCCACTCCATATGGCGATTCACTATAATGTTGTGCTGGAGGAAAGGCACTTATTAAATTTAACGGTGCTCCCCAAAGTCCTGGTATCATATAAATTGTAAAGGATAAGGTTAGTAATGCTAAACTTAATCTACCAACAGAAATATGAGTCAAAGGAGAATCATGTGGCAACTGAATTTTTCCGAATAAATACAACGCCAATGTTCCAAATATTGCAATCCATATTGCTAAAAACACTTCTCGCTCTAACCAATGTAACTGTAAAACTAAATCAGCATTTGATAAAAATTTAAACGCTAAAGCCAATTCTAAGAACCCTAAAACTACCTTAACCGTATTTAACCAACCACCTGATTTTGGTAAAGAATTTAACCAACCTGGAAATGCTGCAAATAACGCAAATGGAATTGCCAAAGCCAGTGAAAAGCCGAGCATCCCAACAATTGGCCCTATTTGACTTCCTCCTGCGGCAGCTTCAACTAATAAAGTACCAACAATTGGTCCTGTACAAGAAAATGAAACAATTGCCAAAGCCAATGCCATAAAAAATATTCCTATTACACCACCTCTATCAGCTTGTGCATCAACTTTAGTCCCCCAAGAACTTGGTAAGGTAATTTCAAAAGCTCCCAAAAATGAAATTGCAAATACTACTAACAATAAAAAGAAAATTATATTAAACCATATATTGGTTGATAGTGCATTTAATGCATCAGCGCCAAAAACAGCACTCACTAAAATACCTAAAAATACGTAAATAATTACAATGGAAGCACCATAAATAATAGCATTTTTAATTCCAGCAGCTTTACTTTTACTTTGTTTGGTAAAAAAGCTCACAGTCATTGGAATCATTGGGAAAACACATGGTGTTAACAACGCAGCAAACCCAGAAAAAAAAGCAATTATAAAAATAGTTAATAAACTTTTATTTGAAGAATTATTCTTTTTAGAAGGTGCAATTTCACTAGATTCTGTAACTTCACTATTATCAATATTTGTTGTTTCAGTTATTGAAGCCTTACCAGAAATTGTAAAACTTAAATCTTCAAAAGTTGGAGGTAAGCATAGACCATCATCACAAACCATAAATTCAACCTCACCAGCAATATTTATAGTGTTTTTTGTTTCAACCTTTATACGTTGTTTAAAAACTGCATTGCTTTCAAAATATTTAACAATCATATTATCAAAAACTGGTTCAGGAGCTGAATGTCCTTCACCTTCAGTAGGAGTTCCAACCAAAGTATAATCATCCGTTTTTTCAAATGTAAACGTCGTAGGAATTGGACCTCCTTCGTCTATATTTTGAGAATATAAATGCCAATTCCCCTCAATTTCCGCAGTAATTACTAAATCAAATTCTGTATCAGATACTTTTTCTACGGATGTTGACCAATTAACAGGGTCATGAATTTGAGAATAACTTGCTGTAATAAGCAATAAGAAGAAAAGGTTTGATAGTATTTTTTTCATATTATAAGTAGTTTTTCTTATTTAGAATTTTCAAAAATAAGCAATATTACTCTCTAACACGTTTATAAACCTATTTTCCCTCTATTCAATATGTTAAATTTTTCTTAATGTCAATTGTTGAAAGCTAATTTTTAATGAAATTTCTTTTAAGGGTTGATTTAATTTCTGAATTAATTAAAAACAATTTATTAAATAATATAATTAGAAAGTATTTAATTTAGTAAAAAAAAGACTGCTTTTCAGCAGTCTTTTTAAATTTTAAAAATTAATGATAAAATCCTATCTATTAATTTTGATCACTAGGACCAATATTTGGATTTGCATCTATTTCCTTTTGTGGAATTTTGAAAATCCAGTCATTGTTTATTGATGGCTTTTCTTGACGGAATGCAGCTTGGTAAAGAACTTCAGAAGCTCCCGAACCTCCATTAGCAGCATGGTCAATTCCTTCATCCCAACGTATTTTATCTGTATATCCAAATCCTTCTCCCCATAATTCTAAACCTCTTTGAAACTTTATATGCTCCATTAGTGCAGCTTGGCTGTTATAAACAGTTACGTCATAAGCACTATCACGCGCTTCACCTAATGGTCTTAGTGCATTTTGTGCAGCAGTCACATTACTTAACATCGCTTCTGCTTCAGCCTCAATTAAATACATTTCAGAAGAACGCATATAAATAATATCATCAGGATCTATAGATCCAGGATTTTTCATTTTCATTTTAAAATGCATATAAGGGTGGGTTCTATGACCAGATGTTAATCCATATAATCCTCTAATTCTATTAATTTCTGCATTAAATTCTGCTTCAGTAGTATATAGAGGATTTGTATTATTGGCCCAGCCCCCTGTTCCATTCGCTGCTGAAGAACTTGAGTTAGGAGCATCTGGTAAGAATACATCCCCTCTATAATCAGTATCAGGAATAGCATCAACTAATCTTCTATCTGCAATTTTAGGGTTGCTCCTAATTTGACTTCCATTGAAATCATTACTCATTAAGTAAAAATAAGAACGGAAAAATGTAGTTTCTGCATCTATTACATTACTACCCCAAATTACTTCTGGCAACAAGTTTGTATTAAATCCAGCTTTCCAATCTCCTTCGTCCATAATAGGATAATTTTGACGTGCCAATTTTGCAGCATCAGCTGCTATACGCCACTGTCCACTATTTAAAGCAATACGTGCTTTAAGCCCGTAAGCAACATCTATATTTAATTGAGATTTCCCCTCTGCACTCCCTGATGGTCTAGCTGTAGCGCCTTGAAAATAACTTATAGCATCGTCAACATCTAACATACATTGATCATAAATCTCTTTTACTGTAGATCTTGGTGCACTCGTAAAAGGAGCATCAGATGAAAATAATAATGGCACTCCAGGGTCAGAAGCAGGGTTTCCAATTAAATAACCCTTACCAAAATGCTGTACTAATGAAAGGTACGCATAAGCTCTATAGGTATAAGCTTGTCCAATAATCTCTTTTAGTCTGGCGTCTTCTGGAATACTTCCATCAGTTGCTTTATTAATAATAGCATTCGCACTTGCAATAATATTATAACGATGATACCATAATATTTCATTAGTTAATGCAGTTTCTTGCGTATGGTCTAACCATTGCATAGTAGTTCTCCAACCTAAATTATTAGCGTTAGCCGAATGAATAAGACCACCACTTAGGGCATCTCCCATTGGTACCCAAAAATGTTCCCCAGCTCTTGAAGTATCACCACCAGGTAGAATAGTTTGAGATTGTGAGTACAATCCACGATGTAAACCGTTAAGTATCAATGCCATATTATCGGCCGTAGCCAAGGCATCAGCAGAGGAAATAGCATCTGTAGGTTTTGTTTCCAGAAAATCTTCTGAACACGAAGTTATTGTAATAGCCACTATTACGAATAACAATAAAATTATTTTTTTAAACATAATTATATTTTTTAATTATTATTAATCATTTAGAATGAAACGTTTAAGCCTACAGAGAAAATTCTTGAAGGGTTAAAGTCGTTACCTGCAGGGGTACCAGCTAAATTGTACTGTGGGTCTAAACCAGTTCTCTTACTCTTTAAAAATAGATTTTCACCAGTCACAGAAAGTCTTAAATTATCTACTCCTATTTTGTCTGTAATAGCACTTTCAAAAGAGTAACCTAAGTTCACATTCTTTAATGTCCAGAAAGAAGCGTCTGTTAAAAATCGTGTAGATTGAGAACGTACTAAATTAGCATTACCGTTTTCTAATCGAGGAACATCTGTAACATCACCCGGGTTACGCCAAGCATTTAAAATATCTGGATGATATGAACTTCCGTAATTACCACTATGCATCATTGCTGAATAACCACCATCTAAAAATTTACCACCAATACCATAGGTTATCAACACATTTAAATTAAAGCCTTTATAACTAAGGTTATTGGTAATTGAACCTAAAAGGTCTGGAAGCGTACTATCGCCTGTGTAAGCTCTTTCAGTATCTTGCCAATCGTTGGTAGTTTCTTGCACTCCATTAGCGTCTAATACAGGTAAACTATTTCCATCATCATCTACTTCAAATACTAAAAATAATTGGTCTCCATTATCAGGATCTACTCCTGCCGTATGTAGCAAGTAGAAGTCATATCTAGATCTACCTATTTCCCATCTTTTAGATCCATTTATAAATGGATCTGGTAAGCTAGTAATTTCGTTTTTAAATGTGGATGCTTGTAAAGTAAGATCCCATTTTAAATCTTGTGTATTTACTAAATGTCCTGTTAAACCAAGCTCCCAACCTGAATTAAACATATCCGCAACGTTTGCAGGGTATGAATTTAATCCATTACTTAAAGCAATTGGTAAATCATATAATAAATCTGAAGAATTTCTTTTGTAATATTCAATAGATCCATCTATTAAATTATCAAATAAACCAAATTCTAAGGCCACATCAAAACTTTCAACAGTTTCCCATTGTAACTCAGCATTTCCAATTTCACTCCATATAATTGCAGGACTGGCGGCATTAGAAGTTAAACCATATCTAGGTTGTGATAAGAAAAAATCTCCTAAGTCATCATTTCCTACTTCTCCATAAGAACCTCTCAATTTTAATTTATTAACAAATGAAACATTTTCCATAAAATCTTCTTGATCCATACGCCAAGAAGCGCCTACAGAATAAAAGTTACCCCATCTTGCATCCGTACTAAAAACTGAAGAGCCATCTCTTCTTGCTGAAGCACTGATGTAATATTTATTATCAAAGTTGTAATTCGTTCGTAGGAAATAACCTTCAATAGTTTTATTTGTTGTAGAGCCTCCTAAACCATTAATATTTGCAAAGTTGTCAAACTCATAAATTCCTTCGGCAGTTTGCTCAATAGCTCTACCAAACATAGAAGAATATTGTCTATCAAAACTTTCATGTCCAGCTGTTATTTCTAAATTATGAACATCATTAAAGGTTTTATTAAATGATAAAATTTGATTGAAGTTTTCTACTTCTCTTCTAGCTCTTGTTTCTGCATACCTTCCTGTTGGTTGTGCATCCCCAATAATATTGTTTTCATATTCTTTACTTAATAACTCATTGATATCTCTACCATAGTTTAATCTAAAGTTAAGGCCCTCTATTATTTTAAAGTCTGCATAATATCTAAATCCGTAGGTATTATTACGTGTACGCTCATCATTCAAAAGTAATTCTTGTAACGCATGACGTCCTTGACTAATTGGTCTAGTTCCAATATTGTATTCTGAATATCCTTCCCCATTATCAAAAACAGGATTTCCAGCTGCATCAAGCACTAAATTTCCTTGTAAATCATTCAAATATACTGGATACACAGAACCTATGTTCTTAGCAAAACCAAATGGATTTACAATACTTCCTGAACCTGCAGATGTTGGTCCTGTTGAATTTGAAATGGTAATATTAGCACTACCTCCCATAGTTATACGATCATTTAGTTCAAAATCTGCATTTAAACGTGTTGTTAAACGATCAAATGATGTTGTTACCACATACCCTTCTTCATCTAAATAGGAAGCTGAGAAAAATACTTTGTGTTTATCACCACCACCAGCTATATTTATGTTGTAGTTTGATCTTGCACCAGATTGCTCCATTACATCATACCAATCTAAACTTTTGTAAATTAAATTTGCACTTGGATTTAATCGACCATCTGTTCCTACAATTTGATCGTTTGGAACATTAAATGGGTTGTACCCTAATTGATTATAAATATTTGCTGATGCATAAGCAGGATTTCCATCACCTGCATTTGAGTTTTTCAATGCTTCCCACATGGTTTCGTAATATTGACCAGCTGTAAGTTCATCATAATTGGCGATACCTCTATCAACCATACCAACTTGTGCTGATACTGATGCTTTAATATCACCTTTTGTACCAGTTTTTGTAGTTATTAAAACAACTCCATTTGCAGCTCTAGAACCATACAATGATGTAGATGCCGCATCTTTAAGAATTGTAAAAGATGCTATGTCTTCTTGGTTGATTGTGCTTAAAGCCCCTTCATATTGCATACCATCTACAATATAAAGTGGAGTTGCATTACCATTAAGTGTTCCAACACCACGAATAATAATTCCTGGAGATGAACCTGGTTGTCCTGAAGCAGATGTAAATTGTACACCAGTTGCTTTACCTTCAATTGCTGCAATAGGTGATGTTACGTTTCTTATGGATAAATCTTTCTCCCCAACTACACTAGCTGATCCGGTGAAAGCTTCCTTTGTTGATGTACCATAAGCAGTTACAATAACTTCATCCAGTAAATTTGCATCTTCCTGCATTATAACATTTACTGTATTACTTGATCCTACAGTAACATTTACTGTTTTCATACCTACATAGGAAAAAATTAACACTTTACCTGTGTCAACTGAAAGGCTAAATTTCCCATCAAAATCGGTTTGGGTTCCTGTCTTCGTACCCTTAACTAGAATAGTTACACCTGGTAAAGGTCCACTACCGTCAGTTACAGTACCTGAAATTGTTTTTTCTTGTGCAAATGAAAATTGCACTACAAACGCTAATAATAACGTCAAAATTCCATTAAACTTTGTTTTCATTATATATTTATTTGAATTAGTATTTGTGAAAACTTAAAATAATTATTTAATTAGAATTTTGAGTTAGTTAATTAAAATAAAATAATTAAAACAGCTTTCTTAGTATAAAGATTCCCTTTTAATAGAAAGGTTGCTTTCCTTTTAATAATAAATTATTTTAAAAATGAAAAAAATAATTCTAACAAATAGGCAATACCCCTATCAAAATAAGTTGAAACCATAAACTTTTGGCTATTTTCATAATTAAACAATAATTAATTTTTGAAAACATAAATTTAGTTTACATTTGACTCGACTATAGAAATAAATTCAACCCCCAAAGACATTTTTATAGCAAAAAGGGTTTATTTAAATAAACCCTTTTTCTTTTGCTTTTAATATTAGTTCTCTGTCGTCGTTATCTCGAACTTTAAATAATTCCTTCAAGTTTTTCTTTCTTTTTTCAAGCCCGGCCATAGACATTGGAATTATGTTTGGAAGGTCTTTCATTTTTGTTCCAATAGACATTTCATATAATAATTGACGGTCTATTTTATCCAATTTATAGTCGGTTGATGATTGTTTTCTGAACAACTCTAGAACAGACTTACTGTAATAAGGAGTACCTTCCAATACCGTTTTTATTGAAGTAACAAGCTCTTCCTTATTTACATCATTTTTTATTAAAAAACCATCTGGATTTACGTTTTTTAGTATTACTTGAATCCTATAATTATCGTTAAAAGTTGTCGCTACAATAATTTTACAATTAGGAAGCATTTTTTTAATACTAACACCTAAATCTTCACCAGATAAAATTTTCCCATCTGAGGATGGTGGTATTGAAATATCTAAAAAGACAATATCAATTCCATTTTTTTTAGTAGCCTCAGTAATTTTTAAAATTGCTTCGTCGCAATTAATTGCTATTTCAATTTTAAATTCAATTTTATTATTTTCTGAACTTATAAATTCAAACGCACTTTTATATGCATCCGCTATTATTGGGTGGTCATCAATTATTAATACGTTATATTTTTTACTCATAATTTTATTTTTGTATTGGGCATTTCACAAAAATAGTTGTTCCATTATTTTTTAAAGAATTCACCTTAATAATGCCATTTAACTTTTTGGCTCTAGATTCCATATTTTTTAAACCAATTCCTTTTCTTTTATCATGAATATTAAAACCAATTCCATTATCTTTTATAAATAACTCTAATTGATCTTTATCTCTTTCAATTCTAACCTCTATTAAAGAAGCATTAGCATATTTTATTATGTTTTGAAGTGCTTCTTGAAGTATTCTATAAAAATTAATTTTTATATCATCATTTATTGAATCCCAATAAATATTTTGGTCACAATTAAACTCATATTCAAAACCATCTAAGTTAGTCTTTTTTTCTATTAAATCCTCTATAATTTTAGAAAAATCCTCCTGTGTTGATAGAATTTCATTTTTTAATTCATGTGAAATTGTTCTAATTTCTTTTTCAATATTCTGAAGTTCATCAATATAATATTTATGTTTTTCAATAGTGTTTTCATCTCCTTTAATATTTAAAAAACCTAACCCTAACCTTGTTCCAAAAATTTTACCTAAAACTCCATCATGTAAATCTTCTGAAATTCTATAGCGTTCTTTTAATCTTCCCTCTTCTAATTTAGTTTGTTGCTTTAGCATTAAAGAAAAAATCTCTTGATTAGATTTTTGTTGCTCTTTATCAAATAATAACTCTTTATTTCTTGCCCTTTGAACCATCATTATGTATGCAAAAATCAAAAATAAAATGGTTAAAAACCCGCCTAAAGTAATCAACACTTTTTGTTGAGAAAGTTTTTCAGTTTCTTGAATATATTCATCAGTTTCAAAACGAATTCTTGTAAACTTATTACGTATTTTTCTATCTTCTATTTGTAGGCTATCATTTAAATGTACGTACTCTTTTAAGTACTTGCTTGATTTATAGCTATCTACTTTTGACAGTAATAATAAAGTTGCTAACTTATCTCTATTATTATCAACTTGCCCAGCCAAATCATAAGCTTCTTCTGCTAATTTAATAGCTGAAATCGAATCTTTTTTTACCGTAAAATATTCAGACAAATGCCTTTTACTAACAACAATTCCAGAAATATATTTTAAACTATCTCTAATGCGGAGTGATTTATATAAATATCCAACTATACCTATAGTATCACCTCTTAAAAACTTCGTATATGCAATATTGTCAATAATTCTAGCATATAAATAAGGATCCTGAGTTTTTAAATCCCTATACTTTAAGGCATTTTCAAAATTTTCAATAGCTTTTTCAAAATTGTTTAATTTTTGATATGTTAAACCAATATTATTTAAACTACCATCCTTAGAAATTCTTTTATTTTTGTCTAGAGTTAAATATTCCAATGCTTTATTATGATAAAAAATAGCTCGGTCATATTCCTCAAGTTCCATATAAATTAAACCCAAATAATTATAACATTGATACAGATTTTCATATTTTTTTTCCTTTTCAAATCTAGGAATAGCTTCGAAAATTAATACTTCACTACCCGTATAATCTTTCAACCTACCCTGTATAAATGCCATATTATAAAGCATTTTTGCTGTATAAAAATCATGTTTTGCAATTTTAAAATTTTCATAGGCTTTATGAAAATGGTAATAGGCACTATCCACAACTTCAATATCAGTATAATAATTGCCATAATTCCAATGAGCATCACCCATTTTATAAAAATCATTACGTTTTGTAGCTAATTCAAGGGATTCACTGTTTACCTTAATGAATAAGTCATCGATATTATATTTTTCAGTTTCTATAGAAATTTCAGCTAACAAAATATTTTGGATAGAATCTGAAATTATTGATTTGGTAAGTTTATAGGCTTTTTCTAAAGTAATTGATTTATTCTGAAAATCTGTAGTTTTATGCTTTGAAAAATTAATCCAATAATTAACGCTATCTAATTCTTTAGAAATGGTATTCTCAACAATATTATTAGTTTTATTACAACTAATAATCATTGAAATTACTAAGGCTAGGATAGTAATTTTGTGAATAGCTATTATGTCAAATTTTAATTTAATAGTTTGCTAGGGGTTTTAAACAAAGCTACTAAAAAAAGCCTTAAACAAAAGCTCAAGACTTTATTAAATTTAGTATTATTAAACTAATTGTATGTTATTATCAATAAATTTAATCCCTAGTTCTCATAATATCTGCCGTTCCATCATCACCAGTAGCTTGAACTTGTTCTTTAGCATATAATTCTTCATCTTCTGCACTATCTGAAGTACAAGAAATAAACATTGAAGTTACAAATAATATAGCGAAAATAAATTTAATAGATTTCATAATATAATGTTTTAAAGGTTGAATTTTTGTTTTGCGTTTAATTTTAAACTATGAAGTAAAAGTAATACGAAACTGCAATAAAACAAAAACAAAATACCATTTGTTAGCGAAAACCAACCGTTTGTTAGTGAAAACTAACCGTTTATACGTATAATAAGCATTTTACATAAATAAACATACCGTTTATTTAAAAAAACATACCATTTATTTAAGAAATATTAACCCACAGAAAGATAAGAATACTCTGATAACGATTTATTTATGCTTTTTATACTGTTAATATAAGTTTTTGTAAATGGAACTTCATGACCGTTTCTTTTAATAGAACAAGTAGATTTTCCAAATTGAATTCTTGAAATAAAATTTTTATTAATAATGTAGCTTTTATGAATTCTATGAAAATTATTAGGAAGGATATTTTCGAAAGTTTTAAGCGTTTTATAAGCATTTACAACATTATCGTCATTCATATAAAAATCAGTTGTATTGTTATCTGCTTTTAAATAAAGTATTTCATCTGTTTTAAGATACTGATAATCTTTATATGATTTTAAACAAATAGTTTTTCTGGATTGAGCTGGTATTTTTTTTAATATTTTTAATATCGTTTTTCGAATCTCTAATTCAGCTATAGGACTTAATAAAAAATCAAAGAAACCAGTTTTTATTACCTCATATATATTTTCTTTTGACGAAGAGATTGCAATAAAAACAGGTAGGCCCTCATTAAACAAATTTAATTCTTGGGTAAATTCAAACGGATTTTCAATTACATTATCTATATTAAAAAAAACAACATCTGGATTTTCCTTTAAAATAATGTTCATTGCATTCGTATTAGTAGTGGAAATACCAATACAATTAAACTCTTTATAATCCTCTAAAACATTCTTAATGCTTCGAACAGATTTCGAATCTTTTTCTATTATTAAATAATTACGCATTTGGAGGGGACAAATTTATTCTGCTAAGTTAATAAAGTTTTTTAACAAAACTGTATGGATAATCCCTCCTTTTACTATGGTAAAATAATTACTTAAAAAGCTATTATTAACTAGTTTTACTGTATTCTTTAAAACAATGTGTTTTTTAAAAACCTGTTTACTAGAAAATTAGTTTAACTATAAACCTCCCAAGTTTAAATTTTTAATAATGAAAAGTATAGGAAATAAAAACCATAACAAAAAAATGAATAATAACAACAAACCTAATATTATAAACAAGACCAATTATAATTTTAAAGGAAAAAATAATACTTATCCAAATGATATATTAGGGTTATTTAGACGTCTTGGAATTGAATAAAAATATGCTAAAGCACATACCCCCAATGACATGTTGACTATAAAAATTGTTCTTTAACCCCAAAAAATCAATAAACAATTTTTATTAAACAGAAGCTGTGAAAATACAAAAAGCTGATAATCTAAAAATTATCAGCTTTTTTAGTACCTCGAGTGGGAATCGAACCCACACTTCCTAATGGAAACTGGATTTTGAATCCAGCGCGTCTACCAATTCCGCCATCGAGGCCTTTTGAACTGGTTTGCAAATTTATAAATATTTTTCATCTAAAACCTAAAAAAAACAGGAAGTTGTTTAATAACTCTATAATTAATTTTAAATTTGCTGACAACAAACAACAACATAACTTAAAATGGGAAACAGTCAACTAGCACCAAAAATTTTTGCATGCAGACAAAGTAAGGTATTGGCACAAGAAATTGCTGATTCTTATGGTCTTGAACTAGGAAATGTTAAAATTTCAGAGTTTAGTGATGGTGAATTTCAGCCAGCTTTGGTAGATTCAGTTAGGGGTAGACGTATATTTATAATAGGCTCAACTTTTCCAACATCAGACAATTTAATGGAAATGCTTTTGATATTAGATGCTGCAAAAAGAGCTTCTGCACGTCATATTACTGCAGTTATTCCATATTTTGGTTGGGCAAGACAAGATAGAAAAGACCAACCTCGTGTTGCAATTGGTGCAAAACTTGTAGCAAATTTATTACAAACTGCAGGTGCCACACGAATTATGACAATGGATTTACACGCCGATCAAATTCAAGGATTTTTTGAAAAACCTGTTGACCATTTATATGCATCTACAATATTCCTTCCATATATTAATCAACTAAAATTAGACAATATTACAATTGCGTCACCTGATATGGGTGGTTCAAAACGTGCTTATGCCTATTCAAAGTTTTTAGAAAGTGAGGTAGTAATTTGCTACAAGCAACGCTTAAAAGCAAATGTAATTGATACTATGGAACTAATTGGAGAGGTAGAAGGTAGAAATGTAATTTTAGTAGATGATATGATTGATACAGGTGGAACACTTGCTAAAGCCGCAGATTTAATGATGGAAAAAGGCGCATTAAGTGTTCGTGCAATTTGTACGCATCCTATATTATCAGGCCAAGCATATGAGCGCATAGAAAAATCTAGATTAAAAGAATTAATAGTTTCAGATACAATTCCTTTAAAAAGAGAGAGTTCTAAAATAAAAGTTGTATCTTGCGCGCCTTTGTTCGCAGACGTTATGCATAAAGTGCAAGATAATAGGTCTATAAGTGGGCAATTTTTAATGTAAATAATTAATAAATATAAATAAATGAAATCAATTACAATCACAGGATCTCAAAGAGAAAGCGTAGGCAAAGTGGCAACTAAAGCCTTACGTAATGCTGGAAAGGTACCTTGCGTATTATACGGAGGGGATAAACCATTACACTTTTCAGCTGACGAAGTTTCGTTCAAAAATTTAGTGTATACCGCAAACGTTTATACTGCAATGATTGAAGTAGCAGGTGCTAAATATCATGCAATTTTACAAGATATTCAGTTTCACCCAGTATCAGACAAAATTTTACACGTAGATTTTTACCAATTATTTGATGATAAAATGGTAACTATGGATATTCCGGTAAGATTAATTGGAAGCTCTCCTGGTGTAATTAATGGTGGGTCACTAAGTTTTCCAATGAGAAAATTAAGTGTAAGAGCTTTACCATCAGATTTACCAGACTTTATAAATGCTGATATCTCTAAATTAAGAATTGGTAACAAATTAGTTGTTACTGAATTAGTAGATGATAAATTTTCTATTTTACATCCAGAAAACACGGTAGTTGTTCAAGTTAGAACTGCACGTAGTGCAATATTGACTGAGGATGAGGAAGAAGGTGAAGAAGGTGAAGAAAAAGAAGGTGAAGATGGAGCATCTGAAGAAGCTGCTACAGAATAAAAACAACTTTTATTTAATTTTAAAAAGCGTTGCAATTGCAACGCTTTTTCTTTTTAAGCAATCCACTTTCTTTTTATTACTTTTGTTTCATGAAAATTTTACGACTCATAAAACAACTATTCGGACATAAAATTGAAGAATTAAAAGAAGATTTAATGAAAAAATACTTAATTGTTGGCTTAGGAAATATTGGGGCAAAATATGATGAGACCCGACATAATATTGGGTTTAAAATTTTAGATGAATTAGCTTCATCTGAAGAAATATCTTTTGAAAGTGAAAAACTTGGAGCTGTTTCAACATTTAAATTTAAAGGACGCACTTTTATTTTGTTAAAACCATCAACTTATATGAATTTAAGTGGTAAATCGGTTAAATATTGGCTTACAAAAGAAAATATTCCCCTTGAAAATTTATTAGTTATTTGTGACGATTTAAACCTTGATTTTGGTTCTATTAGGCTTAAAGCAAAAGGAAGTGATGGAGGCCATAATGGTTTAAAAGATATAAATGCAGTATTACAAACGCAGCAATACGCTCGTTTTAGGTTTGGTGTTGGCGCAGAATTTTCAAAGGGTCGTCAGGTCGATTATGTTTTAGGAAATTGGGATAAAGATGAAAACAAGCAACTTCCAGAGCGTTTGGGAAAATCTTGTGAATTGATTAAATCTTTTGGAACTGCTGGTTTAAATAATACTATGAATACTTTTAATGGTACATAATTCCTTCTATAACTTTCCCAAGGGAAGACTTCTAAAAATGAAACAAACTTATAAGACCTAGTTGTTTACTTCATCAAAAATGGGAATTATCACTGGCAAACCATTCCGCGTGAGAAGTACCTGTTTCTTGTAATTTTAAAGAATGTAACTTTATAGTTTCTGGTAATCTTTTTTTAATTTTTTCCGAAAAATCAATTAACATCATTTCACTGGTAGGTTGATAATCTACTAATATAACGTTATGACCTCTTTTTTCAAGTTCTTTTGCAAGTTCTATATGTGGAGTATTTTGATTAAAAACAGTGGCATGGTCAAATTTGTCAACAATTTCTGATAACACAATTTTTTTTAAATCTCCAAAGTCTATTACCATTCCATATTTAACATTGGAGGAATCTTTAATTGGTGTTCCTATAACTGTAACAGAAAGTTTGTAACTATGTCCATGCACGTTTTTACATTTTCCATCGTAGCCATATAATGCATGTCCAGTTTCAAAATCGAATTGTTTTGTTATTCTAATACTACTCATTTTAATAGACTTTATTCTTCTAAATCTTTTCTGTTTTTTGCTTTATAATACACAAAATAAGCAATACCAACCAATACAACAAATGGTAAATACGTACCAATAACAACACCTATTTCGTAACCTTTATCAGGAGCATTTTTTATTTTCTCCTGAACATCAACTTGTTGTAATAACAAAATAAAATTTGCAAGCATTTACTAATTTTTAAATTTTTGAAGCGCGTTTTTGGTGAAATCTGATAAAACTAACTTCCCGCTAATTTCAGCTCTTCTCTCTAATAATTCATCCCAATTTTCAGTCCCTTCCCACAGAACTCTTTTCATTTCTTTTAAAGCAGTCGGATTGTATTTTGAGAGTTTTAATGCAAAATTTTCAACTTCAATATCCAATTCTTTCATACTTTCAAAAACATGTGCATACAATCCTTTTTCTTTTGCCCAATAGGCAGTTTGCCAATTAGCTGCATCTAAAGACAATTCACTAAATGCAGCTATTCCAATTTTGCGTGTAACAACTGGTTCAATTACAAAAGGTCCAATTCCAATACTTAATTCAGATAATTTTATTGAAGCAGCTTCAGTTGCCAAACAGTAATCACAAGCAGCAGCTAAACCAACTCCCCCTCCAACAGCTTTTCCTTGAACCCGGCCAATTATTATTTTTGAACAGTTACGCATAGCGTTTATTACATTAGCAAACCCTAAAAAGAATTTTTTACCTGCTTCAATATTATTAATTTCAATTAACTCATCAAATGAAGCCCCAGCACAAAATGCTTTGTCTTTTTCACTTTTTAAAACAATTACTTGAACTTCGTTATTAATATTTAATTCGTTAAATGTAGTCGATAATCTTTCTAATAATTCAGACGGAAAAGAATTACTAGACTGATGATAAAACTCAACAGTAGCAATATTATTCTGAATATGCGTATATAAACTTCCGTTACTCATAATGCCAAAGTTACGTGTTTTTATGTAAATAATTGCTTCTAAATTTAACTACTAAAATACCTGATCTAAGAAGCATCCACACTGTAAAAGCAATCCAAATAGCATACAGTTTTAAATTAAAATAATCTCCAATTAATAATGTTGGAATAAATCCTAAAAAAGTAGCTACTAATAATAAGTTTCTTAGGGTAACTGCTTCTGCCAATCCTTTAAAAATACCATCAAAAACAAAAGCTACGGCATTTATTGGCTGCATTAAAAGCACTATCCAAAAAATATTGTAAAACGATTGTAATACATCTTCATCTTGCGAAAAAAGTTTACCAATTTCAAAATAAAAAATTCCACAAAAAGTTGCTAATAAAATGGCTATAATTATAGAGTATCTACTTAATTTGATGCTTAATTCCCATAATTTCTGATAATTTTTTTCTCCTAATAATTTTCCAGAAACTATATTTCCAACACTTGAATAACCATCAATAAAAAAGGCGAAAAATAACCAAATTTGAAAAGCAATAGTTTGTGCAGCTATATAATTATCGCCGTATTTTGTAGCATACGCATTCGCCATATACAATGCCACATTTAGAGCAACAGCCCTAATTATTAAATTAAAACTTATTGAAAGTAAATTTTTAATTTCTTTATTAAATGGAAATTTTAATCGATAACTAAAAGGTGTTTTTTTTAACAATAAAATTAATGCAAAAATTGCCATAACTCCTTGTGCAATTACACTTGCCCACGCAGCACCTTTTACATGCATTGGTGCAATTAATCCTTCTATTCCATAAACTAATATAAAATCTAATCCAACATTCAAAACAGCTCCAACAATACTTATAATCATTGGCCAATAGGTGTTTTGCAGGCCTCTAAAAACTCCAAAAGCTGAAAATACAAAAAGTGTTAATGGAAATCCTATAGCGCGTATTTTGTAATAATCTACAGCATAATTTAAAATCAATCCATCAGCATTGTATAATTGAAAAATCTCATTTACAAAAAATAAGGTCACTAAATAAATAACAATACTTAATGCTAAATTTATTGCGATAATTTGCGCTGGTAACGAATCTATTTCGGTGAGTTTTTTTGCACCCAAATACCTGCCTACGGTAGCTGAAATTGCAGAGCGTGTTTGTGCCAAAATCCAAACTAACGCAGAAATAAATGAACCTGCAATACCCACAGCAGCCAATGCTTCAGTTGGATTTATTTGTATATTACCAACAATTGCAGTGTCTGTAATGGATAATAACGGCTCAGCTATTCCAGAAATTATAGCAGGAATGGCAAGTTTATTAATACCTTTAAAGGTAATAATGGAATCTTTATACATTTAACAATTTTTCGTAACAATAAAATGGATGTTCACTTTGTTTAGGAAAATAAATAGATGCTAATTTTATATAATTACGCTTTTCGTAAAATTGCTGATTGTGCAAATTTTTACTAAAAGTATCTAACCTAATTGAGTAAAAATTATGTTCTTCTGCATAATTTTCGGCAAAATGCATTAGCAACTGCGCGTTTCCTTTACCTTGATAATTTGGGTGAACAGCCAATCTATGAATATATAAATTGTTCCCATTTTCAGTCAACCATTTTACTGATTTATATTCAACATCTTCAATTTTTGTAAGTACAATTATGCCAATTATTAGGTTGTTTTCAACCAATTTCCAAAGCTGATTTAATTCAATATCTTTTTTTAAAACTTCTTTTGAAGGATAGTATTGGTTCCATTGAAATATTCCTTTTTCAATCAAATGCTTAGCACAACTTTTTGTAATAGAAAAAATGGCATCTAAATTTAATATGTGTGCTTTTTCAATTTTCATTTATTTTTTAAAATAAAATTAACACTTAAATTTACCGCTTCTGCTAGGTGAGTTGGCATTTTATCACTTTCCCAAGGTTGTGTACACCCTAATGGATGATTCATTTCAGGTATTAAAATAAGTTCACTTTTGGGACTCCAAGTATGTAA
>Ga0102814_10000837_pt1 | contig 21990 bp, 14 predicted proteins | sample ColrivemetaGS741_FD_79112 | JGI IMG/M metagenome (GOLD analysis project Ga0102814, IMG submission 79112) | Estuarine microbial communities from the Columbia River estuary - Flood tide ETM metaG S.741 | ecosystem: Environmental > Aquatic > Marine > Intertidal zone > Estuary | place: USA...
AGGTGATAATGGTAAAAGTGAAATTTTATCTCTTGATTTAGACACATTAGAATACCGTTCTAAAAAAAGAGCAAATTTTGTAACATTAGAGCTAACTAAAACTATAGATAAAGTTATTGATCGTTTTAAAGTTCTAGTTTCTGGAAAAGATAAAGCTGGAGAGTTCTATAGAAAGAACTTTGCTGCTATGTTTCAATATGTTTCAAACAGAATCCCAGAAATTACTAATGATTTATACAAGATAGATGATGCAATGAAAGCAGGATTTGGCTGGGAACATGGTCCTTTCCAAATTTGGGATGCTATTGGAGTTGAAAAAGGTATAGAAATCATGAAAGCAGAAGGTTTAAAACCGGCTGAATGGGTAAATGATATGTTAGCTTCTGGGAATTCTTCTTTTTATACAGTTAAAAATGGAGCAACCTATGCTTATGACATTCCTAAGAAATCTCAAGAAAAAATTCCAGGACAAGATGCATTTATTATTCTGGATAACATTAGAAAATCTAATGAAGTATTCAAAAACTCTGGAGTTGTAATTGAAGACTTAGGTGATGGAATCCTTAACTGTGAATTCCAATCTAAAATGAATACCATTGGAGGTGATGTTTTAGCAGGTATAAATAAAGCTGTTGATTTAGCTGAAAAGAATTTTGATGGATTGGTTATTGGAAACCAAGGTGCAAACTTCTCTGTTGGTGCAAATATTGGTATGATTTTCATGATGGCTGTAGAGCAGGAATATGATGAGCTAAATATGGCTATTAAATATTTCCAGGACACGATGATGCGTATGCGCTACTCCTCTATTCCTACAATTGCTGCTCCACATGGTATGGCTCTTGGTGGTGGCTGTGAATTATCGATGCATGCAGACAAAGTAGTTGCTGCTGCAGAAACTTACATCGGACTTGTAGAGTTTGGCGTTGGTGTTATTCCAGGTGGTGGAGGTTCTAAAGAAATGGCTTTAAGAGCACAAGATATATTTAGAAAAGGTGATGTTGAGCTTAACATTTTACAAGAACATTTTCTAACTATTGGAATGGCAAAAGTAGCAACATCTGCTTACGAAGCTTATGACTTAGGAATACTTCAAAAAGGAAAAGATATTGTTGTAGTAAATAGAGATAGACAGATTGCTACTGCAAAAGCACATGCAAGATTATTAGCAGATGCAGGTTATTCACAACCTGTAAAACGCAATGATGTAAAAGTTCTTGGTAAGCAAGCATTAGGCATGTTCTTAGTTGGAACAGATTCTATGGAAGCTGCAAATTATATTAGTGAACATGACCATAAAATAGCAAATAAATTAGCATATGTAATGGCTGGTGGAGATTTATCTGAACCAACTCTTGTTAGCGAACAATATTTACTAGACCTTGAACGTGAAGCTTTCTTAAGTTTATGTACAGAACGTAAAACTTTAGAACGTATTCAACATATGTTAAAAACAGGAAAACCGTTGCGTAACTAATTGTTGCGAGTATAGAGAACTTAGTATTGAGTAATTATATTATTATGCACAAAGTAGAAGATTTAAAAATATGGAAAAAGTCAATAGAATTGACTAAAGCTGTATATCTACTTGTTTCTGGATTACCTTCTGATGAAAAATATGGATTATACTCTCAAATAAAACGAAGTTCTGTTTCAATACCTTCAAACATTGCAGAAGGTGCTGGAAGAAACTCTAATAAGGAATTTAAATATTTTTTGAGTATTGCAAATGGTTCAGCATATGAACTTCAAACGCAACTCATTTTATTAACCGAATTAAATTTAATAACTAAAGAAAAAGTACAACCAGTAATTGATGTATGTATTGAAATTCAAAAGATGAATTATTCATTTCAACAAAAACTATAAATCTCGATACTAATAACTCAATACTCAATACTATAATTTAAATGAAACAAGCATATATAGTAAAAGCATATAGAACTGCAGTTGGTAAGGCGCCAAAAGGTGTATTTCGATTTAAAAGAACAGACGAATTAGCTGCTGAAACTATTAAGCACATGATGAAAGAGTTACCTCAGCTAGACAAAACACGTATTGACGATGTTATAGTAGGTAACGCCATGCCTGAAGGATCTCAAGGATTAAATATGGCACGATTAATCTCATTAATGGGATTAGATATTGTTGATGTTCCTGGAGTAACGGTTAACCGTTTTTGTTCATCTGGAGTTGAAACCATAGCAATTGCAGCTGCTAAAATACAAGCTGGAATGGCAGATTGTATTATTGCTGGCGGAGCAGAAAGTATGAGTGCTGTACCAATGACAGGTTTTAAACCAGAATTGAATTACGATGTAATTAACTCTGGTCACGAAGATTATTATTGGGGAATGGGAAATACTGCTGAAGCAGTTGCTAACCAATTTAAAGTATCTCGTGAAGATCAAGATGAGTTTGCATTTAATTCACACATGAACGCTTTAAAAGCTCAGGCTGAAAATAGATTTCAGGATCAAATTGTTCCAATAACTGTAGAACAAACATATATAGATGCTAACGGAAAGAAAGCAACAAAATCATATATAGTAAATAAAGATGAAGGTCCACGTAAAGGAACAAGTATAGAAGCATTAGCTAAATTACGCCCAGTATTTGCTCAAGGAGGAAGTGTTACAGCTGGGAATTCATCGCAAATGAGTGATGGAGCTGCATTTGTAATGGTTATGAGTGAAGATATGGTAAAGGAATTAAACCTAGAACCTATCGCTCGCCTAGTAAATTATGCAGCTGCTGGAGTTGAACCACGTATTATGGGAATTGGACCTGTAAAAGCAATACCTAAAGCTTTAAAACTAGCTGGATTACAACAATCGGATCTAGAATTAATAGAATTAAATGAAGCGTTCGCTTCTCAATCAATAGCTGTAATTAGAGAATTGGATTTAAATCCTGATTTAATTAATGTAAATGGAGGAGCAATTGCACTTGGTCATCCACTTGGATGTACTGGAGCTAAACTTTCAGTTCAATTGTTTGACGAAATGCGTAAACGTAACATGAAAGGAAAATATGGCGCAGTTACGATGTGTGTTGGCACAGGACAAGGAGCTTGTGGAATCTTTGAATTTCTTTCATAAGAACCAAGACTATTAGAATCAAGAACCAAGATATGCATAACTTTAAGAAACTGAAAATATGGCAAGAAGGAATTACTATAGTATCAGACAGTTATCGATTAACGAAAACATTTCCTGATTATGAAAAATTTGGTTTGGTTTCTCAAATGAACAGATGTGCCATTTCAATTCCTTCTAATATAGCAGAAGGATCAAGTAAAAGTACTGACAAGCATTTTAATAAATATTTAGAAGATAGTTTAGGTTCTGCTTTTGAATGGCAAAAACAACTAATTGTCGCATTTAACGAAAATTATTTATCAGAATAAAAATTTAAAGAATTAGAACAAAAAATAAAACAAATACAAAAAATGATTTCAAGATTTCAATCTGAACTTAAATTATAAGTCTTGGTACTTGATTCTTGAATCTTAAATCCTATAAGTGATGAGTGAAAAAATAGAAAAAAACATTTTACGTGGAGGACAATTCTTAGTGAAAGAAACAAATTGTGAAGACATCTTTACTCCTGAAGATTTCACAGAAGAGCAAAATATGATGAAGGAAGCTGTAATGGAATTTAATGATCGTGAAATTATAGCACATCAAGCACGTTTTGAGTCAAGAGATTTTGCGTTTACTGAAGAAGTGATGGTGAAGGCTGGAGAGCTTGGATTTTTAGGTGTTGCAGTTCCAGAAGCCTATGGAGGTCTGGAAATGGGCTTTGTTTCTACATTACTTGTTTGTGATTATATTTCAAGTGGTACTGGATCTTTTAGTACGGCATTTGGTGCTCATACAGGAATTGGAACTTTGCCTATCACATTGTATGGAACAGAAGAACAAAAGTTAAAATATGTACCAAAATTAGCTACTGGAGAATGGTTTGGAGCTTATTGCTTAACCGAACCTGGGGCTGGAAGTGATGCCAACTCTGGCAAAACTACTGCTACGCTTTCTGAAGATGGAAAATCATACAAAATCAACGGACAAAAAATGTGGATTTCAAATGCAGGGTTTTGTAGCTTAATGATTGTTTTTGCCAGAATTGAAAATGATAAAAATATTACAGGATTTATAGTTGAAAATAATTCTGAAAATGGGATAACCATGGGAGAAGAAGAACACAAACTAGGTATTCGCTCTTCTTCAACACGTCAAGTATTTTTTAACGATACTGTTGTGCCTATTGAAAATATGTTGGGCAAACGTGGAGGAGGATTTAAAATCGCAATGAATGCACTAAATGTTGGTCGAATTAAATTAGCTGGAGCTTGTTTGGACTCTCAAAGACGAATTTTAGGTTATTCAGTAGATTATGCTAACCAACGTAAACAGTTTAAAACACGTATCTCTGATTTTGGTGCAATTAAAGTAAAGTTGGCAGAAATGGCAACCAGTGCATATGCTGGTGAATCTGCAACCTATAGAGCAGCAAAAAATATTGAAGATAGAATTGCTTTAAGAGTTGCTGCTGGAAACACACATCAGGAAGCAGAATTAAAAGGAGTAGAAGAATATGCAATTGAATGCTCTATACTAAAAGTTGCAGTCTCTGAGGATATTCAGAATTGTGCAGATGAAGGTATTCAGATTTTTGGTGGAATGGGATTCTCAGAAGAAACTCCTTTGGAATCTGCATGGAGAGATGCACGTATTACACGAATTTATGAGGGAACAAACGAGATTAACAGAATGCTCTCGGTAGGAATGCTTGTTAAAAAAGCAATGAAAGGTCATGTCGATTTATTGGGGCCAGCTCAAGCCGTTCAAGAAGAGTTAATGGGTATTCCTTCTTTCGACACACCTGATTATTCTGAATTATTTTCAGAAGAAAAAGAAATGATTAAGAAGCTAAAGAAAACTTTCTTAATGGTCGCTGGAGGAGCAGTTCAAACTTTTGGACCAAAACTTGAAGAACAGCAACAATTATTAATTGCTGCAGCAGATATATTAATTGAAATATATATGGCAGAATCTGCAATCTTAAGAACAGAGAAAAACGCAAAACGATTTGGTGAAGAAGCGCAATCTGTTCAAATAGCAATGTCTAAATTATATTTATATCATGCAGTAGATATCATTGAAGAAAAAGGTAAAGAAAGTATAATTTCTTTTGCTGAAGGTGATGAACAACGTATGATGTTAATGGGATTAAAGCGTTTTACTAAATACGCCAACTATCCAGATATCGTTGATTTAAGAAACGAAATCGCAGAGAAAGTAAAAGAAGAAAACAAATATTGTTTTTAAAAATATCAGTTTAGTTTAGTTTTAAAAAGCGTCTCATTTTATTGAGACGTTTTTTTTTATAGTATTATTCCATAACTTTAAGAAAAATATAGTTATATGAAATATTACTTTCTCTTATTAACATTTCTAATTTCATTCATCACTTTTTCACAACCAAATGCTGAAGTTTTCTTATTCGATTTAAAAACAGAAGATGGATTGTTTGATTTATCAAATTTCAAAAACATATCTAATAATGAAGGGTACGATAATCAACCTTCCTTTTTAAACAATAATATCATTCTATATTCTGGTACACGAAAAAGTCAAACAGATATTGTAAAATATAATATAAGCTATGATTCTAAAATCTTTATTAATCATACTGAAGGCAGTGAGTATTCGCCATTAAAAATTCCTAATCAGAAAGCAGTATCATCCATACGTCTAGAAAAAGATGGCACTCAAAAACTATATAAATACAGTTTAAAAAATGGTGAATCCGAAGTTTTAATTGATGATATTATTATTGGTTATCATGTTTGGAATAACGAAAATAGTCTTGCCTCTTCTGTACTTGAAGATAATATGCTGTCTTTGTATATAACTGATTTTAGAGAAGGAAAAAATTATAAGAAAGATTCAAACATTGGACGTTCATTACATAACATTCCAAACACAAAACTTATTAGCTATATTTCTAAATCGACCGAACCTTGGAAAATAAAATCATTAAACCCAGCTACTGGTGAAATAAAGTCCATTATGGCCACATTACCGAAAACTGAAGATATGTGTTGGCTTCCAAACGGGAGCATTCTTATAGCATATGAAAGTATATTATACACATTCACTCCTAAGAAAGATGTTGACTGGATTGAAGTTGGTTCATTAGAAGAATTTGGAATACATAATATTACGCGATTAACAGTTAGTCCAAACGGGAAAAAGTTAGCTATTGTTGGAGAACTAGGAAATCCTAAAGAAGAAATAATTAAAGGATCTTTATCTCCTCAACTTAAAAACATTGAATGGATAGCTGGAAACTGGAAAGGAGAAGCTTTTGGAGGAGAAACAGAGGAAAATTGGAGTAAACCTTCAGGAGGCTCTATGATGGCTGCTTTTAAACTTATCGAAGATGGTAAAGTAGTTTTCTATGAAATTGAAATAATTAGAGAAGTCGAAAATTCATTAATTCTTCAACTCAAACATTTTAATAATGATCTCAAAGGATGGGAAACAAAAGATGAAACTGTTGATTTCCCATTAAAAGAAATTACACCTAATAAAGTTATATTTGAAGGTATGACTTTTGAAAAAGTTAATGAAAAAGAAATGAATGTTTATGTTGATATGCATAAAAAAGATGGTTCAATAGAAACTTTAAAATTCAACTATACTAAAGATTAATTAATGAAATTAACCAAAAAAAAGAAGCAGGAAATTTTAAAGATCTATGACACTTGGATGCATAGCTATTTAAATGGTGATGTTCTTACTTATGATAGTTATTTTGCTGATGACTATCACTTTATAGGATCAACGGATAATGAAGAATTTCTAAACAGAAAAGATACCACTCAATTTTTTAAAGATACAGCCGATCAGTTTTCAGGTAAAACAGAATTAAGAAAAGAAATCACCACAGTTGAAGCTTTTGATAATCTTTTATTCATAACACATATTTTTGATGCTTGGTTTTTAAATGGAACAGAATGGACCTATTATAACCGTTTTAGATTTTCATCTGTATTACAAGAAAAAAAAGAAGGCTGGAAATTTATCTACCAGCATTTTTCTATTGCTGATGGTAAAGCAGATGAAGGGGAAACTATAGGGTTCGATAAGGTAAATGAAGAGAACCAAGAACTACGTGAAGCAGTAAAACGTAGAACTATAGAATTAGAAGAAAAAAATCGTGAACTTGAAGTAGAAACCTCCTTAGAACGTATTCGTGCACAAGCTGTCGCTATGAAAGAGTCCTCAGACTTGCTTGATATTGTGGTTACGATGCGCAATGAGTTTATTAAACTAGGTCATGAAGCACATTATTTTTGGCAAATGATGTGGTTACCAGAAACATACGAAAAAGCTATGACCTCTGGTGATGGTAGCAAAATTGGTTTTGTAATGGAGTTACCAAGACATATTCATGGTGACATCCCTTTACTGGCAAAATGGGAAAAAAGCAATAAACCAACAGTTGTGTACACAATGAATACCGAAGAAGCCATAAACTATGTCGATAAAATGACCAACTTGGGTGATTTTCAAAATATAGACCCTCAAGCACCTAGTAATGACGACCTCAAGCATATTGGTGGATTGACCTTTATCATGGCACGAACAACACATGGTGAAATTGGTTACAGTTTACCTGGAATTGTAAAAACCCCACCAAAAGAAGATTTAGAAATTTTGGTTCGCTTTGCTGGAGCGTTCGATTTGGCACATCAACGTTTTCTTGATCTTCAAAAAGCTGAAAAACAAGCACAAGAAACGCAAATAGAACTCGCATTAGAAAAAGTAAGAAGCCGTACGATGGCCATGCAGCATAGTGATGAATTACAAGAGACATCATTCTTATTAGATCAACAAGTAAGAGCTTTAGGAATTAAAACTTGGGGATGTGCATTCAATATTTATGGAGAAAAAGACTCTACCGAATGGTTTGGTAATGAAGCTGGTATTTTACCAACTTATAAAGTACCGAGAGCAGGAATATTTAAGGAATACTATCAAAAAGGTAAGAAAGGTGAATCACTACTTATAAAAGAGTTTTCTGGTGACGAATGTATCGCTCATTACGAATATATGAGTTCTCTTCCTATTATAGGTGACGTATTAAAAAACTTAAAGGAAACAAATAATGGTTTCCCAAACTATCAAATTGACCATGTCGTTTATTTTAAATACGGATACCTTTTATTTATTACTAGAGAGCCAGTACCAAAGGCTCATGACATTTTTAAAAGGTTCGCCAAAGTATTCGAACAAACATACACACGTTTCTTAGATCTCCAAAAAGCAGAATCACAAGCACGAGAGGCACAGATAGAAACAGCATTAGAAAGAGTTCGTTCCCGAAGTATGGCAATGCATAAAAGTGAGGAACTCAAAGAAGTGATACAAGTCGTTTACGATCAATTTGTCAATTTAAAAATCCATATTGAACATACAGGTTTTATCATCGACTATAAGCACAATGATGATATGCATATATGGCTGGCAGACCAAAACGCTGTATTCCCACAAGTCACTCTACCATATTTTGATTGTGCACATTGGAATAGTTTTAAAAAAGCTAAGAAAAATGGAAATAATTTTTTTGCCAACGTTTTAGATTTTAAAGAAAAGAATAAATTCTATAAAGACCTCTTCAAATATATTCCAGATGTGCCTAAAAAAGCAAAAGAGCATTATTTAAGTTGTCCTGGTTTAGCTATTTCTACAGTATTACTAGACGATGTTGGTTTGTACATCGAGAATTTCGAAGGGATTCCATATTCTATTGAAGAGAACGATACGCTTATGCGCTTCGGAAAAGTCTTTCAACAAACGTATACACGTTTCCTCGACCTTCAAAAAGCAGAAGCACAGGCAAGAGAAGTTCAGATAGAATTAGGATTGGAGCGCGTTAGAGCTCGAGCAATGGCCATGCAAAACACAAATGAATTGTCTGATTTAGTGGGAAATCTACTCCATGAGTTAACCAAGCTAGACTTCTCGCTAACCTTTTGCATAATTAATATTTACAACGAACCCGATAATTCTAATATGGTTTGGGCCGCTAATCCCAAAGAAGGTAAAGCACCAGAATCCTATTTTATGAAGTTTGAAGACTATCCTTTTCATCATGCCATGATGAAAGAGTGGAAAGCTCAAACACCAAAGTTTGTCTATGTAATGGAGGGCAAGGAAAAGGAAATTTATGATGATTATTTATACACAGAAACAGAATTCAGAAGATTTCCGAAAGAAGTGCAAACAGCAAATCGAGCCTTAGATAAATATGTTGCCTCCTTTGTATTTAGCCAATTTGGAGGTCTGCAGACGGTGGGTGACAAGCCATTATCTGATGAAAGTATAGATATTTTATATCGTTTTGGAAAAGTTTTTGACCTTACCTATACACGTTTCAATGATTTGCAAAAAGCTGAAACACAAGCACGAGAGGCACATATTGAAGCTGCTTTGGAAAGAGTTAGAAGTCGCTCTATGGCGATGCACAAGAGTAATGAAATAGGAGATGTCGCACATGTTTTATTTCAACAGTTAAAAGATTTAGGAGGATCACTTTGGGGTACTGGATTCGCTTTCTGTCAAAAAGATTCAGATGTTGATGAATTCTGGTTTGCCAACGAAAATAGTATCATGCCACAACTTAAAATTCCAAATACAATAGACCCTGTCCATAAACAAATGTACCAGGGCTGGAAGAAAAATTTAGACTTCTTTTCAATTGCAAAAGATGGTAAGGAACTAAAAGAACATTATAAATATATGCTTACTGTTCCAGATGTGCAGCCCATTTTTCAAGACATATTAGATAGTGGCATTGCATTTCCAAAATGGCAAAAATGGCATGCGGCCTATTATAAATATGGCTATCTGTTAGTGATTACAACAGAGCCATACGCAAATGAAGATGTTTTTAAACGATTTGCAAAAGTATTTGAGCAAGCTTATACTCGCTTTCTCGATCTCCAAAAAGCAGAGGCACAAGCCAGAGAAGCGCAAATTGAAGCCGCTCTAGAGCGTGTAAGGGCGCAATCTATGGGTATGCAAAACAGTTTAGATTTGGGAAATGTCACAACTGAAATGTTTAATCAATTGCGGAATTTTGGAGAAGACTTATTTGCAACGGGCATTGTTTTTTGTGATAAACATACTGGGTATGTTGAGCAATGGCATAGTATTCCGGGCGGAGAAATGTTGAGCCCTTTTATAGTTCCAACAGATTTAGATTATATCCATCGATACCGTTATGACCAATGGAAGCTTGGTAAGGAGTTATTTTCTATAGAAATTCCAAGTGATTTTATAGAACAGCATTTTGAAGATATATTTAATCTACCTTCTGCTCAAATAGCCTTAAAAGATTTAGAATCTAGAAATACACCTATGCCCGAGGCACCACCTTGGGAAATAGATTACGGGGCTTCATTTAAAAATGGATATTTACTTATTTCATCTTTAAAAAATTTAAAAAATACTGATATTTTACCGCGCTTTGCGAATGTTTTTGAACAGACTTATGCCCGTTTTTTAGACCTGCAAAAAGCAGAGGCACAAGCAAGAGAATCCCAAATTGAAAACGCTTTAGAGAAAGTCCGTTCACGAACTATGGCCATGCAGCACAGTAATGAATTGCCAGAAGCTGCCAATAATCTTTTCCTTCAAGTTCAAGCTTTAGGTATTCCAGCTTGGAGTGCAGGTTATTGTATTTGGGAAGACGACCAAAAAAGCGCGTCATGCAATATGAGCAGTGAAGGTGAAATACAAAAGGGGTTCTCATTACCTACCATTGGAGAAGGTTATAATTTTTATGAACCATTGCAAAAAGGTGAACCTTTTTATGTGTCAGAATTAGGTGGAAAAGAACTCGTAAAACATTACGAGTTCATGAAAACGCTTCCCATTGTTGGAGAAATTTTTGAGAGTTTTGATGCCGTTGGTATTAGCTTACCAACCTTTCAAATATTCCATATTGTGTATTTTACACATGGTTATCTTATGTTTATTACCTATGAAGCCGTTCCAAATGACTGGGACGTTTTTAAACGTTTTGGAAAGGTATTTGAACAAACATTTACACGTTTCCTAGACCTTAAAAAAGCTGAAGCGCAAACACGTGAAGCTCAAATAAATTTAGCTGTTGAGCGCGTAAGAGCAAAGGCCTTAGCCATGCATAAATCGGATGAGATTATAGCAGTCGTAGCAAAACTTAAAGACGAGGTGATGAGTTTAGACATTCCTGATGTGGTAGCCGCTACGATTTTCCTTAATGAAGGCGATGATAAAGTGAGGATGTGGGACTTATCATCTATAGAAAAAAATAATGAAGGCTATCAAACACATTTGGATATTACCTTCAAATTTAAAAAAACAGATCCACATTTATACGTAAAACGTGTATGGGAAAATCCAGCGAATTATTTTATAGAAATTCAAAAAGGAAAGGACTTTAAACGGATTATTGCTTGGCTTCGTGAAAACAAGAAAACTCAAGTAGCAGATGATGTTGAAGCGTTTATAGAAAAATCACAATTACAACGTTTATACCACGTTGTAAAAAAGCTAAATAATGGAAAATTAGCGATAGATCTATTAAATCCACCGTCTGATGAAATGGAAACCATCCTCACAAAAATGGGTGCGGCATTCGACTTGGCCTATAAACGCTTTGAAGATTTACAAAAAGCAGAAGCACAGGCAAGAGAAGCACAAATAGAAACTGCACTCGAAAAAGTCAGAAGCCGAACAATGGCTATGCAAAAAGGTGAAGAAGTCAAAGATGTAGTTGTCTTACTATATAAAGAACTTATAGCCCTTGGTGTAAACAACTTCACTACATGTGGTTATGTAGAAATTAATGAGAAAACGAGTAGACAATTGACATATGTCACAAATCCAGGAGGAGACTCTTTAGGATTATTTCACCTTCCTTTAACTGGTGATGACCTTTTTGACGAACGTTACACGGCTTGGAAAAAACAACAAATGGTTTTCCACCAAACAGTAGCAGGAAAAAAACGAAGTAAACATCTTGAATACGCTATAACCACTTTTAATTCAAAAGAGGCAGAAGAAATGGTTTTAAATCAGTTTCCTGACCCAACCGTGTTTTATTGCTTTAATTTCTCACATGGATACCTTCACCTAGTTACAGGTTCTAGACTAAAAAAAGAGGAAGAATCTTTGTTAGCGAGGTTTACAAGGGTATTCGAGCAAACTTATGCTCGTTTCTTAGACTTGAAAAAAGCAGAAGTACAAGCGAGAGAGGCAAAGATTGAAGCCGCTTTAGAACGTGTACGTGCTAGAGCATTGGCCATGCATAACCCAGAAGAACTAAAAGAAGTATCGCATGTGTTACGAAAAGAAATGGGTTTACTTGATGTTCAGGCATTAGAAACCTGTAGTATCTATGTTAATGATGACGCCACAGGGAAAACGGAGTGTTGGTATGCCATAAAGGACATACGTACCAACAAACAAAAATTAGTAAACGGTCATTTTGAATTGGATTTGAATGCTACTTGGGTAGGAAGAAAAATGTTTCAGTTTTATAATTCCAAAGATGAAGGAGTTAGCATTGTTATGAATGGCAACAACAGGAAAGAGTGGATAACTTATTGCGAAGAACGTTCTACTCCTTTACAAGGTTATTACGGAGTAAAAATTCCGGACAGAACCTATCATTTACACAAATTTTCTCATGGGGCTATTGGTGTAGCTACAGCTGGCGATATTTCAGATGAAAACTGGAACTTATTAAAACGAGCAGCTTTAGTATTTTCATTAGCATATTCTCGTTTTAAAGACTTAACCCAAGCTCGCATTGATTTAGCAAAATTAAAAGAAGAAAAAAAACGTGCAGAAGAAGCACTGGCAGAGCTACAAACCACGCAAAAGCAACTTATTCAATCGGAAAAGATGGCAAGTTTAGGAGAACTCACAGCAGGTATTGCTCACGAAATACAGAATCCTTTGAACTTTGTGAATAATTTTTCTGAAGTGAGTAAAGAACTTTTAGACGAAATGCTCGAGGAAATTGAAAATGGTGATTTTGAAGAAGTTAAAGCGATTATGGAAGATGTGATTCAAAACCTAGAGAAAATAAATTATCATGGTAACCGTGCCGACGGCATTGTTAAAGGTATGTTACAACACAGTCGCGCCAGCGGTGACAAAAAGGAACCTATAAACATTAATATTTTGGCAGATGAGTATCTTCGATTGGCTTATCATGGTCTAAGAGCAAAAGACAAAAGTTTTAATGCCCATTTAGTAACAGATTTTGATGAGAACATAGATACAATTAATGTGATACCTCAAGATTTAGGTCGTGTTATTCTTAATTTATTAACCAATGCCTTCTATGTCGTTAATGAAAAGAAAAAATCTGGACTAGAAAATTATGAACCCACAGTTTCTATTAGCACCAAAAAAATAACAGACAACTTGGAAATAAAAGTAACCGATAATGGTAATGGTATGCCAAATTCGGTGAAGGAAAAAATATTTCATCCCTTTTTTACCACTAAACCAACAGGGCAAGGTACAGGTTTAGGTTTGTCTTTAAGTTATGATATTATTACGAAAGGCCATGGTGGAAAATTAAACGTGGAAACCAAAGAAGGGCAAGGCACTACCTTTATAATACATCTACCTTTAGAAAAATAGATTTATGGATAACAACAGAGAAATAGAATTAAAAAATGTAAGTGCTATTTGGTACGCGCTATGTCTTGGTGAAAATCTGGATGTTCGTATCGAAGATATTGTTTTAGAAGACGTGATGGGATATGGAACAACCACGGAAGAACGTGTTTTTGGTCTTGACGGCGTTAAAGAACTTATATATTTAGGCATTGAACAAAGAAAGCATTTGACTGACTTCAGCTATCAAACATCACCAGTCATTTCGAAAATCATAAATAATGATACAACAGCTTTAATAGTTGATGAAATAACATTGAACTATAAAAAAGATGGCGTTGAAATGAGCTTAGAGGTGCGTATTTCAAATATATTCAGATATGTTGAATCAAAATGGAAAGTGTTACATTGGCACGGATCTGTAGGTGTAGAATCTGAAAATGACACATGGCATCAAAATGAATGGCAACGTGAGAATGAAAAGCTTCAACAAAAAGTTGATGAGCAAACCGAGGAGCTAAAAAAATCTTTAGAAGGTCTTAAAGCAACTCAAGCGCAACTAATACAATCAGAGAAAATGGCGAGTCTCGGAGAGTTAACAGCTGGTATTGCTCACGAAATACAGAATCCGTTAAACTTTGTAAATAACTTCTCTGAAGTGAGTAATGAACTCGTTGATGAAATGAACGAAGAATTAGATAAAGGAGACTTTGACGAAGCGAAGGCCATTTCCAAAGATATTAAACAAAATCTCGAGAAGATTAACCATCATGGCAAACGTGCAGATGCTATTGTAAAAGGAATGTTGCAACATAGTCGCAATAACTCTGGTGAAAAAGAAAACGTAGACCTCAATAAACTTACCGATGAGTTCTTAAGATTGGCTTATCACGGCTTACGTGCCAAAGACAAAAGTTTTAACGCTACACTAGAAACAAATTTCGATCCTAAGCTAGGAGAGATAGAAGTTGTAAGCCAGGAAATTGGTCGTGTAATTTTAAATTTATTTACGAATGCCTTTTATGCGGTAAATGAAAAGCAAGCTTCTTCTTCTACCGATTATAAACCAACGGTATCGGTAACCACTAAAAGACTAAAAAATAGCATCACTGTTGCCATAAAAGATAATGGCAATGGTATTCCAAAAGATATTCTAGATAAAATATTTCAACCCTTTTTCACAACAAAACCAACTGGCAAAGGCACAGGTTTAGGTTTATCCATGAGCTACGATATTGTTAAAGCTCACAATGGTACTTTAAAAGTCAATACTGAAAATGGAGCCTACACAGAATTCATAATAACATTAGCAATCAAAACCGAAACAACATGAAAATATTAGTAGTAGACGACGAACACGATGTACAAACACTTTTTCAACAAAGGTTTAGAAAAGAGATACGAAAAGGTGAACTAGAATTTATGTTTGCATTTTCGGGGGAGGAAGCTTTAGAAACGCTACGCAATATGAAACAAGAGGCTGTTTTAATACTTTCGGACATTAATATGCCGGGAATGAGCGGACTTCAACTTTTAGAAACCATAAAAAAAGACTTTGTTGCTCCACCACCAGTAGTTATGATGGTTACTGCATACGGTGATGACGATAATTTTAATACTGCAAAAGCATTAGGCGCAGATGATTTTATAACAAAACCTGTTGATTTTAAATTATTAAAACAAAAATTAATCCAACAAACATAATGGCAAAGATATTAGTCGTCGATGACGAAACGGATTTAGAGGTACTTATTAAACAAAAGTTTCGGAAAAAAATAAGGGCAAACGAATATGAATTTTTATTTGCCATTAATGGTAAAGACGCTTTGACTAAAATTGCTGAAAATCCTGAGGTTGATATTGTTTTAAGTGATATCAATATGCCAGAGATGGATGGCCTCACATTACTCTCTGAGTTACATGAGTCAAGCCCTCTAATAAAATCGGTTATCGTATCCGCTTATGGTGATATGGATAATATCAGAACAGCAATGAATCGTGGAGCTTTCGATTTTATTACCAAGCCTATCAACTTTGAGGATTTAACCATCACGATGGAAAAGACTTTAGAACACGCCAAACATATAAAAGAAACACTAAAAGCAATAAAGGAAAACAACATTCTTAAAATGTATGTAGATGAGAATGTTCTCAATTTTATGGGAAACAGAGAATTTGAATCTACAATTATGTCTAATGAGACCATTGAAGGTACAGTTATGTTTATTGATATCTGCGGATTCACGGCAATAAGTGAATCTTCATCTGCCGATTCTGTTGTAAAAATGATTAACGCTTACTTTGATGAAATGGTTAAAGAAATTATGGCGCACGAAGGTCATATAGACAAATTTATTGGAGATGCAATTATGGCTGTTTTTAGAGGGGAATATCACCTCGATTGTGCCATTGATGCGGCATTAGCCGTTTGTGATAAAATAAATACACTTACCGACATCGGTGAGGATGTAGGATTTATTCCAAAAGTGTCTATTGGCATTAAAAGTGGTGAGATGATTTCTGGTAATATTGGCTCAGCGACTTTAAAACGACTAGACTATACGGTTATTGGTGACACTGTTAATACCGCAGCTCGTTTACAAGGTGTAGCTAAGGAAAACCAAATTATCATTTGTGAAGATTGCTACCAAAAAGTAAAGGAATCTTTTAAATGTGAAAAAGTTGGCGACATTTCGGTAAAAAACAAAACAGCGCCTATTACAATTTATGAGGTTATAGAATAAACATGAATAGCTTCCTTAGATTATCTTTTTTTACATCTAAAACGCTTTTAAATTTTTAGACTTTTCTATAAAATAAAAAAACAATGAAACAACTTATACTAACCTTTACTATTCTATTTTCTTTTGCAATTCAATCTCAAACAGATCAAAAATTATACAACATAATAGACTTAGTATCTGAAGAACGTTTAAGGCAAGATGTAAAAACTCTATCAGATTTTGGTACAAGACATAGCCTAAGTGATACAGTATCACAAACAAGAGGTATTGGAGCAGCAAGACGATGGATAAAATCTGAATTTGAAAAGATTTCAAATAATTGTAATAATTGTCTTGAAGTTTTCTATCAAAAAGATTTTATCCCTAAAGGAGATAATGATAGAATTACTAAAGATGTTTGGGTGGTAAATGTTGTTGCTATTCAACGTGGTACAAAATATCCAAATAGATTTGTTATTATGAGTGGAGACATCGATTCTCGAGTGTCTGATCCTACAGATTTCACTTCAGAATCTCCGGGAGCAAACGATAATGCTTCTGGAATGGCTGGAGCAATTGAAGCTGCTCGTGTATTAAGTAAATACAAATTTGAAAACAGTATAATTTATGTTGGTTTGTCTGGTGAAGAGCAAGGATTGTATGGCGGAAAAGGTCTAGCAAATCATGCCTTAAAAAATAAATGGGAAATTATTGGAGTACTTAATAACGACATGATAGGAAATATAAAAGGCGTTGATGGTGTCATTGACAATCGTACCTTCAGAATATTCTCAGAACCTGTTCCACCAACCGAAACAGAACGTGAGCGTAAAATGAGACGATTCTATGGAGGCGAAGTCGATGGTATATCACGACAACTAGCACGTTATGTTTATAAAACAACCAAACAATATATGCCAGAAATGAACCCTATGATGGTGTATCGTCTAGATAGGTTTGGTCGTGGTGGTCATCACAGACCCTTTTGTGATGTAGGCTTTTCTGGAATAAGAATTATGGAAGCGCATGAAAATTATACGCAACAACATCAAGATATTAGAGTTGAAAATGGAATTGAATATGGCGATACATTTGAACATGTTAATTTTCCATATGCTAAAAAACTCGTAGCTGTAAACGCAATTAATTTGGCAAGTTTGGCGTCAGCTCCTCCTTCACCTCAAGAGTTGGCTATTGGAGGAATTGTAGAACCTTCGGTAAAATTAAAATGGCAAAAAGTTGAAGGTGTTAAAGGCTATAAAATTTATTGGAGAGATACAACATCTCCTACTTGGGATAACAATAGATATGTTGGTAATGTTTCTGAGTTTACTCTTGATGGAATTGTGATTGACAACTTCTTTTTTGGCGTAGCTTCAATTGGCGAAAATGGTTTTGAAAGTCCAGTTGTTTTTCCAAATTCTACTTTTAGTGATTAATTATGTCCGATAAGCCAGAATTATTTTTTGAAAGAAGTGAGGATTGGTATGAATGGTTATTAAAAAATCATAAATCTTTAAATGGTGTATATCTCATATTTTATAAATTGGAGCTTGATGTACCTACAATGCGATGGGAAGAAGCAGTAAAGGTTGCAATATGTTTTGGTTGGATAGATTCTACTGTTAAAAGTTTAGGTAATGGCAAACGCAAACAATACTTCTGTTCTAGAAACCCAAAAAGTGTTTGGAGTGCTTTAAATAAAAAATATATTAAAGAACTAATCAGAGAAAATTTAATGCATGATAGTGGGTTAGCTAAAATTGAATTAGCTAAACAAAATGGGAGTTGGACTGCACTTGATCATGTAGAAAATTTAATAGTTCCTTTAGATCTTCAGAATGCTTTTAATAGTAATCCCTTTGCTTATAAAAACTATCAAAATTTTGCGCGTAGTTATCGCAAATCGTATTTATATTGGCTTAACCAAGCTAAACGAGAAAACACAAGATTAAATAGAATTGAAAAGATAATTGATTTATGTAATCAGAATAAAAAAACACCTTAACATCGCATTATTAAAAAAAGTTAAAGAATTCATTATATTTAAAGCTTTTAAAATACCAACTAAAATATTATGAAGAAAAACCTATCTATTGTAATGCTATTCTGTATTACAATTCTTTCTGCTCAAGAATTTTCAATGGATTTAGTTAAGAACATGACACCAAGAAATATTGGTCCTGGCGGCATGTCTGGACGTGTTACTGCTATTGATGTAGTGCACTCAAATCCTGATATAATGTTCGTTGGAACGGCTTCAGGTGGCTTATGGAAATCATCTTCTGGAGGTGTTAAATGGGAGCCTGTTTTTGATAATGAACTAACTGCTTCTATTGGAGCTGTAGCAATTCAGCAATCAAACCCTAGTGTTATTTGGGTTGGAACCGGAGAAGGTAATCCACGAAATAGTTTAAATGGTGGTTATGGTATTTATAAATCCTTAGATGGTGGTAAAAACTGGATTCCAATGGGATTAGAAAACACAAGACATATTCATCGTGTTATCGTAGACCCAACAAATCCAAATATAGTATATGTTGGTGCTATTGGATCTCCTTGGGGAGAACATGCAGAACGTGGCGTTTACAAAACAACAGATGGTGGGAAAAACTGGAAGCAAATTTTGTTTGCAAACACTAAAACTGGTACTGCAGATTTAATTATGGATCCATCTAATCCAAATAAATTAATTGCTTCAATGTGGGAACACAAACGAGATCCTTGGTTTTTTAATTCTGGTGGTGAAGGTTCTGGATTACATATAACACATGATGGTGGTGACACTTGGAAAAAAATTACTGATGAAGATGGTTTACCAAAAGGAAATCTTGGTCGTATAGGTGTTGCAATTTCATCTAACAAACCAAATATTGTATATGCAATTATTGAGTCTGAGAAAAATGCACTTTATAAAAGTACAGATGGTGGTTTTAAATGGGCTAAAATAAATGACAAAAGAGAAATTGGTGGAAGACCCTTTTACTATTCAGAAATATATGTAGATCCACAAAATGAAAATAGAGTTTACTCAATTTTTACTTATGTAAATGTAAGCGAAGATGGAGGTAAAAGTTTTACACAATTAATGCCAGCATATGGTGTGAATAATGGAATTCATCCAGATCACCATGCTTGGTGGATACATCCAAAAAACGGTCAGTTTATGATTGATGGAAATGATGGTGGAATGAACATAACTAAGGATGGTGGAAAAACATGGCGTTTTATAGGTAATTTACCTGTAGCCCAATTTTATCATATAAGTGTAGATAACGAATATCCTTACAATGTATATGGAGGCATGCAAGACAATGGTTCGTGGCGAGGTCCTGCATATGTATGGCGCGCTCAAGGTATTCGTAATTCGTATTGGTAAGAAATTAGCTTTGGAGATGGGTTTGATGTTGTTCCAGATAGAGACGATTCTCGTTATGGTTGGACTATGAGTCAGCAAGGTTATGTAAGTAGATATGATTGGCAAACAGGAAACAATTATATGGTAAGACCTACACATCTAGATCCTAATGTAGAATTACGTTTCAATTGGAATGCTGCTATTAATATTGATCCAAATGATAATAGTACTATATATTTTGGAAGTCAGTTTGTACATAAATCAACAGACAAAGGCGATACTTGGTCTATTATTTCAGATGATTTAACTACTAACGATCCAGACAAACTTAAACAAAGTGAAAGTGGTGGTTTAACAATGGATGCTACTGGTGCAGAAAACCATTGTACAATATTAGTTATTGAACCATCTGTTGTTGAAAAAGATATGCTTTGGGTTGGAACAGACGATGGTCGTATACATTACACTCAAAATGGAGGAACAAATTGGATTGATGTAACTAAAAACATAAAAGATTTACCTGAAGGGAGTTGGATACCTCAAATTAAAGCTTCCAACAAAAATAAAGGTGAAGCATTACTTATTGCTAACGATTATAGACGATTTAATTATACACCTTATGCTTATAGAACAAAAGATTATGGAAAAACATGGAAACGTATAGTTGATGCAAGTGATGTACAAAGTTATACCTTATCAATTATTGAAGATGTTGAAGAACCTAACTTAATGTTTTTAGGTACAGACGATGGTTTATATATTTCTGTAAATGCAGGTGAAAAATGGACTAAATGGACAGAAGGTTTCCCAACTGTTTCTGTTAAAGATCTGGCTATACAAGAAAGAGAACATGATTTAATAATTGGAACATTTGGTCGTGCTGCTTGGGTTTTAGATGATATTAGACCACTAAGAGCAATTGCTAGAAATACACAAACTCTTAAATCTAAACTTAATTTATTCCAACCTCCTACTGCTTATCAGGCTGCTTATCAGCAAGCAACTGGAACGCGTTTTGGTGCTGATGCTATTTATCAAGGTGAGAATAGAGGTTTTGGAGCAATACTTTCTTATTATGTAAAAATCGACAGTAAAGAAAAAGAAGAAATCAAAAAAAGACACTATTACACCATTACCAGATAAAGTTGAAGTTGGAAATAATGAAGAAAGTAATGTCAAATGGAATTCTATAAAATTAAGTATTTATGATGGTGAACGATTAATTAGAGTATTAAATCAAAAAGCACCTAAAAAATCTGGAATACATAAATGGGTTTGGAATATGACCGAAGAAGGAGTTGATAGCCTTTCTCGTACTATGAAAAAACAAATCAATGAAACTAATGGTGTAATTGTAAAACCAGGAACTTATAGGGCAGCATTAAGTTTTGGAGATCAAGTTTCTGAGCAAACAATCACAATTAAAAGTGATCCTCGTTTTGAGGTTTCTCAAAAATCTATAAATGAAGTCTATGATTTATCAAAGCAACTAGAAACAATGAGTCAAACTATTGCAGATGCTGTTAAACAGCTAAACGATAGTAAAGCAATAGCAAATGAGTATCATAAAAAACTAATTTCTTTGGATAAAAACAAATACAAAGATGACATTAAAACTTCAAAAGATATTGTAAGACAAATAGATGATGTAATCGCAATATATTTTGGTAATGAAGACAAAAGACAAGGTATTACTAGAATTACTAGAGACCCTGAAGTAAATGTCACACAAAGATTGAGTAACGCTGCTTATTATGTTACTTCTAGAAAGAATGGAATAACAACTACAGAATTAACTTTAGTTCGACATGCAAAAAATGCAATTAATAATGCTCTAGAAAAAACTAACTTATTCTTTAATGATAATTGGAAATCCTATCAATCTAAAATGGAAACACTTGAAGTTTCTCCATTTAAAGAAACTAAATCTTTTAAATTAGATTAATTAAAAAAGGCGCTCATATGAGCGCCTTTTTTAATATATAAATATTAGTTTATTCCATATGTTTAAGACCATTTAAATCTTCAATCTTAATTTGTTTTCCTATGGTTGAAATTAACCCTTCTTTCTTGAATTGAGACAAAACTCTTATAGCAGATTCTGCTGCAGTACCTACTATACTTGCAAAATCCTCTCTTGATAATATTACACTTAAAGTACCATCTGGATTTGTACCAAAACTTTCATTTATAGAAACTAAAACTTCTGCTAATC
>Ga0102814_10000843_pt1 | contig 21930 bp, 23 predicted proteins | sample ColrivemetaGS741_FD_79112 | JGI IMG/M metagenome (GOLD analysis project Ga0102814, IMG submission 79112) | Estuarine microbial communities from the Columbia River estuary - Flood tide ETM metaG S.741 | ecosystem: Environmental > Aquatic > Marine > Intertidal zone > Estuary | place: USA...
GATAACTTATATAAGTCTATTTTACCACAACAAAAGGCTAATTGTTACTTTAATTAGTACATTTTTTGTAAATAAATAACTTGCATTTTCTTTAATAGAAAGTATAATATATATAGCTATTAAAAGTATCCAGTAAAAATGATTGACAATCAATCGCTTTTTTGGTAATATTTTAATGCAATAAAAGGCATACCGCACAGAGAAGGTTTTTAAGCTATTTAGCACCTTAATGGCGAGTCTTAACTAATAAAATGAGGAGGTGCTTGAATGTACGCAGTAATCGAAACAGGTGGAAAACAAGTTAGAGTTTCTGAAGGTAGTGTAATCTACGTTGAGAGATTAGAGGTTAGCGCAGGAGATGCTTATACTTTTGACAAAGTATTAATGATTGGTGGAGAATCACTAGTTATAGGTAATCCTTATGTTGACGGAGTAACTGTTGAAGCTACAGTTGAAAAACAAGGTAAACAAAAGAAAATTATCGTGTTCAAAATGAAACCAAAAAAGAAATATCGTCGTAAAATGGGACATAGACAACCATATACAAAACTTACAATTACAAAAATAAATGCATAGAAATTAGAAAATCGGAGGTGACTTAAATGTTATTAGAAATTAATGTCTTAAAATGTATGGCTTCTAAAAAGGGAGTTGGATCTACTAGAAACGGTCGTGATTCAGAGTCTAAAAGACTAGGAGCTAAATTATCAGACGGTCAATTCTGTACAGCTGGTTCTATCATTTATCGTCAAAGAGGAACAAAGGTTCATCCAGGAACAAATGTTGGAATCGGTGGAGATGACACATTATTCAGTAAAGTGGATGGCGTTGTGAAATTTGAACGTATTGGTAAAGATAGAAAAAAAGCTTCAGTATACCCAGTATAATTATTTATGGCAAATCACAAAGTGGTTTGCCATTTTCATTGAAAAAAAGTATAATATATAGTGGTAATAACTTTATGAGGTGATATTATGTTAACCAAAGCAAAGCTTAGTGATTTAAACGAAATTGATGATTTGGCTGTTTTAGTTATTAGTGATATGGAAAAATCAGGTATCCCCCAGTGGAAACTTAATTACCCAAGATATGAACATTTCATTAAAGATGTTGAGCAAGATGGACTTATATTATATAAAGAAAATAAAAAAATAATTGGGTGCATGGCAATGCTCCCTGAAAACGATCCACCTTATAAAACGATAAATTCTTGGTTAAAAGAAAAAAGTATTGTATTGCATCGTATACTTGTTCACCCAGAACATCGTAAAGAGGGGATTGCTAAGAAATTACTTGATTATGCTATCAAGTACGGATTAGATAATCATTATGAATCAATTAAAATAGATACTCATTTAGATAATTATAAAATGAGAAAGTTTCTTTCTAAAAATAACTTTATTGAATTAGAGTATATAGCCGTAATGGATAGGTTCGCATACGAACTAGTGCTGGAGGATAACGATGAATAAACTATTAATTGTTTGGAAAAGTGAAAATGATATTGACATTGATAACTTTATTACACCTTTCGCAGTAAACTCTGTGAAACAAAAATGGTTTGATCATGTTGAAATTCTAATTTGGGGTGCAAGTACACATAAAATACTAACTGATGATAATGCTAAAGATAAAGTAAAGCTGATAGTTGATGCGGGGGTTACAGCATATGCTTGTAAATACTGCGCTGATCAAGTGGGGGCTAGTGAATTACTAGAATTGCTTGGAGTTACAGTCGTTTATACAGGAGTTTACTTAAGTGATAAACTTAAAGATCCTGAATATGAGGTAATTACTTTATAATGAATAAGATTGTCGTACTAGGAGCAAGTGGGACTGGTAAAACAACAGTTGGACGCAGGTTATCAGAAAAGTTAGGGATTAAAGCATTACATCTTGATTCAGTTTACTGGCTTAAGGATTGGGAAAACATTAGTAAAGAGGAATTCGACAGATATATGAAGGATTTCCTAATGAAAAATAGAAAATGGGTTATTGATGGAAACTATTCTAACAATAAACATTTTAAATATCGTTTAGATGCTGCAGATACTATTATCTTTTTAGATTTTGGTAGGCAAGTTTCATTAAAAGGTATTCATGAAAGAGCAAATGAGTTTAAACACTTAGTTCGAAGTGACATGGCTGAAGGATGTGTTGAAGGAATAGATCAAGTATTCTTACAATATGTAGCATTCTATCAACCTCGTGCTTTAAAACTAAAATCAATCATAAACAAGTATAAGAATAAAAAGAATGTTCTTATATTTAAAAATAGAAATGAATTATATAGTTGGTATAATTCCCTGTAGGAGGGAACAATAATGTTTGTAGATTTAGTTAATATAAAAGTTTCAAGTGGAAAAGGTGGCGACGGTATCGTTGCTTTTAGAAGAGAAAAGTATGTACCACTAGGTGGCCCAGCTGGTGGCGATGGTGGAAAAGGTGCTAGTGTTATATTTATTGGTGAAGAGGGATTATCAACGCTAATCGATCTTAAATTTAATAAATTGGTATTAGCCGAAGATGGTGAAAATGGAAAACCTAAAAAGATGGATGGAGCGGGCGGAAACGATTTAATCGTTAAAGTACCTGTTGGAACAACTATCTATGATAATGATACAGATTTAGTAATTGGTGATATAACTGAACATCGCCAAAAAATAATGATTTGTAAAGGTGGACGCGGGGGACGTGGTAATGTTAAATTTACTACAAGTCGTAATACAGCACCAGAAATAGCTGAAAAAGGGGAACCAGGAATGGTTCGTAATATCCGTGTTGAATTAAAAGTACTTGCTGATGTTGGATTAGTTGGGTTACCTAGTGTTGGTAAATCAACAATCATCAGTGTCGTATCTAATTCAAAGCCAAAAATAGCAAGTTACCACTTCACAACGCTTGCTCCAAATCTAGGAGTTGTTATTGCTGATGAAGAACGAAGCTTTATTATGGCTGATTTACCTGGATTAATTGAAGGTGCATCATTAGGTCATGGTCTTGGATTACAGTTTTTAAGACATATTGAAAGAACTAGAGTTATCCTTCATGTTATTGACATGTCAGGTAGTGAAGGACGAGATCCTTTTGAAGACTATAAAGTAATCAATAAGGAATTAGAATCTTATAAATACAATTTATTAGCAAGACCACAAATAATTGTTGCTAATAAAATGGATATTGAAGGTGCAGAGGAAAATCTTGAGTTATTTAAAGAATTGATTCAGGAAGATTACCAAATCATCCCAATTAGTGCAGTAACTAGAGATAACGTAAAAGAATTAATCTATAAAACTGCTGATTTATTAGATGTTACTAAACGTTTTGATCTATATGATGACACAGATTATGATGAAGTTGTTGAATATCTATTTGAAGCAGATGAAGAGTTATTCCAAATTACCAAAGGTGATGATGGTGTTTACGATGTAACAGGTAAACCACTTAAGAAAATCTTTGATATGACAGACTTTAAACGTGATCAATCAGTAAAAAGATTTGCAAGACAATTACGTAGTATTGGTATCGACCGTAAATTACGAGAACTTGGCGTGGTTAATGGAGACCTTGTAAGAATCTTTGAATATGAATTTGAATTTGTAGACTAGGAAACTAGTCTACTTTCTTTATCCCTTAATAGTTTGTTATACGAACTATTATTGATAGTCACAATTAAATTGGATTATGATATAATATAGCTAGGAGAGTGATAATATGTACAGTTACTTAAAAGGAAAAATTACTGAAATAAATCCAAACAACGTTACAGTTGATGTGGGTGGAGTTGGATATGAGGTATTAACACCAAATCCATATGAGTTTAAATTAGATACAGATGATCAAGTATATATTTATCATCATATTCGCGAAGACATTGACGCATTATACGGTTTTAAAACAAAAGATGGGAAACATCTATTTATGAAATTGCTTAGTGTTAAGGGAATTGGACCAAAAAGTGCAATGGCAATCCTTGCTACAGGTAATGTGGATGATGTTATTGGAGCAATTGAATTAGGAAATGCTAAATTCTTAGCAAAATTCCCAGGAATTGGACCAAAAGCTTCACAGCAAATTATTTTAGATTTAAAAGGCAAGCTTATAATGGAAAATGAAGTGTTTGCCAAATCAAATTCAATCACTGAAGTTGAAGAAGCATTAAAATCACTTGGTTATAAAACAAAAGAGATTAAAAAAGCAGTTAAAACATTAGATGGAAGCAAAACTACTGAACAATTATTAAGAGATGCATTATCACAAATGCTTAAGTAGGTGAAATAATGAAGGAATTTTTTGGAAGTACACAAGGGATTGAATTTGTAGAATTTGGATTGGTTCATCTAACATTACTTTTCTTGATAATACTAGGAACATTTCTCATATATAAGTTTAGAAAACAAATTCGTGAATACAAGTATGAAAAACAAGTTAGATATACACTTGCTTCATTCGCAATCGCATGGGAAGTTGCTCTATATATTTGGATTTCTGTTAATATTGGTTGGGACTGGGGAAGCAATCTTCTAATTCTTAGTTTATGTGGACTTGCATTGATTTTAGCAATAATATCGATGTTCACAAAGAACTATAGAATCTTTGAAATTGGATACTTTTGGTCAATTGGGGGCTTAGTATCGGTGTTGTTCCCTGATATTACATATTCAATAGATCGTTTTAGGTTTTATCAGTTTATGTTTGGACATATGTTGTTTTTCTATATGTTTATGTATCTATTATTCGTTCACAACTTCATTCCAACGTTCAAATCATTTAAAAAAAGCACATCAATATTATTTATATACTGTATGATCATGCTTATTCCAAATGCAATATGGAATACAAACGGATTATTCTTAAGAGAAAGTGAAGGAACTCCTTTTGAGATATTTGAAGGTGGACCTTATATTCTATATTTAACAGGAGTTATCTTACTTGCTGCAGTTGTTATGTATTTATGGTTCTTATTAGTTCATTTATATGAAGTTAAAGTGTATAATAAGAATAACTAAGGAGGTATAATATGAAAACATTAATTTTATACAATTCAAAAAAAGGTTTTACACTTAAGTGTGCAGAATACCTTCACAATGAAATCAAGGACAGCGATTTATTTTCAATTGATTCAAAAGAATTTAACTTTGAGGATTATGAGAAAGTATTAATAGGTGCTCCGATTTACTTTGGAGGAGTTAATAAAGATGTTGTTAAATTTTTGAATAAGAATCGAGTTATCCTTCTTAAAAAGAAACTTGGTATGTTTTATTCTGGAATGAATAAGGAAGATATAAGTAAAACAGTTCAAGAAAGTTTACCTGCTGATTTGTTCTATCATGCTGAGATAGTACATAGTGGAGGAGCGTATTACTTCGAAAAAATGAACTTTTTACAAAGAATGATCGTAAAGAAAGTAGCCAATGTCTATAAAACAACAGAAGATTTCAAAATTGAGAAGTTAAAATCACTAATATAAAAGGACTAAATCATTGATTTAGTCCTTTTTTTTTATAATTTAAATAATTCTTTTAGATTATCATGAGAATAATTGTTGCTAATTGCTATCATTAACAATATTCTTGCTTTTTGGCCATTAAAACTACCGCCTAAAACGCATCCTAGCCCTGTTAAGTCTTTTCCACCACCTGGATATGCATAAGTATCTAAAACTCTACCAGAGTAGCAGCGACTAACTAATACAATGTGAATACCTTTATCGATAGCATCCTTAATTGAAGAAAGCATCACTGCAGGTACATTTCCACGTCCTAATGTCTCTAAAACAATACCTTTTGCACCTTCAGATACCACATAATCAATTAATCTACCATCCATACCTGCATGAACTTTTATTAAATAAGTATCATCGTTGATTTCATTGGTTAATTTATAGTCTTTTGTGTGAACACGACCTCTATAATAGATGACTTCATTATGATCTATCATTCCAAGTGGTCCAAATTCAATAGATTTGAATGTATCTAGGCTCATTGTATGAGTTTTTGTTACTTCAGCAGAACTATTGATAGTATCATTCATCACAACTAGTACACCTTTACCAATAGATTCAGGCGCCATACAAACTTTAATACTTGATACTAGATTAGTTAAACCATCATAGCCAAGTTCACTAGCATTCTTCATTGATCCAGTTAATACAACTGGTTTATTACTCTTTTTAACAACATTTAAATAAAATGCAGTTTCCTCTAAAACATCAGTTCCATGAACAACTACAACACCACAGACTTCATCCATGTCCAGAAACTCTTCAACCTTATTAGCGATTAGTTTCATATCCAATGGACTAATTGCTGGAGAAGGTTTACTAGAATATTCATACACAATTAAATTGTCAAATTCATCGATTCCAGACAAAGTAGATACTATCTCATTTGGACTTAAACTTGGTATAGCTCCATTCAAGTCTTTATCAATTTTCATAGCTATCGTACCACCTGTAAATACAAGTACAACCTTAGACATTATATCACCTCAAACATATGATAACATATAAAGAAAAGTTTGAATAATAAAATCGAAAAAAGTGTAACTATACATAATATATTAAATACAAAAAAGTTAAGTTAACATAATCTTTAACAATACTATTAAAACAAAAAGTAAAAAAAGTTAAAACACAAATAAAGCTAAGTAAAAAAAGAGATGAACATAATAAATATCTTTGAATATAGAAATGGACATGAAGATGGCTTTATAAAAAAAGTTAAATCAAAATTATTGAGTATTTGTTGTGAATAGTGATAATGGTTGTTTTTCCACATTTATCCACACAGTTGTTTAATATATAATAACAAAGATACGCAAGATTGGTTAACATAATATATATTATAGGAAGTGATACCGTTATACGATATATGGTATGTTTTAGGTTAATATACATTTACGAAGAAGTGATTATGTTTATTAATGAATATTTTATAGCACTATATCAAAGGTTAACATATTCATTTATATTCAATGACTATGTTTAATGACATATATTAATTATATCTTCTTGTAAACATGTTTATTGCTCTAATTTTTGGACATTTTGAGGGTATTTTTGGTGTATACCTTTGGTGTTTCTTTAACATGATCATCATACATAGGTAGTAGTGTAAATAAAAAAACGACAAGATAATTTGTCGTTTTATTTTATTATTTTGTTTTGGTAACTGTTGTGTTTTTTAGACCGAGTTCTTTATACACTTCTTCTGCTTCTCTTATAACATGGTCGTATAAAAATTCGGGTGTATGGCAATCACTATTTATGAAAGTTCTTACTCCATATGATTTAACAATTTTCCAGAATTCTTCACGTGGGTAATTTCGTTTAAGTCCATCTTTAGTTTTCTGTAGTCCTCTTCTAAATCCATTAGAGTTAAATTCTAATATTGCATTTTCTTTTTTTGCAGCTCTACAAATTATATGTGCTACCTCTTCTGCATTTTTATCCCATTCTCTATAACCTGTCATATAAAGATCAGGATGTGCAAACATTAAAAAATGTCCGCTTTCAATTGCTTGTACTAAAAACTCTGAATATTTAAAGATGTCTTCTTTTGTTTTTAGACCAAAACCTGATTTTAAATTATTGTATGAGAAATCTTCTGTTATATAATGTTGCCCATGTATCAAATAATCTGTCTTTTTCTTTAATCTTTCATAATATTCTTCATTGTTTGGGAAATATTCAACTTCTAACCCGGATAATACTGTGATTTTCTTTCCAGCTTTTTTTCTTGCTGATTCAATATCTGCCAAATATTCATCTAATTGCGATTCTTTCATACGTACTCCCCAGTCATTAATTAACTTGTTGGGAGCATGATCACTTATTCCTAGAACACTAAAACCTAATTTTATTGCTTCTTCAACATAATCCCATGCGTTTCCTTCAGCATGGCCACAAAAGTTATGATGTGTATGATAATTTTCTATCATAGCTAGTTAATCCTATAGTGACAACCAAGGCTGTCTTTTCTATTTAAAGCTGATTTGACAATAACTAAGGCTGTTTGAGCCATATTTAAAGCTTCATAGTAATATTTTGAATGGTTTTTGTGGTTTTCTAGGTTTTTAATGATTTCCATTGTTTCTTTTTTAGCATAAAGTAATCCTTTTTCTGTACGTACAATTCCAACATACTCATCCATAATTAAACCTAATTTGCGTTTTATATGCTTATAGTTGTAATTATGTCTTCGTTTTTCTTTAAATACTACGGCGTATTCTGGTCGTTCACTATTTTTAGTATTAATATCATTTGCGATTCTATTTCCAAAGACAATACATTCTAATAGCGAATTAGAAGCTAGTCTATTGGCTCCATGAACCCCATTTGATGCGCATTCACCATTTGCATATAAATTATACATATTTGTATGTCCATCGATATCTACCTTGATTCCACCAATATTAAAGTGTTGAACTGGTGATACAGGTACTAAATCAACACCAAGTATAATATTTTCTTTCTTTAAATGATTATATACAGTTGGAAATCTGTTTTTTAAGAACTCAGCATCTAAATGCCTTGTATCTAAATAGACATGATCAGTCCAAGTATCATACATTTCTCGGTAAATTGCCTGAGAAACTTTATCTCTTGGAGCTAATTCCAATAAATCACTATATTTACTCATAAATCTTTCACCTTCACTATTGAGTAAATGTGCTCCTTCACCACGAACTGCTTCTGTGACTAAGAATTTTTGTCTTTTTTTCGATGATTCACTATGAAATGCAGTTGGATGGAATTGAACAAACTCCATTTTTTCAACTTCAACATTAGCTCTTATTGCCATAGCTATGCCATCAGCTGTCGCTATTGATGAGTTTGTAGTTGAGTTATAAATATTTCCAATACCACCAGTTGCTATTATTGTATTTGATCCTATAAACGTTAATTCTTCAGAGTTGTTTTTTAGGCATTTTACTCCATAACAAGTATTATTGTCGTAAATTAGGTCATAAGCCATAACATTTTCATGAATATGAATGTTTTTTCTTGATAAGCATTCAGTTTTTAATGCACTCATAATGTCTTTACCTGTAGAATCTCCACCAATATGAAGAATTCTCCTAGTACTGTGCCCACCTTCTTTAGTTAAAAGGATGTTGCCATCTAAATCTTTATCAAAATTAACTCGATAAGAGATTAATTTATTGATGTTATCATTTGCTTCTGTAACTAAAACACGCACTGCATCTTCATTATTGAGGAAACTACCTGCTTTTAAAGTATCTTTAACATGTGCTTCAATGTTTTCTTTGATCACATTAAGCTCAGCAGCAATTCCACCTTGTGCTAAATTACTGTTAGTTATCTGCATTTCCTCTTTTAAAAGAATATCGATTCTGTATTTAGAATCGATATTTAATGCTGTATAAAGACCAGCAAGGCCTCCACCTACTATAATTGTATCAGTATTTATGTTTATCATATTATCACCTAACTTAATTTCAACATTTTGTCTAATGCTTTAAAGGCATTAATTCTTACATCCTCTTTAACTTCTATTTCGTACTGTTCATCTCTTAAACAATAGTAAATATCCTCTAATCTAGTTAATTTCATGTCATAACATTTCAAATCTGGACTTAATAACCAAAATTCTTTATCAGGACATGCCTTTTTCATAGTATATAAAATACCTTCCTCAGTACCCACTATAAATTCCTTTTTATCGCTTTGTTTAACGTAATTAAGTAACCCTTTAGTGCTTCCTACAAAGTCAGCTTTCTCAACTATTTCTAATTTTGCCTCTGGGTGAACAATCATCTCAGCTTCAGGATGTAATTCCCTCATTGAAGCAACTTGTAATAAAGTAACATCATTATGGATACAGCAAAAACCAGGCCATACTTCCATATCTAGATTGTATTTTTCTCTTAAATAGATCCCTAGATTCTTATCAGGAACATACATAAGCTTTTGTCCTTCATAGTTTCTTATGATCTTTTCAGCATTAGAACTAGTAACACATACATCACTTAAAGCCTTTACTCCAGCTGTTGAATTAACATAAGCAACGATTGTTCTATCTGGGTTATTCTCTTTATATTTTTTTAAACGCACTTCAGTTACCATTTCAGCCATTGGGCATCCAGCTTCTTTAACAGGAAGTAATACTTTCTTGTTTGGAGATAGTATTTTAGCTGTTTCAGCCATAAAGTGTACACCTGCAAAAACAATAATATCTGAATCAGTCTCGGCTGCTATTTGGCTTAAATAAAGGCTATCACCTGTATAATCAGCAATGTCCTGAATTCTACCCTCTTGATAATAATGCGCTAAGATAACTGCGTTTTTCTCTTCTTTAAGTCGTTTTATCTCTTCAATCATGAATTTTTCATCCATCATAATCACCTCGCAGTTGTATTTTATCACTTTATAGATTATTGCGCAATTGATTAGATATATAATACTAATTATTTATAATAATTGGTATATGAAAAGAGAAAACAATATCAATACAGATAAATAATTGTTCTCTCTTATGTTTATTTACGAAAATTTCTTAATCATATCTATAATACTTCAGTTAATATGCCTTTTTAATATATATATCATGAAATATAATCTATAAATCATTAACGACCATTGACTCTAAATCCTTTTGTTGTATTGATTTAACCTTCTTTTTATATAGATTATATTCAGTAATAATTGTAAGTATTATTGATATCACAATTAAGGGATAAACCATATATTTTGCATAAGATTCAAAATCAAAATCTGCTTTTCTCGGAAAATAAATTAATGATATAACAATAACAACAAAGTTTTTGGTGATAACTCTTAAAAATATATTCTTAATGTTAAACTTTTCTGGGATGAGTAAACTAAAAGCCAAAAATACTATTAATATAACAAAACCATAGATCATTATAAGTCCCCCTTACTCTTTTTATATTCATTTATTAAGAATCTTGCAGTATCAATACTGATTTTTTCATCGATTGCTAGATTTTTTATCGTATTTACATAGGGATCTAAAACTGGGTTGTCAGTTAGTAAAATTTTAGATATCAATCTATCTAATCTTAGCCTAACAGTGGGATAAGTTACATTATATATTGCGGCTAATTCCTTTAAGGAACCTGATGATAATATAAACTTCTTAATAAAATTATGCTCATCACTACTCAAACTACTAAACCATTCAGCATGGGAAATACTCATAAAATAAATAAATTTGGAATTCCTAAATTACAATAAATTATTATGTTATAATTTTTACAGGTGATAGATATGGAAATTAAAAGACCCCTTGCATATAGAGCAAGACCAACAGATATTAATGACATAGTAGGACAAGATCATTTACTAGGAAAAAATGGAGTGATAAAAAGGATGCTAGATAACGAAAAGTTATTCAGTATGATTCTTTATGGGCCTCCTGGAACAGGAAAAACAACGATTGCTACAGCAATCAGTGAAAGATTTGGATTGAATACATATAAATTCAATGCTAGCACAGATAAAAAAGCTCATTTAAGCGAAATAATAAAGGTTAGCATAAACTATGGTGCAGTTGTTATAATCGATGAAATACACCGTATGAACAAAGATGTTCAGGACTTTTTGCTACCACATGTTGAAGAAGGAAACATCATCATGATTGGTTTAACAACAAATAACCCATATCATAGTGTTAATCCTGCTGTAAGATCAAGAACACATGTCTTAAAACTGAATGGCATTACCAAAGAAGATATAATAAAGAGACTTAAACAAGTTGAATTAGATTTTAAAGATGAATTACCTGCTACTTTAGAAGAAAACGTTTATGAGTATATTGCTCAGTGTTCAAATAATGAAATTCGCACAGCAATTAACAGTTTAGAGATAATAAATATGAGTTTTGGCAAGGAAAAAGTTACTCTAGAAATGGCAATTGGGGTCTTATTACAGCCTTCGCTTTCTCTTGATAAGAATGAAGATAATTATTTTAATATTCTAAGTGCATTTCAAAAATCTATACGTGGATCTGATGTTGATGCGAGTCTACATTACCTAGCTAGACTTATCGCAATGGAAGATTTACCAAGTATATTGAGAAGAATGACAGTAATTGCCTACGAAGATATTGGTTTAGCCAATCCTTCTGTCGTTAATAAGATGGATGCGTGCGCTAGAGCTTGCGAAAGAGTAGGCTTTCCAGAAGCAAGAATTCCCTTAGCAATGCTCGTTGTTGATATGGCATTGTCCCCTAAATCAAATAGTGCTGAAAGCGCAATAGACGCCGCACTAAAAGATGTCCAACGTGGTAAAACACCAAAAATACCAAATCATTTAATCAATGTTGCCAATTTTGAGGATAAAACCAAATATAAATACCCCCATGATTATGATGAAGCACTCATTTACCAACAATACTTACCAGATGAATTGATTGATACAGTTTATTTTGAAGGAAAAAATACTGGTAAATACGAAAGAGCATTAAATCAACGAAATACCTTAATAAAAAAAGTATTAAATAAAAAGCAAAGTAAATGACCCCTATTATATAATATTATATATATATCAATATCTTATTATATAGTCACTAAATACTTTTTGAGATTATTTAAATATAGTCATACTTACAATGTGGTATTTAGCTTCTAAGCATTTTGTTTCTAAAGACAAGTATTTATACCGAAATGCTACTGATACCGCCTTAAAATGATTAAAAATACTGTTTATGAGTAAATAAATAGCAAACAAAAAGAGAAGATTCATTTGAATTTTCTCTTTTATTTATCTAATTTTATAGTTTTGGTACACAAATAACACCATTTTCATCTAAAAATCCACCAAGGTACTCATTAAGATTTACATCAATTCTTCCTTTTGCACCAAGAATTATCTCAATTCCCTGTGTTTTAAACAAATTAATCATTCGATCACCAACTTTTGAAGCAATTACTAAATCTACTCCTTCTTTTTTTAGTGATTCAGGGTAACTACCTGGTCTTAGTACGACTGGAGTTATGTACTTTACATTTAAAACTTCATTGTTTTTAACAGTATATATTGCAAATTCTCCAGCATGACCAAAATGAATATCAATTGTAACTTTATCAGAACTAGGGAAAGCGACTTTAACTGTCTCATCTAAGTGAACTGTTAGTTTGTTTTCGCCTTTTAACTTTATATTACGGATATCGTTCTTAACTTCTATTGTTTTATAGTTCAAAATACCATCTACAAGCTTCTTACGTCCATTTTCTAGCAATCTTTGGATTGTCCCTCTAGATACTTCCATTTCTTTCGCAGCGTCGATTTGTGATAGGTTTTCGTAGTCACAAAGACGAATAGCTTCAAATTCATCTAATGAAATGTTTGTCGTAGCTATAGAACTTACAGCTCCGTTACCATGTTTAAGGATACGATGGTTATCAAGTCTTCTGGCATAACGTTTTTTTCTAATTGGTTTCATTTAATCACCTCTATATGCATATGCACATACAATAATATCACATAATTGATATATATCCATAAAAAAACACACCGTTTGGTGTGTTTTTAAGTTTTTATTATCTTTTACCTGGATCGTAAGGCTCTCCAGCAGCTTTTGGTGCTTGAGAGTTTCTTGAAGTAAATGCCAATACGATTAATGTCATAAAGAATGGAATCATTGAATAGAATTTATCTGGCAATCCAGCTTTACTAAGGAATCCAATAGATGTGTATGCTCCTGAAAGGTTTAACATAAATCCAAAGAATGCTGCTACGATGACAATTCTAAATGGTCGCCATTGTCCACTAATTAATACTGCTAAGGCAAGGAATCCGTACCCTGATGCTGTTCCTCTAAAGGCTACATCGATTGGGATAATCATAACGATTCCACCAATACCAGCTAATATACCTGAGATAAATACCCCATAATAACGCATTCTATTTACGTTTACTCCAGCTGCATCAGCAGCATGAGGATGTTCCCCACAAGCGCGTAATCTAAGTCCAAACTTAGTTTTATATAATGCGATACTAGCAACTATAATGATAACAATTGCGTAAAATGTAGATAAATATGTTTTTGTAAAGAATATTTCACCAAGCACAGGAATTTTTGATAAGAATCCCATTTCTTGAATTAAGAATGAATCTTGGAATACGATATCTTCTCCACCAAAGATAATTTTGATAAAGAATAAAGCTAGTGCTGGTGCTAAAAGGTTAAGCGCTGTACCACTTATTACCTGATTTGCCTTCATATTTATTGAAGCAAAAGCATGTATAAGTGAGAATAACCCACCAGCTAAACCTGCTATAAGGATACTATATACATATAACATTTGTCCGTTTACACCATTTTCTTGGAGTTTTACCATGAATAAGATACCAACAAATGCTCCAAATACCATAATACCTTCTAAAGCAATGTTTACAATACCACTACGTTCTGAATATAACCCACCAAAGGCTACTAATGTTAATGGAACGATGATATAAATACTTCTTCTTAGTACAAAGAAGATACTTCCTGTATCTGCAAATACTAAGTATAAGTAAATGATTATTCCAAAGAATAAAACTGAAAATAGCCTATTACCAAATAACTTTCTAACAGTTAACATAAACTTTGTATTATAGAATTTACTGTTTTGAACTTTCTTGATTGTATCTTTAAAGAACTTTTTAATGTTTTTCAATAGTTTATTCATCTTTTGCACCTCCAAATACTTTTTTAACGAAGGATTTAGCAACTTTTCTGAATATTAATGATAAAGCACTAAAGTAAACAATTGCTGCTGTAATTACACCTGTAAGATTAGCGTCAAATCCCCAAGATTGAAGTTCTTCTCCACCAATTTTTATATATGCAAAGAATAAACCAGATGCAATTGCACCTAAAGGACTACTTAATGCAAGTAATGCTACTGCAATACCGTCAAACCCTTCTGCAATTAGGTTTTGTTCGATTCTGTATGTTGCACCATTTGTATTTAAATATAGAACTGCTGCTGCTAAACCAGCTAATGCACCGGCTATTGTCATTGATAATACTATATTTCTTTTTGAGTTTATTCCTGCATACTTAGCTGCGTCTTTATTTAGTCCTACTGCTTTTAATTCATATCCAAATGTTGTTTTGTTTAATACTATATGAATTATTATAGCTGCTACTATAGCAAGGATAATACCGATATTTAATGCCGAATTATCAAATATTTTATCTAAGTATAAACTAGGTAATGCACCATTTGTTGTTACTTTTTGAGCATTTTGTGTTGTCCCACCCATTAAGTCTGCTTTATCGTATGCAATAAATGCACCAAATACTGCTATCCAGTTCATCATTATTGTTGCAACTACTTCATGAACATTGAAGAAAGCTTTTAGTAAACCAGGGATAAGACCCCATAATGCTCCACCAATTATGGCAGCTATTACAGCAAATACCCATTGGAATTCTCCTAAAGATGTCCATTTTACACCAACATAAATAGCAAAGAATGCCCCGGCTGCCATTTGTCCTGCAGCACCTATGTTGAATAATCCAGTTTTAAATGCAAATCCTACACTTAACCCTGTAAGAATAATTGTAGCTGCATAAATTAATACGTTTCCAATACCTGGTAATCCATTTGCGAATCCTCCAAAGAGAATTGCAGTTAACCCACCAAACGCTTCTCCTGGGCTAACTAGAAGCATAACAATGAATCCAACAAAGATCCCTGACATAATAGCTAGCATTGCACTAAGTAAGCTAATATTTGTAACAGCTTCTTTGATTTGTTTTTTAAAGTTTTCCATTATACTTCACCTCTTTTAGAGCCTGACATGTATAAACCAAGTTCATTTTCTGTTATATCTTCAGGTTTTACATTTGCTACTAGTTCTCCTTCATACATAACAATGATTCTATCTGGTACACTCATTACTTCATCAAGTTCTAATGAAACAAGTAATACCGCTTTTCCTTGATCTCTAAGAGAGATTAATTGCTTATGAATATATTCAATAGCCCCAACATCTAAACCTCTAGTTGGCTGAACTGCAATCATTAAGTCTGGTTCACGATCAAATTCTCTCGCAACAATTGCTTTTTGCTGATTTCCTCCTGACATTGATCTTGCTGGTGTTTCTTCACCTTCACCACTTCTAATATCAAAGCGTTCTATAAGGTCATTCGTATGTGCTGACATTGCATCAAAATCTAAAAAGCCTTTATTTTGGAATTCATCATCAAAATATGCTTGCAAGATCATGTTTTCTGCAAGAGAATAGTCTAAAACAAGGCCATGTTTATGTCTATCTTCTGGGATATGTCCTATTCCAGATAATGTTTTATTTCTAATACTAAGTTTTGTAATATCTTTACCATTAATAAATAATTTACCACCATTTAATGTCTCTAAACCAGTTATTGCTTCGATTAATTGAGTTTGTCCATTACCATCAATCCCAGCAATACATAAGATTTCTCCACCTTTAACTTCAAAAGAAACATCTTTAACATATGTTCTTCCTGTAAAATTATTTTTAACAGTTACATTTTGAACTTCTAATACATTCTTACCAAGCTTAATTGGTGCTTTATCTACTTGGAAGTTTACTTTACGTCCAACCATCATTTCTGCCATTTCTTCTGTTGATGTAGTCGCTACTTCAACAGTTCCGATGTATTTACCCTTACGTAAAACACTACATCTATCGGCAACTTCTTTGATTTCTTTTAATTTATGTGTGATTAAGATGATAGATTTACCTTCTTTAATCAAGTTTTTCATAATTGACATTAATTCCACAATCTCTTGCGGAGTTAATACTGCTGAAGGTTCATCAAAGATTAAAATCTCAGAATCTCTATAAAGCATTTTCAATATTTCAACTCTTTGCTGCATCCCTACAGTAATATCTTCAATCAATGCATATGGATCAATTCGCAATTTATATCTCTTAGAAAGTTCTTCAATCCTTACAATTGCGTCTTTCATTTTTAGAAAACCATACTTTGAATCTTCTAATCCAAGAACTATATTTTCTGCTACTGTAAAATTATGAACTAATTTAAAATGCTGATGCACCATCCCTATATTTAAATCATTCGCATCGTTCGGACTTTTAATCTGTACTTCTTCCCCTCGTACTTTGATTATTCCCTCTTCCGCTTGGTAAAGACCAAAAAGAACACTCATAAGTGTTGACTTTCCTGCTCCATTTTCACCTAATAATGCATGAACTTCACCTTTTTTTAATCGTAAAGTTACATCATCGTTTGCCTTGATTCCTGGAAATTCTTTTGTAATGTTAAGCATCTCAATTACATATTCCATATAGTCACCTCATATTCTTAATAATTATTATAGTATATACAGCCATTTTAAGCAAATCAAAAAAGGATAAAAATGCAAAAAAAAAGGGAAGCTATAAGCTTCCCTTTAAGTTTTGAATAATTAGTCTATTGGAGTTACAACAACATTTGCATAATCTAATGCAAATACGTCAACAGCAACACCAAATTCATCATCAACAATTACAGTACCATCTTGAATATCTTCAAAGATAATAGCATACATTGCAGCATTGAAAGTTTGGAATCTTGAGAAATCTTCTGGTAATTGAACACCATTGTTCTCAGCATTATACAATGCAACAGTTCCACCAGGGAAATCGCCAGCAAAGAATAATTTTAATGATTCGTAAACTGAAGGAGCTAATTGTTTTTGAGCTGAAGTAATAACTGTAGTACTTTGATCTGCTTGATCGCTATCTACACCAATTACAAGTCCGTCTTCTTGCTCAGCAGCTTTCATAACTGATCCACCAGCACCACCAGCAGCAGCAAAGATAACTTCAGTACCTTCTGAGTACCAAGTAGCAGCTTTAGCTTGGAATGCAGCATCTGGACCAAATCCACCTAAATATGTATAGTTAATATTTACAGTGATATCCATTTCAGCAGCAGCATAGTTCGCACCTTGAATAAATCCGTAACCGAATTTAACAACAGCAGGAACAGCTTTTCCACCCATGAATCCTAGTTCAGTTAATCCATCTTTTACAGCAGCATAACCAGCTAAGAATCCTGATTCATGTTCTGTGTAATAAATGCTTAATACATTGTCATTTTGTGTAAAACTTGGAGCAGCATCTTCCATAGTTTCCCATGGATCTGTATCCCAGTTAGTTACATTGTTTGGCTCTGCATCTAATAAAATAAATTTAACATCTGGATATTTATCTTGAGCTAACCAGATAGTATTGCTGAAGAAGAAACCAGGTGTAACGATAATTTTTGCACCATTGTCTACAGCTTGTTTGATCATTTTCATGTACTCATCAGTATTTTGATCAGATGGTTGGTAATATTTGTAAGTTTTGTCAAACTCTTTAGCGTATTTTTCTACGCCTTCCCAAGCACCTTGGTTGAATGATTTGTCAGTAACAGTACCAACATCAGTAATTAAAGCGATTTCGTAAGTTTTTTTACTACATGCGCTTAAAGTAAGTACTAAAGATACAGCAACTGCAAATAATAATAATTTTTTCATTTGAATCCTCCTATTTTTTTTTGATTAATAACATTATTTATTATAGTTAATTTAAGCCATTTTGTAAAGGCTTTTATGAATTATGGCACATATGTTTTTAAATAAAAAAAAATAGACCTAAGCCTATTTCTTAAATTTGTGTATCGATAATTACCGGGATAATTATTGGTCTACGCTTCGTTGAACGATATAAATATTTGCTTACTTCGTCCTTAACAGCGTCTTTAAACTGTCTCCACTCAACATATTTATTTGTAAATATTTTTTCAGAGACCTTATAAAATATTTCTTGAACATCTTTAATTAGTTCCTCGTTATCTTTCATATAAATGAATCCACGAGAAACAATTTCTGGGACAGTTACCACTTTTTTTGCTCTTGCATCAACATTAGCTATAACTAATAAAACACCATCTTGAGCTAGTAATTCGCGGTCTCTAAGTACAACATCACTTAAATCTCCATCTAAAATACCATCAACTAAGATTTCTCCAGCTTCTACTCTTTCAGATTCACTAATTACTTTACCATTATTAATTTCTAAAACATAACCGTTTTCCAACATTTTAATATCATTTTCTTTATACCCTAGCTGTATTGCAACATTTTTAAGAGCGTATTGATGACGATATTCTCCAATTACTGGAATTACATATTTTGGATTTAGTAAATTTATCAATAATTTAATGTCTTCACTACTTGCGTGTGAAGGTGGTAAGATTGTCTTATTTATTTTTATAACATTTGCATCGTTACGGTATAAAACATCAAGTGTTCTAGCCGCAATCTTCTCTGTTCCAGGAATTGGTGGCGTCATTAAAATCACTGTGTCCTTATTATTTATATGGACTAAACGATCAAGTTTCTTAACCATTCTTTGCAACATATAAAATGGTTCATGACGATCACCAGTTACCAATACAACTGCATTTGGTAATAAATTTTTATTCTTATCGGTAATAAATTTTAAATTAACAAGTTTTTCTGCAGGTATTTTCAAATAACCTTGGTTTACAGCAATATCAACTATTCTTTGTGTCTTACGACCTATAATCGCAATTTCTCTTTCATTTTTAAGGGCGATATCAATGATTTTTTGAATTCTCAATAAATCTGTTGAAAACGCACTAACGATTACCCTTTCTTCTGCTTGATAAAAGGCCTGATTTAAGGTGTAATCTAAACTTTGGCTACTATGCGTATGTCCTACTCTTTCTGCACCTAAAGACTCTGTTAAAAGAGCTATAACCTTTTTAGATGAGATTTTTGATAGCTTATCAAACTCTGTTTTATACATTTGATCGACATTTTGATCAAAGTTATAATCGGGAGCATAAACGATTACTCCATCTTTTGTTGTTATGGCAATTCCAATTGTTTCAGGGATTGAATGAGTTACGCGGTATGCATCTACTCGTACATTCCCAAACGTAAGTGTATTTTTAGATGAAAGTGTAAAGAAATTATAATCTTCTAACTTATGTCCTTCTTCTACTAATGAATCTTTAACAATTTCTAATGTAAAGTTAGAAGCATAAATTGGAACATTAATTAATTTTAAGAATCGTGGTAATGCACCGATATGGTCTTCATGACCATGACTAAGAAAAATACCAGCAATTCTATGTTTGTTCTTTTCAAGATAAGAAAAATCTGGGATTATTGAGTCAACACCAAATAATTCAAGAGATGGGTACTTAAGACCAGCATCTAACACGAATATTTTTTCATCAACATCAATACAATACATATTTTTTCCATCTTCACCAAGTCCACCTAATGCGTATATCTTTATTCTACTCATAATGCCCTCCTTTCTGATTTATATATTCATATTATTATAACATATATTTATATATCTACCTCTATTGTTACCTATTTATAAGTTTTTTTCAATATGAAAGGGTATTCCTATTGATAATAATATGTTATTATTTAGTAAAGGAGCTGATTTTATGGTAAATTACCCAAACAAAAAAGAATCATTTAAAAAGCAAAAAACCAACCATTCAAACCGTGGAATGTCTTTTGAAAATATCATAAATGAAACGAATGATTATTATTTAGCGCATAATATTGCTATAATCCATAAAAAACCAATTCCAATTCAAATTGTTAAAGTTGATTATCCATCAAGAGCAGGAGCTGTTATTAAAGAAGCATATTACAAAGTTCCATCAACAACTGATTATAATGGAATATATAAAGGTAAATATATTGATTTTGAAGCAAAAGAAACAATTAGCAAAACCTCTTTTCCAATTTCAAATATCCATCTTCATCAAATTAAACATTTATCAGATATAAATGAACATGGTGGTATAAGTTTCCTAATTATCAACTTTAAAACACTAAACGAGATATATTTATTAGAATCAAAACATGTATCAATATATGCACATCGTGCAAAAACTGGGAGAAAATCAATATCAATTACTGAAATCAGAGAAAATGGACATCTTGTCAAAGAAGGATTTGCCCCAAGAGTAGACTATCTTAAGGTTTTAGATGAATTAATATAATATGTTAACCAAATAAAAAAGGCTAAAATTAGCCTTTTTATTTTAATGTACTACCAGGTTTTATCGTTTTTTCAGTGAATACTGCAGTACTAAATATTCTACAGTTTCTTGTGATGATTGTACCTTTAGGTATAACAACTTTACTAGCAATTGCATTGATACCACTAGATAAAATCTCTGGATTTGCAATATTTGGCGATAAATCATCACCATGTCCAATAATGCAATTTTCTTCTACTACAACATTTTTGTCTATAATCGTACTTTCAACATATGCACCAGCTTTTATTTCAGTATCGTTTAAGATAACACTATTAACTACTGTTGCAGTTGGATGAATTATAACACCTGGACTAATAACGCTTTGAACTACTTTACCAGCTATAATAGAACCATTTGATATTAATGCTTGGCTTATTTCAGCCTTACTTCCAATTTTAACACTTGGCATTTCTTCCGATTTAGTATGGATTTTCCAATCTCGATCATACATATCTAATTTAATTTTATCAACAGTAGCTGTTAATTCGATGTTTGCTTCTAAATAGGAATCATATGTTCCAACATCTCTCCAATAATCCTCAAATACATAAGCATATAAATCTTCTCTTTCCAAAAGATATGGAATTATATGTTTACCAAAATCTAAATTATCATCTTGTACTGTTGTTATTGCATCAAGTAATACTTCTGTATCAAATATATAGATACCCATTGATGCTAAATTACTATCTGGTTTTTTAGGTTTTTCACTAAATTTATATATTTTATTTTCTTTATCAGCAGTTAAGATACCAAATCTATGAGCATCTTCCCAAGGTACAGGCTGAACTGCAATTGTTAATTTTGAATTATTTTCTTCATGAAATCGAATCATTTTACGATAATCCATTTTATAAATATGGTCTCCTGA
>Ga0102814_10000851_pt1 | contig 21820 bp, 30 predicted proteins | sample ColrivemetaGS741_FD_79112 | JGI IMG/M metagenome (GOLD analysis project Ga0102814, IMG submission 79112) | Estuarine microbial communities from the Columbia River estuary - Flood tide ETM metaG S.741 | ecosystem: Environmental > Aquatic > Marine > Intertidal zone > Estuary | place: USA...
AATAAGGTGCGGATATATGTAGTGTTGAATTTGTTCCTGATAAAATTGCAACTTTAGTTGAACTTTGTGTTAATGAATCAGATTTTGTATTGTATAAAAAGATATCAGCATCTGAATTATTCAAAAGTGTGCTGTTCATTATATCTAAGTTACCAAAGCTTCTTTTACCTATTAATATTCTTTGTTTAATATCTCTATTCTCTGGGTTACCAGAGTCGATACCAATATACTCTTCTGTGGAATATGTTGCACCAGTTGTTACTCTAAAAGAAGAATTAGCCCAAGTTGTTAAGAAGGCATCTCTTACATCCCTTGGTGAAATTAACTTTTGTGTATTATTAGGTAAATCTTCTAATACATTAAAAATATCTGGTTTTCTTGTAGATTCGGTTACTTGACCTACGTTTATGCTATAAGTAGAAGACATCTATACAATAACTTTTTATGTATATATTAAAAAGTCATGATAGGTATTAATAAAAAAATCCGATATTGCTTATCGGATTTTAAAAATACTATTTATTTTATACTTTCGGTATATGTTTTTAATATTTGGATATATTGGTTCATATGAAAATGAACTATTAATAGCTTGTGTGAAGAATGGTAATCCCATTAGTCAAAAAGAAAATCTAGTTTTATTAAATCTTTAACCTTAGCAGTTTGTAAGTTTAAATCCTCAAATTTGATTTTATCAAATTTAATTTCACTCTCAACTAACATTAGTTCATTCATTTCTTTTGTAAACTCTTGTACATTTGTTATATTAACAGCATCTTCTACAAAATTACCTTCTTGGTCTTTTGGTCTTACTACTTGATCATTTTCATCCTTTTCTACCCACTTTTCTAGAATTCTTTTCTCAGTTGCTAACTTATCCTCTACAATTGAAGATACTTCTTTTATTATTCTAGTTAGTCTAAATGCGGCTGTTGCATTTATATCTAATTCAATTAGATTATTAAGAGCGTCTATTGTTTCGCTGTTTAGTTGTGAATTTTTTACAATAATTGACATAATTATACTTTTATTTTTTTTTATATTACTTTACTTTAAGATTGTTTAATCTTTCTTTTATAATATTGAAATACTCTTCCTCCCTTTCTATTACAATGTATTCTCTATCTGATAAAATACAAGCGTGTGCTGTCGTTCCTGTACCAGCAAATGTATCTAATACTAAGTCTCCAGGGTTTGAGTGTTTTTCAATTAATTCTTTTATTAGAGCTAATGGTTTTTGGGTTGGGTGTTTATATCTTTCTTTACCGTGACATATTGGATACTTATAAAGAGCATTATCATATTTAGAATTGAATGTTGGTTTACCTCCCTTTATAAATGTGAAAAAGTATTCATTAGCGTTTGATAAGTAATTTGTTTTTGAATTTATTGGAACCGGATTTGTTTTTGTCCAACAACAAACTCTTGGTTGTTTGAATTTGTATTTATCGGCTGACTCCTTTATTTCATTTGACTTCCATATATCATAAAATGTTAATAAAGTACCGCCTTTTCTCAATATCCTATAATACTCTTTGAGTAGAATATCCCAGTTGAGTTCTTCTTTATCCCAATCACCAAAATCAATTGATATACTTCCGTATTTAGAAACCATTTCTTTTGAAGTTTCTTCTGAATATTTAGTAAAGTTAGAATCTCTTGAAATAATATAAGGTGGATCGATTAAAATTAAATCAACCGAATTACTTTTTATTTTAGATAGCTCTTCTATACAATCACCAAAAATTAACATAAAATATATATTAACCTACATGGACTTCCTCAATTAAAATATATAAGAAAAATAACTATTGAATATGAGCTTGATCAAACTAGTTAAAAATCTATTAAACCTACAAAGAAAATTAGACACACGTATCCTCCCATCTCAGGGATTATTTTATAAGGATGATTTTGAGATTTGGATAAAGAGAGCTGATGTAGAAGATATAGTCGAGTATGAGTATAACTATACCAAAGATAATCTGGGTATTATTATTCATAAGGTTAAAAAAATTGTTGAGAAAAATATAATACTTTCATATGGTTATTCTTTTGATGATATTAAAAGTATTGATATTATATTCTTATTTCTAGAGATAGTTAAATTCACAAAGGGTGAATCAGTAAAACTAGATTATGTTGATGAGGAAACAGGACATGATGATGTCATAGAGTTTGGTCATAATAATTTTAACTATTTTGAAATCAGTGATGAATTAATGAAATATTATGATATTGAGAGTCAGCAATTTATTATAGATGGTTATAAATATTCATTACCGTCTATTGGTGTTGAGAATAGTTTAACCAACTTCTTAATTTCTAAATCTGATGATCCAAATGCTATTAAGTATAATGAATACTTTTACGATTTCACTTACTTTTTAGGAGATAAGAATCAACTATCATTTTCTGAGATAGATAATCTAATACAAATATTTAATTATGATATCGAACAAAGTGAATTGAAGAAAATTAACAACATAATGGTTACGTTTATGCCTATTCAAAGTTATTCACTGACTAAGAATGGTAGAGTTATTGAGATTAGTTCTAAGATAGATTTGGAAAAAATTTGGAAATAATTTAATATATACCTTATGAATATTCTAAATTGGCAATTATTCCTGGAAGAGCTTGTTGGTGAGAAACCAATATCAGATTTACAATCGTATATTAATGGGATGAGTTTATCGATGCAAGATAAACTATTCTTTGCTGATATGGTTAATTTTGATGTTATAGTTGATTTTGGATGTGCTGATGGTACTTTTTTGGAAAGTATTATGAAATCAAATCCTGGTGTTAAAGTAATTGGATATGATTTAGATGAAACGATGTTATCACAAGCAAGAACTAGATTAGGAAATAAAGCATTATTAACTAGTAATTGGGAAGAAGCTATTAATGCTACAAATCAGTATAAAACTCCTTTATTAAATTTAAGTTCTGTGATACATGAAGTTTATTCATATTCACATGGTAAGATTGTTAAGAAGTTTTGGGATAATCAAGTTTTTGGTGGCTACTTTAAGTGGATAACAATAAGAGATATGATACCATCACTTGAATTGGGTAGAGAAGAAATGTCTATGTTTAAGGATGATGTCAGAAAGGTTAGGTCTAAGTCTGATAAAATATATCTTGATTCTTTTGAGGAAAGATGGGGGTCTATAAGTGATAATTATAGAACATTTATGCACTACCTATTGAAATATAGATATACTGATAATTGGGACAGAGAAGTTAATGAAGATTATTTACCTGTTTCATTGGAAACGGTTAAAACTAAGATACCAAGTGATTATAAGATAGTTTATGAACAAGATTTCTTACTAGATTTCCTTAAACAACAAGTTAAAAAAGATTTTAATGTACATTTAACACATTCTACTCATACTAAGATGATTATACAAAATAAGAGTTTCAAGAGATGAGGATAAAAAAGTATAATAACTTTCAAATAATAAATGAGTCATTTGTGAACTCGGAGGAGTATTCTAACTTTTTAAAGGATAATTCATTATCTAACGAATTCTTTAAGGATAATCTTACTGATGTTGAAGATATGGTTAATTGTACTGTTCATATACAAAAAATGATAGCTGATGAAAGGGGTTCATTTGTTAAGGAATTGAAGGATGGTGTGGTTTCTAGAATAAAATACATGATACTTATTACTTATAAACAAAATAAGGATTATACATTTGATAATTTTTCTAATGTTATAGATGATTTATCTACAATAAAGATTTCTATACAAGAAATGATTGATCGTTGTTCGGATAAAGTAACTTTAGATTATAATAAAGTAATATTAGAAGGTGTTCCAAAAACATCACCACTGGAAGAAGCATCCAGAACAACATTCGCTATACATTTTGTTAGTGATGATATAAGTGATAAACTTAAAAGTTATTATCAAAAATGGGATAAGTCTATTGGTGACCAATATCATAAAATGTTTGATAAATTAAGAGCTTTTTATAGAACATATGATATAATTTTTGATGATGTTTATGATACTATGGAAGATGAAGACTTCATCAACATTGGTGTTTTCCCACCAAGTGAGGACTTACATCACGTAGCTACTTATGTTAAGTCAACTAATAAATATACTATTGATCATCAAGAGTTAAGGAATTCTTTAGAATCATTTCCTTATAGACCATAAAAAAATTCGATTATAAATATTCTCACTATATGTAAATTATCCTTATATTTGCATTAATGAAATATGAAAAACAAAATATTTACTTTATATCAGATTTCCACGTTGGTCATACAAACGTCTTAAAATTTGATGGTCGTCCTTTTAAGGACACAGAAGAAATGCACATTGAACTTATTAAACGATGGAACTCAGTCATTGGTGATGATGATATTGTTTATTACCTTGGTGATTTAGCATTTTGCCGAGACGAACTAGCTAAATGGTTCGCTTATTCACTAAAAGGAAAAATACACTTTATAAAAGGTAACCACGATAAAATGAAAACTTTGCGTAAGTTTGGTCGTTGGGAAGAAATTCATGAATATGGTACAGAGATATTTATAAAGGATGAAGATTTGAAGAGTGCTCGAGGAGCGAACGGATATCAACAAATTATAATGTGTCATTATCCATTTATGAGTTGGAATAGAGCACACTATGGTAGTTGGCATTTACATGGTCACTGTCACGGTAGTTTGATGAAATCTAACCAAGATTATTACAAACGAAAAGTTATGGATGTTGGATGTAACGTTATTGACTATACTCCAATCTCTTATGAAGAAGTTAAAGGTATTATGGTTAAGAAAGGAATTATTTCTGTTGACCATCACGGTGAAGATTAAAATATAAAGTATGAATTGTAAGTGGGATGATAGTATTAAAGTATTCTGTATTAAAGAATATAAAACTCTTAAAGTTGGGAGTGGATACTCTATTAAAGGTAGGGTAACTTGGAATACAATGCTGATCCGGAAAGCGCTCTTTATGTACGAACTTTCAAGCCCGTCCGTTGGTGATAGGAAGGGATATGGATTGTGTATAGAAGATGATATGGTTGCTGCTCACAGAGATAGGTCTTGGGCACTACCTTATAATGAAAGGGTTAAGTGGTATTACTTTACAATAAAAGAAATGGATGAATATTTTATAACTGATGATGAAAACTATAAAATATATTTAAGAGATCAAAAAATTAATAGTATTATAAATGATTGATATTTTTGGAATAAAACCATTAGATTTAAGCAATGTTATTTGTCATTCGGGTGGTGCTCAAGGTTCTGATACTTATTGGGAAAATATAGGAGAAACATTTGGTGTTATTACACTTGCTTATTCACATAAAACACCAAGTCACCAATCAAAAAACAAGGTTGAGATATCTGATGAAGATTATCGAGAAGGAGTTTTAGAAATTAAAAAGGCAAATAAGTTTCTTAATAGATATGGTATTGAAAAGTATATGAATATGTTGGCTCGTAATTGGTCACAAGTTAAATACTCTGATGAAATATTCGCAATAGGATATATTGTGAAAGTTGGTGAGAAGAATATTAAAGGTTACTATAATAGAGGTAAATATGATATGGTTGATGGTGGTACTGGATATGCTGTTCAGATGGCTATAAATAATCAAAAACCAGTTTATGTTTATGATCAAAAAGTGAATAATTGGTTTAGATGGTCTTATTCATCACTTAGTTTTTTGATGATGAAAGATTCTCCGAAAATAAATTTTCAAAATTTTGCGGGTATTGGGACTCGACAAATCACAAAAAATGGCATAGAAGCTATAACAGAAGTTTATAATAAAACATTTATATGAGAATAAGTTTTGATTTCGATGGTACTTTAGAAGATGAGTTTGGTGGTGTGCCAGTTAATAACCAAAAAGAAGAGATACAATCTTTAGCTAAGAAATATATTAGTGAAGGACATGAAGTTATGATTTTAACTAAAAGGTATGGTCCTGAGAATACTGATAAGGGTTTGAAGAATGAGCATATACCTGTTTATGAATTAGCTAAAGAACTAGGTATTGAAACAGTTTATTTTACTAACCGTGAAATGAAATTTTCACATATCATTATTTTACAAATTGATAAACATTTTGAAAATGATGATTATGAAGTTAGCTTGATAAATCAAGTTTGTATTGAAAGAAATCATAAATGTTTGGTTATTCCGGTGGAACAAGATAATTGGAGAATTATTAATAAAATATGAAAAGGAGAGAAGACTTAGTTAGACTGGTTAGGAGGTCACAAACCTTTATATCTATTATGCTTTTTTTAGGCGTCTTCTTCTTTTCTTGGGATGTTACTGGTTTTGAGATAACAGAAATACAATTATCTAAGTGGGGTGAAACTGGATCTGTTGTTGAGTCTATTTGGAATGGTGTTGTTTGCTTATTATCAATTTCTATATTATTGAATGCTGTCTTTTATATAAAAGATAATAACCGAGTGAAGCATAAAAGTTTATCATATTTAATGTTCGGGTTTGTTTCTTTTTGTTTATTTGTTGTTGGTTTCTTTAATGTAAATTATCAGTTTATACACAATTTAGGAGCCTACTTATATTTCTTTGCATTCCCATTAGCGGTATTTATCTTTGCTCATATACATAGAAAAACTTTACAATACCAGGATTGGGTTCATCATATGGTGTTATCAATCTCTATGATGGTTGTTCCGTTAATATTTCTTTCGTTTTTTAACGGCATGGCTATTGCTGAAATCGCTCATATAGTATTTGTTGTTATTTGGAATTTAAAGATAGCTTTTAAAATACTATGATAAAGGAAGAGTTTATAGATTGGATAAAAAACTTGGGATTTTCGAGGTACATATTCCTAAGTGGTGATGAATATGTTATTCAGAGTAGAGAACTATTTGGTCCAAAATTATATTTCACTGTTGATGATTTTGATGTTAGATTATATTTTTCTAACTTTACGGGTGATATGTCATTCGGATTAAACTTATCTCATTTTAAACTTAATTCTATTGGTGATAATGAAAGACAAATAATTTTGGAAAAGTGTATCGGTGTTTTATATAAGTATTTTGATGAAGTACCAAAAACATTTAAGAAAAATTTAAGAGATTCAAAGATTAAAAACATATTAGGAGATTAATATATAAATAATGATTAGTAAATTTAGTGAAATGGTAAATGAAAGTGCTACATCCAAGATGAAATTGGGTATTGATGTTCATGGTGTTATAGATGCGATGCCTGAGTTTTTTTCGTTCCTTACAGATTCTTTTGTTAAGAATGGTGGTGAAGTTCATATAATAACTGGTGGGTCCTGGACAGATGAATTAGAATCGGAAATAAAATCATATGGTGTTAAATTCACTCATGTTTTTTCTGTGTATGATTTCCTTGTTAAAAGTGATTCGGTTGTTATGGGTAAAATAGAGTTCCCTGATGGTACAATACAAAATAAATTCAGAAATGAAGATTGGGATGTTGTTAAAGCTAACTATTGTAAAGATAATGGTATAACTTTACACTTAGATGATACAATGGCTTATAACGAATTCTTTTCAACACCATTTGCTAGATTGTGGAGTCATTCTGGTCAATCTAAGAAACCACATAAAGATGTTAGACATATGAATTAAACAATTCAATGTTTTAAAAGTATAATTAAAAAAATTATACTTTTTTTATGCAAGAAAAAATTGAATTAGACTTAAATAACCCTATCTTTGTTTGTTATATTAATCTAGATGGTCTTTCTAGACAACGTGGTTATGAACAGATGGAGGAAATGATTAAAAGTCTTGATATCTATAAAAATGCCACTATGTGGTTCTTACCAGGTAAAAACGGTCAAGAAACTAGAATAGAGTGTATCTATGATGGGTGGGGAAGAAATAGAGATTCGGAATTATTTGACTTAATAAAAGAAATAAATACAAGAGTTGATATTCTATCTAATTCGAAAAATTTTGAAGATTTCAAAGTGAATATTAGAGAATGGAGATTAGGTACACTATTAGAAGATGGGGATAACGAAAAACAAAATACAATTACTTGATAAGATTCTATCTGTGGAAACAGAGATGGATATCGATTACTGGTGCAATTGGTGGGATTACTCTTATGAAGATTATAGTGTTAATGAGTGTGGTTGTAGTGAGTGTAATGATTATTGGGGTGGTCGGTGTATTTATGAAGGTAGTTGGGAGTATTTAAATGATAACAATTTTGATTACAATAACACACCACAATTGATTAACACTTTTAGATATGGTAAAATTTTAAACAAACAGCCAATATTCGGGAGAATGATTGATATGGATTCTATCTACTCCAAAGAGAGATTAAGAGAAAAAAAGATAAACCAGATACTTGGTTTAGAACCACCTAGTTATTTACACAAATCAACTGTTGGTGATTTCTTTCCAAAAGAAAATTAAAAATATGAAAACTAAAATACATAAAGGAAATTGGACAAGTGATTATGTTGAAAAAAATATAGATCAAACTTTTATATTTGGTGATAATAACGCTAGAATTGGTAAAGGTGGTCAAGCTATTATAAGAGATTTACCGAATACAATGGGTATTAGAACTAAAAAGGGTCCTAGTACTAAAAGTGTGGCTTATTACAAAGATTCCGAGTACGAACAAAATTGTAAAAATATTCTAGAAGATATTTTAGAAATAAAAGAAGAAGCTTTGAAAGGATCTACTATTGTTTTTTCTGATGGTGGTTATGGAACTGGGTTAGCATCACTTAAACAAAAAGCACCAAAGACATTTGAGTTTCTTTGTCAGGCACTAAAGGATCATTTAAATTTTGATAATGAAAGAGGAACAAAGTGGAATAAAATTCCGGGTCATAATGATATAACTAGTGGTGCTTATGTTTCTTTAGATAAAGAAAATGGTGATATATTACAACCCATTAATAATAGCTATTTCAGATCAGACTTTTTAGAGAAAGGATTAAATACTATTTTTGATTTAATTAGAACAGATAACAAAGTAGCTTTTACATCATCTAAACAATACCAAAATGATGATGTTATCATATTTACGTTTAGTGGTAAAAAACATTTAGTTTGTAGAGCTATTTGTTCGTATAGTGTTCAAGATGTTCTTAAAGATTATAGATGGTATTCATTTGAGGGATTTGATAAAACATTTAGTATAGCTGGTCCTGAGGATGCTATGAAATATCAAACACACTTCCAATTTATCTGTACTCTTGATGATAAGGGTAATATGGTATTTAGAAATGATATATTTGGTGAGAAAAAAAAAGCAATTTCTTCTTCTAATGTAGAGGAAACTAAAGAAGAATTAAAGACTAAAGATAATGTGAAAGTTGTTCACATAAAAAAAGAAGATAATAAAATGAGTGTTAGTAATGAAGAAATACTTGAGGTTCTTAAAAGAATCGAGGGTAAAATGAATAGTAAAAGAATATTTTTCAAAAACCCTTTTAAGAAAAAAACTTTAGAAGAATTAGCAAATCATAAAATTGGTAAAGTAATAAGTATTAAACACTTAGAAACTATTTCTTCTAATAATAAATATCAAATTGAGGTTGAAGGTGATAGTTTTTACCTTGTTAACTTTAATAAAGGTTTATTTAGAAATAGTATCGAAATTATATTAAATAGTAAGACCTCAATTGGTTAATTAATAATTTTTTACTATATTTGTAGTCAATCAATAAATCAATAAATATGTATATAGAATCTATCATTAATGATTATGCTGAAAGAAGTGATATAGGAGCTTCCAGTTTTCAATTTCTTTTAAATATGGCTGATGATTATAAGAATCAACTTGAAATGGAGTCTATTAAAGGTGATATTGATTCTACTAATGATGATAGTTTAGAAATAAACGATTTACCCTTTTAATAATAAGGTCGGGTGACCGAGTGTTTAGGTAGAGGCCTGCAAAGCTTTTTACGGTGGTTAGAATCCACCCCCGACCTCTAAAAAAATTCTATGGCAATAAGATTAAGTAGTTCATACTATGCTACACCTCAACAAAGTAAATATAGAAGAAGTGATATTGATTCTGAATTTAGAGACCTAAAATTAAAAATAATTAATGGTGATTATCAGTTTAGTTTTATGAAACATAAAGCTGATATTCTAGGGAAAGAATTAGAATTTATTGCTGAGAAATTCCCAAATGATATTATAACAGGTTCTATTGCTCTTAAACTTTATGGTTTACTTGATAGAAATACTTCCGATATAGATATACTTATCAAAGATAAGGATAGATATGATTCTTATACTAAAGACTTTTATGGTCATTATAAAAATGATAATGATATAGACACTAGACTTGGTTACAAAAAGATTTCCTATAAAAAAGGATTTTTCTCTAAAAGAAGAACATATACTGTTGATTTTTTCGAGGATAAAGGTGTATTATTTAACACTTTAGATTTTAATGGAGTTCAGTTGAAAATACATAATCCAATGGAACTACTAACTAGTAAGATAGGTCTATCTAATAATAGTAAACATCTTGATGATTTGATTTTTGTATTTAAGTCTATAAATTTGGAATTATAAGATAATTTTCTTATATTTGTTTTATGGCAAAATATAATACGTACAGATACATTTACCCTCCCCGCCCAAAAAATGCTATTCCTTCAACTGAATTAGATTTCTGGGATGGTGGATCTTTACTTGCTCAACCTAAATTTAATGGATCAAATTGTGTTATCTTCACTAATGGTGAGGATAATGTAGTCATGAATAGACATAATCAAAGGCTAACAAACTTCCGACTAACAACTGATGAAATCAAAGATATTTATCGTGGTGATGGAGAATGGATGGTTATTAATGGTGAGTATATGAATAAAAACAAATCAGACGAAACAAATAAACCTTTCAATCACAAACTTGTTATTTTTGATATATTAACCTTCAAAGGTGAATACTTGGTTGGTCAAACATTTTCACAAAGAGTTGAATTACTTGATGATATCTATGGTAAGGTTGAGTGTGAGAAAGATTATGTTTATAAGATTTCTGATAATATATATAGAGTAAGATCATATGATACTGGGTTTACTGAATTATTCAATACTTTGACACCAATTGATATGATTGAAGGTCTTGTTATGAAACGCAAGAATGCTAAATTAGAAATGCGTACAAATGAATTGAATAATATAAAGAGTCAAATCAAATGCAGAAAAGCAACAAAAAATTATAAATTTTAATGATAACAAGGACGGCTAGAAATTTCATATCAGGTAGGAAAAGTGTTCCGGTTACGAATAACCGAAATATACTTGACTGGTTTGTGAACACACATCAGATGAAGTGTTTCAAGGAAAAAAGAAAATCACTAATGTCTGATTTAAGATCAGAACTATTCGATGTTTTTGGTAAACAAGACATAACAATTACTGGTGAATTTAGAAATAAGTTATGGACTTTAAAGTTCAATGATTTAACGTTCTATGTTTATAGCGCACCCGGAAAAGGAACAAGTGTAGAAGTTTGTGATTTATCTTATGAGCAAGTTCGTAATGGTGAGAAAGAAAAAGAAATTATTCAGTTCTTAATAGAATTGGATGATATCTTACAAAAAAAGTAAATCTATATTTTAATATATATATAAAACTAATTTAAGAGGATGAAAGATTTGAAATACCTTAAAAGATTTAACGAGTCGGAAAAATTACAAAGTAAATATGAACTAATAGGTGATAATTTAGATGATGTTTTAGATGCTATTAATGCTTTAAAATTTCACTATGGTGAAGATTATGTAATAGTAGAGGATGAAAGTGGACACGACTCTAATAATAAAATAGGTGTTTATATAACATTTGATGATTCTATAAAACTACGTTCTGGTGGTGTAGATCCAAAATCTAACATTGTTAGAGAGATGAACTATATTTTAGAAGAGGAAATGAAAAATGTGAAGCTATATAAAGTGGATACATATTAATTCTTCCGATTTAATATATACATTATGGAGAAATTTTCTAAACTAAAACCGAAAAATGAATTTGCTGAGGCAAAGGATAAAGTCATATACAGTGATGATTACTTTAAAATTATAGAATATGAGGATTGGCATATTATTCAAGAAAAAGATGCTATTGTTTGTATTCCTTACTTAATCGAAAGTAATCAATTTGTTATTCGTTATGAATATATTCCACCTTTTAAATATGCTGATGGTCAAGAGTATCATATAACTGTTATTAGTGGTAGTATTGAACAAGGTGAAACTGCTGAAAAAGCATTGGTTAGAGAACTTGAAGAAGAAGCTGGTATAGTTTTAAGAGAAGATTATCAGTTTGAAGAATTGAAGCCTTTATTTATCAATAAAGCACATACAAATAAATATAGACCCTATATACTTCCACTCAATGAGAATGACTATCATGAGGTTATATCTAAGGGTGATGGATCAAAAGCTGAGGCTTTAAGTAAATCAGTTAAAGTGGATGCTAAGTATATAGACTCTATGAGTGCCTCTGATTTAATTACCGATTATATGTTACTTAAACTAAAGGAATATCTAAATCTAAATACCTAATTGTCAATATTTTATATATAAAAGAAAAGAATATATTATGATAGCAAAATTTTTGAATAAGTATGGAAGTTTTGGAGCGATAGCACTTTGTTTGACATTGATTATTTGGAGCTATGTAGAACCAAATTTTTATGAACAATATATCGCTGGGTCTGGGTATCTAATCTGGACTGTTTATGTCTTCCCTTGGGTAATAATTGTAGCTAATTTAGCATGGCAGTTTAATTGGGTTGATAAGCTTAGAAATAAGTTTTCCAAGGACAAAAGTAAGAAGCCTGATAGTGGTATTGAAATTTAATTATAAAAAAAGAGAATCAAATGATTCTCTTTTTTATTTTAAATATCTTATTAGTGATTCAAATGATCAAGCAAGTAATGTTTAATATCTTCATTTAACTTTTTACTATCAACATTACCATAATCATCAATTCTCGGATTTAGGTTGTAAGTAAACCATTGTTGACCACACCACTCATCGAATATATTTCTTATTGATGATTCTCTGAATAAGCTATCCGAATCAAAATCATCCATCCATCTGGAATCAAATTCTACTTCATAGTAAGTTATACTTTGTGTATATCCACCATTTGAATAACCTTCTGATTTAACCCAGTTATCCTTTTCTATCTTTTGATATTTAAATTCTTTATCAGCAATATCATCAAATTCACTTAAAATACTTTTATAATTATCATCAACATGAGCAGACATTTCCCAATCAGCAACTGTCTGTTTTATTTCATCCGTTATATCTGAATTATTACATAATTGTTTTAATGTATCATAGAACCTTTCTTTTAATAAGTAGTCAATTACCTCATCTTCTGATTTACCTTTAACACTTTCATATGCTTCATCAGAACACTCATCACCTATATGATTAATAGTTTCTTCCAATCCACCCATTTCTTTTATAATAGATTTAACCATTAATATTTCATTTTCTTTATCTAATGTATATTGAAAAAATGTTGGAATGTCCGGTATATAATAATGAGATTCGTAGTTATCCCACATTTCTTCGGTCCCACCAATTAATGTTTTTTTATAATCAGAATTTCTATCTAATAGAATATCAGCCAAGTCTTCCAAATCAACATGAATATAAACGCCACCTGATTTACTTTCAGCATCATATTCTAGTCCATAATACTCACAAACTTGTTTATCTGTAAACTCAACACTATTATTTTGTTTGATAAAGAGTGCAATATATTCTTCCGCTTTCAATTGTTCTGATTCATCAGTACCTATCCACAATCCACCTTTTAATTGTACATTACTTATATCTAATTTACCATCTTTATCATGTACAGATATATTACCATCAACTTTTTCTTTTATTATATCATTAGCAAATATTAATGAATCTGTCACATCTGTACTAGTCGTATTACTATTAGACTCTATTTGTACCCAATATGCTGGTGTTACTTTCTCACCCGGTAAAAGTTTTTCGGTAAAAACCTCTTTGTTTGTTGTCTTACCACTTGAATAGTTGAAGTGTTCTTGATTCTCAACAAATCCAAAAGTTACTATTATATTATAATTCTCATCTTCTAAATCAATTAAGAATTGTCTTATATCATCTTCATCTATCTTCCAGAACTTTCCTTCATCCATATCTTCTTTTATAGACTCTCTGATGAACTCTAAATACTTTTTAATCATAGTGTATATATAAAAAAAAGAGAGTCATTTAGACTCTCTTAATTGGCTGTTCGTTATTTTGTTTTATATTTTACTTAGTAATTCTGATTTTTTAGATGTGAATTCATCATCTGTTAAAATACCTGCTGTATGTAGTTCAGATAGTTTTTTTATTAAATCAATGTTTTTGTACATTTCTTTTTGAGTGTCATCAGTGTTTTCTTTCCAAAGAAAATTTTGAACTACTTCTTTAGCCTCTTCTATTTGTTCTTTAGACCAATCACCCTTAGGAAGTTCAATGTTAATTTTAACATTTTTTACTTCAGCGGGTTTTCTACTCTCTGGTAAAATCTCAATAATAGTAGATGATATGTAATTTGATTCAAAGTCCATATCTACTTGTGTGAATTTTTGAGAGGATGATGATCCTTTTTCAACTCTACCAGTTTCCATACTTGAATTAATAGGTATTGAGTTATTACTTAAACTATTGTTATAAACAGCATTTAAACTTGTTAGATCAATTGCACCGGTAGTTGATATATTATTCGATGAATAATTAACATCTGTTCCTGTTGTGTATGTACTACCACCAAATACAGCATTTGAAGTGGTTCCGTAAAAAGCATTTGTTGTGGTTCCTATTCCAGTTCCAATTGTTGTAGTTCCACTATTGAAATAAATAACATTCGGGTTATACCAAGGATAATTTGTGTAATGAGGATAATAACTAGGATACCATCTTTCAATAATAACCTTATCAAATCTATTTTTCCAATTGTTTATTGATACAACATCTTCTTTATAAAAGAAAACTTCTAATAAACCATTTTTCTCAGTTGCTTCGATTGCGTCAAGACTTGATTCGATTTCATATGTACTAAATATGAATTTCTTTTTATCGTCAATGAAACAGTCAAGATAACATCTTTGACCTGGTTTAATTACTAATCCTGTTTTTGAGATTGATTGGCCATTTAATTTAATGTCAGCTAGGACACATTCTGTTAGAGGATTAAATAGTTCGATTTCGAATTCGTCTCCGTCATTTAGGAAGACTTTTCCTTTTTTAATTGATTTTCTTCCCTTATCTTTGGGAGAAACGATCCATGCGCTTGGTTTCTTGGCACGGTTGCTTGTAGTTTTTGCTACCATAGTATTCATTTTTATTTTAGACCTATATCTTTGATTCTTTTCAAAATCTCAATGATATCCTAAAGATACCCGACATAAGTTAGCGAACAGCTAAATTATATATCCTAAAATTAGGTTTCCCTTCGAAAAATCCGTATATTTGTATTATAAACTAAAACAATATCATGACTGAGGTAAAAGATTTTATATTCGAGACATTTTTAAGATTAACGTCTAAGACTGTTCCCTATGGACATGAAGATGTTTTTATGAAAGAGGTTAGAAACCTATTTCCTAAAGATCTACAAAAAGATACTCACGGTAACTACTTCTATAAAATAGGAGAATCTAGAACTATTTTTGCTTCACACTTAGATACAGTTTCAAAAGATTATGTTACAGTTACTCACGTTTTAGATGGTGACTTAATAAGAACAGATGGTAAAACAACATTAGGTGCTGATGATAAAGCTGGTACTAGTGTGATGTTGTGGATGATAAAGAATCAAGTTCCTGGACTTTATTACTTTTTTATAGGTGAGGAAGTTGGTTGTATTGGTTCTGGACTTGCTGCTCGATATGATGATTTTAAGAATTATGATAGGATTCTATCATTTGATAGAAGAGGTACAGGTTCTATTATCACACACCAATCTTGTGGTCGTTCTTGTTCGGATGATTTCGCAGACGCATTGTGTGAACAATTAAACTTCTTAGGACTTGACTACTCAAAAGATTCAGGTGGTGTTTATACCGATTCAGCTGAGTTTGCTGATGATATTAAAGAATGTACAAACGTATCTGTTGGATATTATAAAGAACATACAACTAACGAACATCAAGATATTAAACACTTAACAGCATTGGCTGAAGCTTGTGTTAGTGTTAATTGGGAAGAATTACCAACTAAAAGAAATCCTAGAATCTATGAAGCGAAACCTTATAGTGGATATAGTGGATATAATTATGGTGAATCCTACTCAACTACTACTACAAAGACCTATGGTACTTGTGAAGATTGGTATGATGAAGATGAAGTTGATGGGTGGGAATTCTTCAAGGCTCAAAGTAAAAAGCATAAAACTAGAAGAAGTAATAAGAAGAGTAAAGAACACAAATGTGATTCAAAAACTTATTATGATAGTGTTCATGGTTTAATTGAAATAAGTAGACCGGATCTTTTTGACGAGAAAAAATATAATCATCAAACTGGTGGTGATAGATATAGTTGGATTATGGATAAATTTTTAGAAAATACTCTAACTATAGCTGAATTAGAAATCATTGGTGACCAGTACTTAGATTTAAGTACACAATATGATAAATACTTTTACGATTATTTACTAGACCAAGTGGTATAATTAAATACGAGCGTTGTCAATGATATCGCTCGTTTTGATTACTTCATCCGGTGCATTAAAAATTTTAGACTGAGATATATTATGTGTTATTTTGAAAGACCTACTTGACACTTTTTCAAGTATTTTTACTGGTGTAATCATGTCATTATACCAATATTCTATTAATACTATATCTCCTTCTTTATAAAACGACTTATATTCATTTAAAAATTTCATATACTATATATTATGTTTGGTAGACTCTTTTTTGACAACGAACTGACTAGCTTTTTACAAATCAGCTCAAATAATAAAATATCCATGATTATGCTCAATGGTAGTCAAGGAGCTATCTCTGAGATTGGTAATTTTATAAGAAGAGATCGTAATGAGATTGATATAGTTTCATATATTCCAATTTCTAAGATATCTTATGATCCTCAAAAATTTGGATGGGGTGAGGTTGATAATTATTTATCACAATCCAATAATAGAACTAAGATTAAAATTGGTAGATTTTTGAGAAAATTTATATCAGATCAATCAATTGTTGACTTTAGTATAAGTGATAAAGATATTGAAGATTTTGTTAATCTATTCAAATCATATTTTACTCCGGATAAAAACAAATTACAAGTTATTGATGGTGATGAAATACTAAAATGGTATTTAGAGGATAATTATGCTACGACTTGTGGTAATCGAAGTGGTGGTCTTTGGAAATCTTGTATGAGACAGAAGGAGAGAAATAAATTTATGGTTCTTTATACAAAGAATATTTCATTATGTAAGCTACTTATTTTCTTAACTGATGATGGTCAATTAAGAGCTAGAGCTCTTTTGTGGGAAAATGTCGTTGATAAAGATGGTAATTCTTATAAAGTGATGGATAGAATTTACTCTATCTATGACCATGATATATTCTTATTTAAGTCTTGGGCTAAAGAGAATGGATATATTACAAAACTTGAACAGAGTGCTAAAGCTGAGCAACTTTTTGAAGTTGATGGTAAAGGAACTAAACTTAAATTAAAAATTAAACTAAATAATTGGCAATTGAATGATTATCCTTATTTAGATACATTTAAGTATTTTGATTTATACAATGGTTGGTTATCAAATACTGAAAGCTTTGTACATCAATATAAACTTGTTCAGTGTGATGGTAGTGTTGAGCGTGAAGAATGTATCAATGATGATTATAATGAAGAATATAATGATTATGATGAGGGTGATGAATTTTAAAATAAAAAAACCCAACTTAAAGTTGGGTTTTTTATTTAACTATTTGGGTTATCTGCTCGATACTTATCATATCTATTTGCTATCTCTACTAAGAATTTATTTCTAACAATATCAGTATTGTTAAATTCAAATAGATTCAGTTTATCCATACCTTTAACCATTTCTATAAAATCATTATAACCAGAATCTCTTTTTCTAACATCATATTGTGATGTATCTCCCATCATAACAGCTTTTGATTCTCTTCCTAAACGAGTAACCCACAACATCAATTGTTTAATTGAAGCGTTTTGACACTCATCCAGTAACATTACACAATCATCATATGTGGAACCCCTCATATAAGCCAATGGCTCGAATATAATTTCTTCTGATGCGAATAACATATCTGTTGATGATTTACCTATTATTTTACAGAATGTATTATAGTATGACTTTTTGTATGGGTCTAACTTTTCTTGCATATCACCTGGTAAAAATCCTAAATTCTCACCACTTTCTTGAACTGGTTTAGTTATTATTATTCTTTCCACCTTTTTATCTGCTAATAATGCTAGTGCGGTATAACAAGTTGTAAAAGTTTTTGATGTACCTGCTGGGCCATGTACGACTGTTAAGATGTCATTTCTTATTCCCTTATACAAATCATGTTGTTTTGGTGATAACTGAACATTAACTTTAGCGAATTCTGATTTTGTTAGTGAATTCTTTTTTCTAATGTTTTTTTGAAATTCGAAATCGTTGATTCCTTGTTGGATCTCCTGATTTTGCTCTTGTCTTCTCTTACTCATTCAGTAAATTATTTTTTAGTATATAACCATATATATCTTATTATCTTATATCTCTTGAAGAACTTAAAAGTTTTAATATATAATACTGAAAATATATTTTTTTGTAGTGAAAAGCAAGGATGATTTAATATATGAATTGATTTTCAATGAAGAAACCAATTTTAAGATTGATATATCAGAGTATATAACTGATATATACCGATATGAAGATTTTGTATCTGATATGAAAAAAGTTTTGAAAAAATCAAAAGTAAAAATAGTTACTAGTCAAGTTAATATTGATAGTAAGACAGCTATTTGGGAATTAAAAGTAAAAAAATAAATAATATGTGGGTATTTGATAGTGATTATAATAAATGGTCTTCTTCTAATGATAGTCTTATTAAGGGTGATTTTGATTTCTTGAAACAGGAATTATCAGCGGTTAGATTTTATTCTAAGTGTTTGAGTGGTGCCACATATTTACCTATGAATAACCTGGATAATATCTATGATATATTAGGTGAGTATGAACCAAGAAATTGGTATATTGGTTTAGGTGGCTCACCTTATAGTAATTCTCTTATACCACCTCAACATGCTACTGAAATAACAGATAATACATCATATGATTATTATACTAAATATTTATCCGAATATGGACTAACATTAAAAAACTTATTTACTCCTGATAGATTAATAAAAGATTCTGTTAATAATTATATTTATGTTGATGTTGTTACGATAGGACAACTATTTGATTTATATCAACCGGTTATCAACCGAGTTATTGATGGTGTTAGATTATTAGATGGTCATAGAGTTTTAATAAAAGATCAAAAATCAACTGAGGTATTACCAAATACTACTTTACCAGAGGATTATTTTACTGGAAATTATACAGTAGTTCAGAATTTTGGAGCAACTACTGAATATGAATATTATAATAATGAGAATGGTATTTATAGGTATGTGAATAATTTGTTAATTAGAGAATCAGACTTAGATAGTTATGAAGATTGTGTTAGGTTTAGTGTTATTGCTAAACTAGGAACAAATAGAGAAAAGCAATTTCACTTATCTAGATTATTAAATGGATATTACCCAATATCTTCTTTGGATCAACCAATGGAGTTTGTTGAAAAACATAACTGGTTATTAAGGAATAGAGTAGATTATAATAATTTATTTGAAATAAACTATTATGATGTTATTAAACATGGTGAACAAAACTATAACATAGAAGGTATTACTTATAGTATTCCAGAAAGAACTATATCTGTTGGTGAATTTGGTGTTATATTAAATAATCAGAATGGTGTATCTAATATAATCAATAATAAATATAAAGTTAATTTAAGAGGTATATCACAAACATCAAGGTACTACTGGATATGTGGTGATGATGGTGTTTTATTGAGAGTGAGAAAACATGACTTTGATATTAAAAGAATTGAGGTTGATTGTGATTGTTCCAGAAACTTAAAAACAACAAATTTGAAATCAATTTCATTTTATGATGATTTAAGAGGTGTTGCTGTTGGTGAGTTAAATACTATTCTAGTTACAAATGATGGTGGTTTTCATTGGGAAAGAATTAAAATACCAGATTTCGATGCTTATTATTATAATAAGGTTGTTTTTTATAACGCTAATAAGTTTTTTATAGGTGGTAACGCTGGTGTCTTTATTGAGTTTATAAAAGATATAACTGGATGGGCAGCTTATAAAAGAAGAATATCTAGATTCGTAGATGAAGAAGATGAGTATTTATTAGTTGATAATATCAATGATATTTTATATACAAATATAGATACTTGGGGATTAACACATTCACATAATTATGGCAGTCAATCAATTTCTGTTGATAAAGAATTGTTATTTATAGTTACTGATGATAGTAAATTTATAGTTCATGATATCAATGATTCAATTCCTGACTATGACTTCCTTTATTTGGATTTTAGATCAACTGATATCAACTTACATGAATATGGTGATATTAGAAATATAACTAGAAGAGAGGGTACTGATATTTTTTATTTTACTGGTATAAATGATGCTAATGGTGATATTGGTTTATTCTCTTTTGATATTAATCTTTTCAATGAGATTGGTGTTGAACATACAAACACAATTGAATACTCAAACACGATAACAACTACATTCTCAGCTACATATGAGTCTGATTTATATTCGAATGAGGTATTTGATTATTTGGGTGAAGAGTTGATTCTATGTGGTAATGAATCTTTGTTAAGAAGTTCAACCTATAGCACTTCATTTAATTTTCAAGTTCTTGATATTAATTTTGAGTCAAGATTAAAATCCAAATTGTTATTTTTGGATTATGATATGGGTTCTAAGTTAAACTTTTTTACTGATGATGGCCAGTATAGACTTCCAAATTCCTTGACATTTAGTAGTGCATCTTTCTCTGTGGGTTCTTACCTAGCGTTTGAGAATATAGTTTATGGTGCTACATCACCAAGTTTTATGACTCAATCAGAGGTTAATTGGTTTGACTACTGGTCTGATAGATATAAGACATTTGAGTTTTATACAAGTGGTGCCGCATTGGATGAATCAACTAAGGTTTTATTGTCATCAACATTTTCGTATTCAGCAACTCAATCAGAATTGGTTATATCATCAATGACCTCTAGTCTTTCAGGTATTCAGAATTTGGCTCCTAATATCTATGATTCTAGTTTAGGTCGATTTAATGGGTTTGGTATGACAGTCTCGGCTCCATCATCACCATATGATTTATATTTATATGACTATTTGTTAGTTTCTAAAGTACCAACAACATATTATGCTGAGGTTGGTGATGTTATGAGATTGGATAGTAATGTTGTTGCTAGTGAATTTGTGATTAATAAAATAGCTAATTTGGGTGGTAGTAAATACCTTTATATGTTTAGTGAGTTTAATCAAAACATTATAACCGAATTATCAACAACAACATATTCTATTACTTTAACAAATCTAAATAAATATTCTGATGTTGTTGAATTGGAAGAAAGATTTAATTTACATCCTATTTCTAATGGTTATCAGTTTATATACTCTACATCATCAAATATTGTTGATATAAATCCACAATTTAA